>Ga0209208_10002272_pt1 | contig 27522 bp, 23 predicted proteins | sample S1TSphfallax_3_FD_187694 | JGI IMG/M metagenome (GOLD analysis project Ga0209208, IMG submission 187694) | Host-associated microbial communities from peat moss isolated from Minnesota, USA - S1T2_Fd - Sphagnum fallax MG (SPAdes) (version 2) | ecosystem: Host-associated > Plants > Peat moss >...
TTTTTTTCCTTTTAAAATTATTTTACTGTATTTTCCTTTCCTTGTTTCATTTGTTTCCATTCCTTTTCTATAGTTTTTGCGTTTTTACTTTTTTTTTGTTTATGTTTGTTTCATGTTTTATTTTTTTCTATTCTTATTTTGTCTATCTTCATTTTTTTTCCTCTATTTTTATGCATTTATTTATTTAGTTTCTATTTTCTTTTTCAAAAAAATTATAGTTTTTCTAATATGTTTTATAATGAAAATAATTAAATTTTTTTTTTGTATTTTTGTCTGATTAGTTGCAGGTTTGAAGTTTGGAAAAAGAAGACAAACCTCTTTTTTTTTTTCAAGTACGGTTTTTTTTTCTCTTTCTTTTGCTCTCTGTTTTGTTTCTTATTTTTTGTCATCTATTTTTAAATTTTCTTTTAAGATTATTTTACTGTATTTCTCTTTTTTGTTTCATGTTTAAATATATTTATTTTATATGTTTTCATATGTTTTCTATTTTTAAGTGTTTAAAAAAAGTTTCTAATTGTTAAAGTGTTTTTCTGTTTTTATTTTTTTTCTAGTTTTTTCCCTTAAAAAAAAAATTTGTTCTGTTTTTTCTTTTTTGTTACAACTTTGTTTCATTTTATTTATTTATTAATAACTTGTCTTCTTATATTTTAATTTGAAATTTCTTGTGTTGTTTAAAAAAGATTTCTTCTCTTGTTTCTCATGTTTTTTTTCAACAATTTTTAGTTTTTAAAAATTAGTTTGTAGCTTTTGGCAAATTGCAAGACTACAGGATTGGATCACATAAACATTTGGATAAACTGCTGCTGCTGCCATTAGTCCTCCTCCTCCTCTTCCATCATCTTCTTCTTCCGGGATGAGGAACTTGGATGGATGGATGACGGGACGGACGACGAGACAGATGGATGGAAAGGACGACCGGAAAGACAGACACCTAAAATATATTATATATAAATATACATTTACCCTGATTTTATCCATTAATGCTGGAGATCTACTACATATAGAGACTACTGGTTTCAGTTTGGGCCAAATTTCTCTTCCAAATTTCACAAAAGTTGAATATCAAATACACACAAAAATTCATTGATCACTTTTGAGTCACCCTAAAGGACAAAGACCCACATGCCATTCATTTTACTGGCTGCGAGGCCGCTTACACCCGGTAGCCTCATTCTTCTTGTTGACCTCTTAAAAGCTCTTAAAACAGGCATATCAATAGCTCAAAGTAGCCAAAGAAGTAGCTAAGAGTCTCAACCATGTATGGCATTCACCCCCTTTCAGCTTAGGATTCAGGAAGCCATTAACCTAGTCTTGATTTGAGAGGGAAGTGGTATACTGCAGCTGACCTCAAGGCTGACTAACTACTACCTAGTCCTTGAGGGGAGACTTAGTTATTTTATTGATTTATTTGGGGTTGCAAACACTTCTTTTATCACATGCCATTATTGACATAGGCACAAGTAGAGAAGAGCCTAGTGTCAAATTCCCCACCTCCCACTCTCTCTCTCTCTCCCCCAAGTTACACATCCTATGCACATTTTGTTTGCCCTTTTGGTTAAAGGTACAATCCTCATGGAACCTTTCTTTCACTTTTTTGCATACTTGAGCACTTCCGTGATGAAAAGGATTCCATGACTTTTTTGAAATGGCTTTGATCCCCTGGTGCACCAACACGAACATGACAAAACAACTATGTTTTTTGTCAGGTTTCTTTTGGGGGGATGAGGGGGAAATCGGAGGGGAGGGTTTAGGATTGAGAAATGGGGGCCTTTTTCTTTTGTGTACTGGAAACTTTATATGGTAGTGTTGATGGTATTAGCCTAGGCTGCAAAAGGGATGTGAAGAAGAAGAAGAAGAGTTGTCATGTTGTTGAATTCCTATTGAACCGTGTTTTATATTCCATGCCAAGCATTGATATGGATGAATGTCGAATGTACACGTGTAAAGTGTGGGTATGAGTGGTAGCCTACAATTCAAAATTACGAATGATGGATGGTCATAATGCTCAACGCATTTGATGGAAGTTTATTCGCATCGTGTGATGGTGTGGCTTTGGAAAGGCCAGGGCAAACCAGCACCTACACTTGTACTCTGCCTTCAGCTTGAGTGAGGCCTCTTTGTGGTCATATTAAACTCAAGCAATTGTTAGATCTGGACTCAAAGATGACCCTGGTTTAGTCTTAACATGGGATATTTATAATAATCCAAAGAAAATTAAGTGAATTTGGTGTTGTCTGATTTTGGTTTCTAGACAACTGTGATTTCAGTTCTCTCGGGCCAATTATTGGGTACCTGGACCCTTGGTTTTAGATTTTGAAAAAAAGGGTTCCAGAACTGGGAATCAAACTTGGAACCTGTCTCAATACTAGAGAGATGGGGAGCCCCAAAGCCAGTTTTTATACAAAAGTTCTGATTCTTCAATTTCTAAAAAGTTAAAACTTATTTTTAAAAATTTGTTCTAACTTGGGTTAGACATGTTGTTAGTTGGAGAACACAATTCAGGTAGACACTATTTTGAATAATAATTTTGGGGGTTGGATTGGGGGGAAGGTGGCATGAGGGTTATTACTTTTGGAACATGTCTTAAGTAGGTATACAAGTTTTGAGGGTTGGGTGCATGTAGTTGGTATAGGTGGTAACTTTTTATTGGTTGTACAATGCTAGTACCATTGAATATGTAACTAGAACCAAACCAGATCCGATCTAGATTTGGGACCAAATCTAAGGAAAAACAATTTGGGGAAGAATTGGGTAGTCTTGAATGAAGAACCAGCTTTGGAACCAAACTGGAGGTTTTATTAAAATAAAACCTTAAAACATATCCTTGAACTAGAAGGAAGGAAGGAAGGAAGGGAGTGTTTTTCCAAATTAAACAAAAGTTGGATCTGGGATGAGAGGTTCTTTTGAAGAGTAAGGCTCACTTTACACAAGGAGTCAAGGCCAAGGTTCAACTCAAATCAAACATTCCTATTGATGCAAAGTTGAAATCAGCCCCAAGGGCTTTACATTAGGAGTAGAGGCTAAACTCGAAAAAAAAATCTTTTCAATCTGCCCCAATTTACCAATAAATGTTGAACTTTATGACCTTGTATTGGCCCCAAGGCTAAAGAAAAGGATACCAACCAATTTGGGCAGCCAATTTGCAACCCTTTGGGCCAATTTTCACACATTTATTAATATCACGATGTCAATGTTTTAGCATTTATTAGTAAGTTGGGGCCAAACATGAAGCCAAAAATGCTCAAAATTGGCCTAAGTTTTTTCAGCCCTGACTCCTAGTCTAAAGTGGACCTAATAACCAAAGTCTCTTCCAAGACATCTGATATTTAAAAAGAAATAAGATACCAATGTTTTGTGTGTAAGAGTCAATAGCCATATATATATATGGCATGTGAATCTCGTGAGTGTGTAAATGAATGATACACACACACACACATATGAATGTTTACACTTACAAACTTACATAGTCATGTGTATGTGTTTTGGGATGTGTACCTGTATGTATTATATACCATTAATGACCATAGGTTCTTACAAATCCATATTAATTAGTTGTGGGTGCTTTTCAAAGCTCAATTAATTTTTTTTGCAATGGGCCACTTTGATTGGTCCTTTACGAAAAATCATGATATTTTGATACTCCCCAAACATTAGCATTTTTGATCAATATGGGACTATGGTGGTGTTATTCAAAGAGATATCTTGGAATGCACATCTTGTCCCACCTCATTGCTTGAGTACCACTTTTGTTACTACTATTATTTTTGTGAGTAATATTTGATAATAACTTTTATTATTGAGCTCTAGGGTAGATACATTTATCATTCAACACTAGCTTATCGCTGAACATTTTGGCAGATCTTTCTCAATTCTTCTCCATTTTGAGAAGGTGCTCCATTATGGGATTTTACACTTACCTAGAGTGAAAATCGTAAACCATTTACACACACAACACTGATTAATATATAGACATTATTTCTACTCCTTACAAGTGGGAAGGATTATAGGGTTAAGATCCTTCTCAATTTTAATGGAGTAGGAACACTCCCCCTCATATGCCTCATGAACTGCCTAGGTTTAGGTTCATGAAAACATTATTGTGCTTTACATTGGGTAATCCACATTGGTGGAGGGACATTCTAGAAATGAGGGGCTAGACTCACCTATTACCTTGCCCTAGGCCCTACACCTATTTTGGGTACACCCGCACCCTGGGGGGCTGCACCCTACACATAATTGTCACTTGTGTTCTTTGACATTAGAAAATGATTAAAGTATTATTTATATTGAAGACAAATGGAGTTGGACAAGAGCCAGATTTGAATATCTAGAATCTTGATTGCTTGCGATTCAAAGTTGAAAGAATACCCATTTCCTTGTTTTTGTACAGGAATATGTATTGAAATCTATGCATGGTCATTCTTTCGAAAATCAATGGTTTTTACTAATAAGTTCACAAGAGATTAAATGTTGAAACAAATGTCAAAAAATGTCAATGTAGGAAATCCAGCAAAACTGATTGTAATTAATAAACCAACCTAGATGAGCATGGAAAATAGCTTTTAGTGGGGTTTAAGGCAAATGAACACTGGAAACTGCCATTTTGCAGAAACACTCAATTATGAAGAGCTTGTTTACACAGGCTGTACTTTGAGTAGTTTTTGTTCAAATGTTCAACCTTCTTCAAACCCAAATCTCTATCACATAACACTAGCACATCCCCCTTACCAAATAAGCAACATTCCAGATTTTCCAGATTGCTTACAGGCCCCATTCTCCTCTAATATCACAATGTTCTTCTAACACAATTTTTACACGCTGACAGCAAAGAAAAAGAATACAAATTTGAAATTTTACATGCAACAATAAAGAAGCAAATAAACATTTTAGGGTTTAAATGCAACCATAAGATGACATTCTCAGCCAGAATGAACCAGCATCCACCAGCACACCATCCACTGAATGCATGTTATGACTCAGTTGTGGATGAAACTCAACTGAGTTAATATCTGTTTCACCTGGGTAACCCATTCTGTAAGAAGGTACTATATATAGGTAGATAGGTAGGAAAATAGGTGACTACTAAGTAGATAGATTATATATAGGAAAGGCTGGATTTACTACCTACCTACTAACAACCTGCTTGTGATAGGGGGTGAAAAAAGCAACTGAACTAACTACCATAGTTACCTAGGGAACCTGAACCCAACAGAAGATTATATCCTGAGCACTTACCATCCATCCTTCACGGTGCACTGGGGGGTGCTGGTTCACTCTGGCCTTCATTCTCTTGCATAAAGAAGGGATAATGTGGCATCCCTTGCCCAAAACAATTTGTGCAGCTTGTAACAATACCAGGAGGATACATAGAGGCACAACTTACTTTAGCTATCAGCTTCTACATCCTGGCCCCCAAATTGCTGGCGCTACTCCTTGACTATAATGTCAAAGAAGTTGCACTGCTTTACTATGAACCCCAAAACAAGCTAAACCCAAAACAAACCAAAATCAAGCACCAAAATTGGGTGGACAAACTGTAAACCTGTTAGATGTGTACCAGAATTAGGATAAACTACAACAGAAGCAAGTTTAAACCCAGGTCCAACCACACACAAAAGATAATTGATCAACGGGATATGAACCAGCTATACCTTACTAGATTTGGTGCCGTGAGCAAGCCAATCTTGACTTTTGACAACACATATAGCAGGACTTCTGGATACAAGCCTTTGCACCAGCATTCTTGCATCCAAGAGTAGTGCATAGAAATGCTCTATGTGGTATCACAGATTGTAGCTGGGATGGCCTTTCAAGCAACTTCTGGCTCCTGACTTGTTGCAATGATGGATGACGGCTGTGAGGAGGAAATTGCTGAGTCACAAGATCCATGAAGAACTCCTCAGGCAAATCCTGATGATGTCTCTGCACTTGCTGTCCATGTTGATGATGGTAATGTTGTATATTTGTTCCAAAAGAGTTGGTCACTTGAGCAGAGTGACCCCTTAATGTTGAGATTGGTGACTTTGGTGGATTGTGTGACCATGATGATGATGTTGAGGGAGGAGCAACCTCAGGAAAATAACGATGTCGCTTTTCTGCAAAGTGGTGTCCTGCATTTGAATGCAAACCAGCCACTGTGTTTTCAGGGGTTCTTGTAAAGCTTCTTTGCACTTGTCCTCTGGTCACAAGCATATGTTCTGCTTTCTGTGGGGCAGTTTCTGCAGTGGGACACCAAAAAAATTGGTCCATTGTAGAAAATTTAAAGCAGGGTAGTTACACAGCTTTGGACCTTGCATGTTCAAGATTTTATGCCATCCAAAGTTGTCCTCTGCTGTCTAGGTCTGATTTTCACAAATGTCAAAACATGGAAGCCAGCAAAAATTTGGAATCTCTTGAGCAATCTGATACTGACGTTTCTGGAAGCAGATAGAGTGTCTAGGGTGTCTTCTAGAAACAGACCCAACATAATTGGCAATGACAAAAGGAGAATAACTTTTCTAGATGAGGCACCAACCCTTGGACCGTACGTGAGAATGCTGAGCTTTAGCAGCAGCCCGGATGTTGCGGGCAGCTACGCCTCGACCATGCTTCTCAACAAGAGCTGATTGTCTGTCTTCTTCATTGAGCCATGGCTGCAGTCCATTGTCAAAACTAAGTATCTCTTTAACAACATTCTCTCAAAAGGGCAGACAGGAACAAGCAAGAGTTCACAGTAGGAAACCCCTAATTAAACATAGTCTTTCCTGAGCATCAAGCCATGCAGCAAGTGCAAATAGTGAGGACTCAATACCTGTCGATATGTGCGGAGCCGATACAGGTTTCGACCCTTTATCTGAAGTGGGTACATAGCAGGTAAGGGCTGTACACCTGTGCTCCATAAAACCTCAATCTGTATCCATGAATTTGACTTCAGTGATGCTTGAAACAACAGATCTGATGTTAGGTTTACACATAAAATGCAGAGCTTACTGTGAAAGTGTGCTGTTGCTTTGTAGCACCATAGCTGTCACTCACAACACGACCAGCCACCATGCGTTTTCCCAATGGTGGACCAGCAGCAGACCTGGAGACGAAATCATATCTGCACCGCCCAAACAAAGGGTTGTCTCTGGGTATGTTTAGTATCTCAACATAACACGACCAACATAACCTTCACTACAAAAGTCTAGAGAGATCTGAACTATCATAAGGTGAATACAAATAGTGGGCAGAAATTTTCCAGCAGATAGACATAGAGCTTGGCTTGTGATCAGTATCCAGGCTTCAGCACTTAAATTGAGTGCATAGGCTCAAAGTGCTGATAATGTTGCTATGAGCAAATCTCACAGAGCATGCTGCAGTAAGTCACCAATTGCAAGATGGTTGAACTTACGAGTGATACACCTTTTGCTCGAATAGGACAACATCACCCTGAACAACATCACCTGACAAAGATTTTCCAATAGCTCAGAATTGGGTTTCCACATGTAATGGAGCCAAGACATACTGCACCAAGAAGGAGGTTACCTGTGCAATTGAGGCTGAACATTGACCTTCTATACTTGGCTTCACCACCTCCATCTTTCACTCTAGTTTCCAACAAAACACATGACACATTTCAGAGAACAATATATGTGAAACAAGATTGACTGATGTGGGTCTCAGCTTTTATTGCAACCTGAGACAAAAAGCTGTTCATATACATGTATCATACTAGCACAACAGCCCCTCTGGTAAACAAACAATCAACTGCAGATGCCATGAGGAGAGAAGAGCATTGCCTGCAGGAATCTCACATCTCTCTCTGGGTCACAAAGAACTCTTTATAACATCAATGGTTCTTGCTATAACTCACACCAAATGCTCCTGAATGCGCTCAATAAGAGTGGCCTTATTGCCAATCATGCGCAAGCCATAGTATCGCAAATACGTCTTCAAATCATCAACTTTCAGTTTCTTCAAATCACCACCTTCTGTACATACACACCACACCAAAAACATGAAACACCTCTTGTTTCTAGCTCCTCTTTATTTGTTGCATCTCCATAAAGCTCTAATACAGATCTGCCAAGATCTCTCCTACTTACATCAGAGTGAAAAACTACTCTTCATTCTAAATAAAGAAACCCTAGTATCATGGATGGATGTCAATGACAAAGAATTTCACCTTCAATGACATCCAACACATTCCTGAAAAGTACAGTGTTCTCTGCATCTAAGCTTTGCATCTCTGCATGATATCCTTGAGTCTTTTTGGTGATACCATAATCGTCACTCCCATAATCATCACTATCGCTGCAACTGCTATCCCATCAAACAGAACAATCAATGACCAGGTTCCATTCCATGAAATATTCAACAGCCTACTGGCTGCAAGAGATTGCTGTAAATCTGATTATGATCTTCAAACCATGATCTTTCTCGCTCAAATGTCCACTTTTTTCTTGTGTTACTATCCAGTGAGCAAAAAACTACCATCACCATTCAAATCTGCATTGTGAACACAGAATCTTTATGATTATCTGACCTAATTCCTTGCCAGTCAGTTCAGGGCTCAAACTCTCATTGCTTCCATGCACAGAAGCAAGTCCCTTTTCCCTTAATAAACTTCTAAGAAAAGTAGAGCTCGCCAGAGGCTCTCAGCCTTCCCATACAGAATGAAGTACTCCTCATCATCAACCTTCAAGGCAGAGAGGAGCCACCACACTAAGCATCTCTCATGCTGAATCCAATAACCCAACATCCAGCAGGTCCCCGCGGGAGAGAATCTAGATCTGATCAGCCAGAACAGTAGAAGGGAATTCCAATTGCCCCAGACCAAACCCTAAATCCAGACCCATTCATCCCCATGAATTCTCACCTGCTCAGATCAATGGTTAGGGGCTCCTGGGACATGGCCTCCATTTCTTCTTCCTGTGAGCTAAGGGATTCTAGTGGGTTGATGTCAATCCCACTACTAAAGACCTCCTGCTGCTTCTTCTTCCCATTCGCCTGATCTGCGTTGCTGGGCAGAATGGGAAGCAGCAGCTCCTGCATCTCAGCTTGTGGCCTCCTCGTAGCAGTAGCAGCTGGCTCATTGTGGAATCCTTTCCCTCCAAAACCCCATTCACGCTTTCTTCTGCCATCAGCAGCGTCAGGAATACACACATTCCAGAACTCACAGTTGGCATCATCACTCTCCTCCCTTCTTCTTCGTCTTTTGGTGCCCCTAGACCCTAAACCCTTCGACATCCCTCTCTGCAAGTACCTTCCCTCTCATTCTCACATTGGGGGACCTTTTCCCTCGAATGTGAGAATGAGGCCCGTGTTTACATGAGGGCCCAGGTCCAATTTGGAAACGGAATAGAGCAATTCTATTGGTTAAGAACTTAGAATTGGGCCCAAATGATTTTACATGGGGTTCGGGTTTAAAATCATTGAAATGACATGTCATCCTACATGGCACATCTTATAGCGCCAAAAAATTGGGCCCCAAGATAATAAAAAGGAATGCTCTTGAGATGGAGACCCAATTTCCTCCCTTCGGCCCAATTTATGACTTTGTTGAGTCCAATTGTTGGGCCAAAACATTCAATCTCGGGCCCATGAGCAATTAGGCCCAGGCCCTCATGGAAACCGGGCCTGAGTTCAATGCTAACTACACATTAGTGGGTGTCAAACCTTTTCTTAAATCTTTGAAATCATGGCTTATCTATTATGCTCAATACTAATTTGAAAAGTATCAATGGGAGAAAATCATTCTCCATGTAACTTTGGTGCCCTTTCTCCACATCAATTGGTTATCTTATTGCTTATGTGAAGGTATTGCTGACCCTTGCATAATGGCCGAGGGCCCATATATGCTTACCTAAATTTCTCTACTACACAATAAAAACAGTTCAGATTAGTTTACACAAACACTCCCTGTTTCATTAGGAAAACCTCTTACTTGGAAAAAAATTATGCTAACTAAAAAATTAGTTCAAACACTCGAAAAAAAACACAAAAAATGTACGTTTGTCTAGGTCATTGTATAGAAAAGGAAAAAATTTAATGACAGGCAAAGTGGAAGAAGACCCTCTAAAATATCAGTGCTAATGTAAAAAATGACCCCCTTCAGATTATTATTTTAATTGACAATTAGGCTAATCACATCAGCAAATATTCTAGGCCAATTGCATGTACACCTAGCAATCAGTGCTGATTTTCACTTATGTGCTAAGAGGGATAAGCACAGGTTTGACACCCGCTATTAAATCTTGAATCAATTAACCCAGTGGGTGTGCTGCTTCAAGGCACCTCTTTTTTTTTTCTCCTTTTCTAGTGAAATAAAAAAAATAAAAAATGGAAAATGAAGTGAAATTTGAGGGTTTCAAGTATAATATTTCAGATTTTTATATCTTGTTTTCAGTATGTAGCCAAAAAGATAGAAATATGATTAAAGATTTGTGTGTAATATTTGATTTATAGCCAGATTTTGTTAAATCTTTCTGCGGATGATGGGCACTTGTTCTACATCTTCCTTTGAATAATTGTCACTATGGCAGTAATTTTTTTGAAACCCTAAACATACTTGGGTAGGGTTGGTTCGATAATTGACTGATTCAAAAGTTGCCGAATCAAAGCAACCCTTGTTTTTGACTGGATAAAATAATATGATACAAACACACCCAAATTATTCGTTTTGTCAATGGGGAAACTGACCTTAGGCTACAATAGTCACAATGTCTTTGTTGAACATGATAAATAGTCATTGAATCTGCCACTCCAAACCTTCATGTCATGAATTGGCCATGTCTTTGTTTGTTACGTGTTAGGTAAAAACCTAAGGTGAGAGAATAAGTTCTCAAAATAAGGGGCCTGGGGCAAGGTGGTAGCCCAATGCCCTCATTTTGGGATTGTACCCTACCCATGAGCTTTACTCATCATAAAGCATGAGGAGAACATTATCTTACACATAAAGAACTGGGTAGATTTTCAAAGTGTAGTTGGAGGGCACATTGTAGCCCATAATCCTTCTTCCATGCTTCAAAAAAACACAATGCCCACCCTTTCAAGTGTTTTGTTTCTTGAAGCATTTGCCCTACTTTAAAAAAAATCCCCTATGGATATCCAATGGGTATTTGATCACTATCATGAGAAAAAAGGTTTAAAATAAAACCACACCAAAGTCTTTACACTCAATAAAAACTCTTGCCTACACCTTAACTAAAATCAAGCTCACATTCAAATTCACTTCACATGGGCCCTTATTTCAATAAGGCCCACAACTTTGGGCTTACTTTACACGGAATTGGTGAAACCCTGCCAATCATAGATAAACCAAAGCACCCAAAAGAGGGGGAAAACAAGGAACAAAATGGAAGGACTCACATCCAAGAAGACAAATGAACCACCTAAGCGGGCAAACCACAAGGGGTCCATCAAGTTCCTGAACCCTGTTTGGTCGTGCAAAATTCCCTATAAAGGAAAAACAAGCAGGAGCCAACTAGTGCAATAAAGGTCCATTTTCACTAAAAGCTATGAGTTATTTTTTTGCTATATTTGACTCTCTCTTTGTGTGGAAAGTAAAATGATGAAAATTTATAAATTTACTTTTGTGTTGAACACACATTAGAGATTGATTAAAAAATGTATTGATGGGGTTAATTATTAACATGGCATTGAGTTGTTCACATGCAAGAAAATAGACTTGAAATGCAATAATTTGAAAGCAATAATTATATCCTTTCATCTTTCCATTTTTTGTACCTTGAGTATCTTCATCCACCCCACATCATTGTTTTGCCAATGTTGTGTTGGATTCTTTCATCACATCTTGCACTAGAAATGATATTGGTTCATGAAAACCTGGCAATTGTCAATAGAACAAAGCACCCCAAAAAAGGGGCACTAGAAATATAGGTTCATGAAAACCTGGCAATAGTCAATAGAACAAAGCACCCAAATAAGGTGGAGAAAAAGGTACAAGAAGAAAGAACCCAAGTCTTGGCAAAAAGTGAAAATATATTTATTTTAATAATTAGCAACTTATGCATCTAATATGCATCTTTTTTCTACTTTCATATGTAACATGTAGCCAAATTTGGCTAAATTATTTTCCGGATGATCGCCACTTTGACTACATGACAAAATCCTTAGGGAAACCCTGCTTCAAGTTGAGTGAGGCTGCTAAGACGTGGGGGATATTCCCAAGATGTGCTGAGCTGGGCAGGCCTGTAGCTTATTTTGAGATTGCCCCCACCCTAGGGCTCGAGCCTGATGCCTCTACAAATTTACATTTTATTTATAAGAGTTGTGACAGGGTGCTTGCGGCTTTTTTCATACCATATATTATGTTGTAAGCAGTTGGAGCCGGAATAAACTGAAAATTTATCTTCAAAGAAACAAGCACAATGAAGCACAACACGTATGCTTGCTCTATTTGTAGACACTAGCGGAGTTTGTGGTCGAACTTACCGGGAAAGATACCCCGATGAAAGAAACGAGAAGAAGTGGCGACTTCAAGTGCAACGAGAGTGTGTATGAGAGAGGGAGATGGAGAGAGAGAGAGAGAGCACAAAAAGAGGGGAGGGGAATCTAATGGGGTGAGAGAGGGAGATGGAGAGAGAGAGAGAGAGAGCACAAAAAGAGGGGAGGGGAATCTAATGGGGTGGATCGTGATGAAGAAAGTGGGGACCAAACTGGCGTCAGAAAAGTTGTCCCCAAGTGACAAGTTGGTCAAACCGTGAGGGTTTAGGTTTCTCAACCTGAGGAATCCCACGGTTGGAAAGGTTTCTCAACCTGAGGAATCCCACGGTTCAGGACCTTTTAGGACTGCTACGAAACTTCCCTACAGTCTACGGTCTACACATATAACAAGCATACTTCCTTGTGCTTCATTCTGCTTTAACTTCTTCTTCATCTTCAAGGCTTCTTTTGTGCCTTCAACGACGTCTATACCAGTGAGCTTTGTTTGCTGTTGCAGGACAAGCTGCAGGAGGAGGGGAGGAGCTGCAGCACTACTGTCGATCATCTGCCTGCTGCTCACAAATTTATTATGAAGTCTCCACCCAGCTCGGGATCACGTCCTCCTCGACTCATGGCACCCGTGACCAGCTCCAGCCATGGGCTCCAGCTGCTGATTCCAAGCCCGCAGTTCGATGTTGATGATCCACATGCAGAAGTTCTAATCCTGTTTTTCCTCAGTCTCGTGCTCTTAGTGCGACTGGCAAGAGAATTGGTAAAACTCCTCCGATATCTTCGGAAGTTTCGTCGAGAGTTTGCTGCACGTGGGTGGGAGCCAATTGTCATCCCTCCCGGTCATGATGCTCAGTTGCAGGCAGTCGTAGTCGAAGCCAATACGTCATCACGCGGTGTATCGTCAAGGATTGTAGAAGCCATGGGTGAGTACTAGACTAAACACTTGAGATATTAAGCTTGTGTGATCGATTAGTTATAGCTTTGATAAATTGTAAAAATTCTACAGTCAGTTGCGATTGTACCAAATAAGTTGCGTGCATGACGGTCGCCTCATGGGTGTCCTCCATATGATTACACTGTGTGGAGAAATCAATGCCCCCCACTCTTCGTTTTCTGATGGTACTACATGAGCTACTGGATTCATCTCTTCGCAGGAATTGCAGATGCTGGGGATGCATTACAAGATGAGGGGAATAACATAAAGGTGGAATAGCTGGAATAGCTGCTGATGAACTTCAAGCCTTTTTGAAATTCATCTCTTGAGCAGATCCAAGTCCAAGTTGCCTGCAGACAGACAGCTGGTTGCCGTCTCAGCGTGTGCTAGTGTTTCTGATTAGCTTCTTCGGTGGCATTGAACCATTCATTGCTTTTTTCTTCGTCTTGTTTTGGGCCTTGCTTGTTGTTGTTTGGGGCCTCTGTTTTTAGTTGTGTTGCCAGACCTGGTTATCTGTATAAAATCACAGAAACTTTTTGGCATGATCATGCACGTTCAGTATAATTAGCTGATCTTGTGATCTTTTCTTTTCTGTGGAAATAAGGAAACCTTGTGCATCACTGTGTAGAGATGGAGTTTGTTGGCCTTGCCTACCAAGGCAAGGATATTGTGTTTAGATGCATTATAGAGTATGGTAGCTTAAGGGATTTTGGCCCCTAGGTAATAATAATAGGTCTATTTATTTTATATAAGGATTTTTGAAAGATGATGTTTTGGCTTGTGTTGAAACTTGAGATTAGTTATAGAGTTACATGATATCTTGAAGGATTTCTTTTAGAGGATTTTTTGAAGATTATAAATTTTTGCATAGTGAAATATTTGAGTTTCCATAATTCTTCTTTTGCCTTAAGATGTGTTTAATGTAAATGGCAAGGCCACAGTGTGACACACCCCTTGTTTTTCTATCTGTGTAATTCTAATTTCTTCAAGGTGCAAGAAATATTGAATTTTGAGTAATTTTTTTCATTGGAAGTTCAATTCAATTCAATTCAATTATAAACATAATTTTGGAAGGGAAAATTAGTTGGGTAACCAGTTTACACTCGGGCCAACGACACAGACTACAGTAGTGTGTATATATGAGTTGAGCTTGCAGATTGCATGTGAGTGAGCTCTTTAAATTTATATCAACTTTGGTCTCTAATCAACATCCATGGAATGATTTAGTGGCAGTGAAAAAGTAGCTTGGTAATTTCCATTCTACAGATCATCCCAACAGGACTATTGAATCCAGTACCAAGCTGATCTAATTGGTACCATCATCCGCTCTCTTCTTCAATAAGGCTGGTCATCTAGAAAATTTGGGGAAGCTTTTTTGGTAGGAACTTGCAAGCATTTGGAGGAAATTTTGTTGTGTTTTTTCTCTTCGTTTTCCTTCAATTTTTTGAATTGAATATTGGCGATTTTCCCCAGAAAATTAGTGATATTAGTCAAATTTCACACTAGAATAAATAAACATTTCCACATTTTTCCAAATTTTCATGTCCAGAAAATGACAATAGTGCTTGAGAAAAACAGTCATTTGGAGGGTACCTTATATCCATGAATCTCGCTCATGGAAATGTCTCTGCTAGAAGAGAGGAGAGATCTCACGCTCAAGTGAGAGGGAAATTATGCGTACATCTAGGTGTAAGATTCTTCTCTCTCTCAAGGAGTAGTTGTAAGATTCAGTCTGTGCAAGTGTAGGAAAGGCCCTGCTGATGCCCTTGGAGCCAAGGTTGGAGCCCGAGGTTCAAGGCACAATACCCAAGCTCTCAGGTCATAATGCCCTAACAGCAAGGCCTTATCTAGAGTGAAGCACTAGGCAGGAAATGAAGAGCTTGGAGGTGACCCTTTTTTTTTAATGTAGGCAGCTTACACCTACTTTGCAAGCACAGGAGGCACCTGATGCCCCTTAAGTAGGTGTAAGCTGCTTCCTCTATTCAAGAAGGATGTATACATGGATTCAAGGTGTTCTCCATTTACATTAAACAAATCTAGCTGACTGCTTTATGAACATAATAAGAACCCACCCTCTCTTACACCTTGTGCTCTAATTATGTTTAAGTTCATGATAAAGTTCACCTTTTTCTTTACAATAGTTAAGGCCCCACAAGGGGGTACATTGTACAGTCATACGTTGCCCCAATGTGGGGCCAGACTCCATTACTGCCTCATCCTAGGCCCCTTATTTTTCAGATCATCCCTCGCTTGGGGCTTTATTCACACTAAAAGAACCTTAGGGTTTGACAAATCCGAATAACTTCCGACCTGTTTTGGGGCTTACATGTTCTTGAGGCCCCCCAAACTGTGGAAACCCTAATTCTCCTGCGACCCAGCCATGGCATTCATGAGAAATAGCCATGTGCCGCATGTGGAGGCCAGCACAAATGTCATTGGGCACCAGATTCTTTCTTGGCCCACCAGAAGCATGTAAATTTTCATCCAGTTTAAGGCTTCTCATCCTATTGATCACTTCTACAACATTGACATTGTTAGAATGATCAGAAGCATGGGTAATTCTGGGATTCACTTGTATTGATACATACTGCATTTGTAAGTTTGCCACATCCCATTTTCCAATAAATTGGTCATTCTTTCATCTCCTCAGTTAGTAACAATTTCTGGGCTCTCTTTCATTTGCCATTGTGCCTATGGATTCAACTGTTGGTTCCACATGCTCTACAGAATTTGGGCAGAACTCCTAGATTGTTCATCTCCCTTGAACAAGTCTAGTCATCAATTACTGTACAAACCACAAGCTATTCACATGTGCAGCATTTTCATCCCATCTTTGTCATTGAGTTTTGCTTAATAGTGTTGGCAGACACATAGAAAAATAAAATTTCTTCTAACCCCTCATCACAAAATTCTGTTCAGTGCAGCCCATGAAGGGAAAGCTCTAGTTTAGTTTTGAATGTGTACCAGTGTTGGGCGGGTATCAACTTTTGAACATACAACATGGACCTACTGGTAATGAATCTTTTTAATAATTTCATCCCAGCCTGATCTTGGTATTAATTAGGGTCCAAGGCTGAATTTTTAGCTGTCTGTGGCAAGTGTATGTATACCTAGTATTGAGATGGTATGGCCCCGGTATTAAGCTAATATTATCTCAAGTGCTTTACCTGGACAACACTGGTTTATACCAAGGTTCCAACCTGGTACCCACCTAACACTAGTGCACATGGATTTGAATAGGTATATGGGGCGGGTATGATTTTTATAATTGTTCTCAAATATATATCAGCTGACTAAAGGTATATATATATATAAGTTTCAAAAACATTTCCAAACCAGATAAGGGTATACAAGCCTCGGAAACTGAACAATTTGGATATGGGTGTAGGAGACTGACCAGCATTATTTTTTGGGTGAAATTTCGCTCTAAAGTCTAAACCTGATTACCTACAAGAGGTCTGCCAATCCTAAAAAGGATTACTTTGGAATTGTTTTTGCAAAATTTGCCAGATTTTGAGAGACACTCCAGTCACGGAGAGGTCCTGAGTACTAAGCAGAATTTTGGAAACAGACTATAGCCTGTTAAGGACAATCACCATAAGATACTAATTAATGGGGGGATCCTCACCACTGGACCTACTTAAGCAATTTGAAGAAAAAAAACCCCGAGACTGACCCAAGTTTTTACCCTATTCATAGAATAAAGGCAAATATTTGTCATCATTTATCGTATATTTACCCTATAATTTGAAGGTGTAGGCGAAGGATGTTAGTTGTTGATTTGGTATATAGTATATACTCATTTCTATTCACTCTCAAAAAACCTCCCATCAAGTAAAGGGTAAAACCTAAATATATTTTAATCAAATAGTATAAAAGAAGGGTAAGTCGGACAGATTTACCACCTGGGTATGGCAATAGAAGGTAGCAAGAAAAAAAAAACCATCAACCGGTTAAGATATGTAATTTACCCATGGGCATTATCAAGGTAAAATACTCACCCACTGAATACTGGAAAACACATGTCCAGACCATCAGCCTATAACTTGGGCCTCTGGTCAAAGTCGCCTAGTAAATGTTCCTTCATCTATTTTGTCAAACACTACCTCATCTGACACATTATACCATATGTGTACTTCAAGCCTTAGCTTACATCATCAAATTTGGAATGGTTTCTTCATTTTTCTTTTTTGGATATTTTGAAACACAATGAAAAATTAAATATTATTAGTTGAAAATGTCATTCTATATGTTGTAAATATTTTGTGTTCAACATTTTAAGCATAATATGCGAGATCTTTTTTAAAATGTCAAAATGAGTTTTAGTCTTTAGTTCTTTCCACCATAAGCTTTGAAAACATGAATCCCCATAACAAAGATAAATTAATATAAGAAAAGAAATTTACAACAATGACCTTTCTGGTGGCACAATTGCATGTGCCCATTGCAATGTGAATGTTTTATACACAAGAAAACCAAAAAAAAAAAAAAACCAAAAACCCCATTATAAGTGTATTACTGTGATGGTCCATGTTGTCAAATTTTGGCCCAAAAACAAAATAACCAAAATTTATTTTTTTCAAAGTTATGTTGTTTTGGATGGAACAAAGTAGATGTGAAGAGAGGCCATAACAAAATTCAAAACCCTTGCCACCAAAAAAAGAAGATGACATACAAATCTATATGTTAAATTGTCACAACAGAGTAATGTGTGCATATATTATTACAAAAAGTTTTGAAAATACACAACTAATGTATGGGAACAATGCATTTTCTCATAGCCTGATAACATAAAGACTCTAAGGACCTTGACGAATCAACATGCTTCAGATTCCTTTCTTTGTGGACTATCATGGCCTTTTGTTGGTATCTTAACGGCAAATGAATTCTATACACAACATTCCTGGAATCTCAATAAAAATGTAGGTATGGAGAAAGTAAAAATATGGACAAGCAATGTCTATAGCATTTTCTTCAAATTTTCCTAACCACCTCTTGCTACATAGAACTTGTTCGAAGATCCCAAACATTCAAGTACTTAGTCTTTCCTGTGCCCCTTCCCCAACTATCTCAAGCATGTTCAACTTGAGTAGGAATACTAGTAAGGCTAGTCCATACAAACCCCTTGAGCCTTTCATCATTTCCGTTTTGAAACTCTACTAACATGACGACTTCTAATGCTCTGCTCACTAACTTCAATGCAATAGAAAAATCTTTAAAAAAACATGAATACACTATTCAAAATCCAAGCTTTAGGCATTCTTCCTAAAAGCTTAAAAAAAAACCCAATAGACCAAATTAAAGAAAGAATTTGAATGAGAAAACCAAAGTGCTTATCTTTTTTCATCATTAGGTATTTATCTTGTTCCTTCACGAAGCACCTTCTTTACTCCCTCCAACAAATCCCATATCACACCAACAAAGAAAATCTACGAAACAACATTCCACCACTAGCTTCTCATCTGGGTGCTAACATTCCATGAAAAACAACACATTAAATTTCATAACTTGCAAACAACAAAAAAGAAAAAATAGCAAAGACATCAATAAGCAAAATGTGGCTCCTTTAACATGAATGATTGTTAATCGTCTTCTTTCTTGGCATTTTTTGCCAATACATCCATCAACCCAATATTTCATTTGTTAGGGCTATCTCATCATTTCTTCTGGTTAGGGTTTAATCATCAAAAGTTTCTATTAACACAAATCGAAGTCACACCCCTTTTAAGAAAAATAAAGAAACACATTAAAAAAAAATTAAGTAGGAATTAAAACTAAGTTACAAATCAAGGTATAACTATGACGTCAAAAACATTTATGCATTTCATGAAGGGGAAGATTTCATTTTCCCCAACGGAGATGATAATAGTGCTTGAAGAATTGGAATACTTGGAAGGTTTGCTCAAGCTGGGAAAAAAGAAAAAGGATGAAACAAGGCAAGCATAAATGCAGATTGGGGGGAAAACTAGTAAGTTGCACCAAGAGGTAATATGTTTGAATCACATGGGAAAAGGTAGAAGCATTCACCTCTCTGTTGAAATTGGTGAACATCAAGTACATGGTTTAATTGATGCATGGGCTTCTATGTTTATGATCTCAACGAGCACAATAAGGGAACTAGGATTGATGCATTTGGTGGTGTGCTCTAAAAACTATAAGACTATGTTAGGCATAATCACATAGGCAATGAGAATAGTTGAGAATTTGGGTGTGAAAGGGGGTGGGACTAAATGTTTCATGACGTTCATGGTTTTAGACATTGATGGGTACAACCTATTGATGGGTTTGGACCGTCTCATGAAAATTGGGGATGTAGTGGATGTTGAGAAGGGTTTTATCCAAATTAGAAACAATCCTAAGCTAGATGTCCAAGTATTACTTCCAAATACCATTAATGTTGTTTATTCATTAACAAATGGTGATGAATCTAGAATTACAATAATGCCATGTTTATAATGTGAAGAAAGTGAGAATAGGATTGAAGAAAAAATCGATGTGGGTTTTGATGATTGGGAGGGATTGATTGATTTGGACTATTGAGTCTACATGAAAATGTCAAAATTGGATAATGGCAACAATTGGAACAAGAGGCAAGGACAACACATTAACTATGGGGGATCATCATTTGTCTTTGAAGGAATCATCAAGTCATGAGGTTGGGAGGGAGGAGAAGCAATTGTTTCTAGATTTTTTTCAAAAGTAACCAAAGATGTGGGAAGAAGGTATTTATTTTTAGAAAATTTTGCAACAGGAGTTGCCTAGGAAAAAGATAGTATATGCTTTAAAAAGGTTTTTATAAAAAGGATGAAAGGACGAAGGGGGAGCCAATGTCCATGGAAGTTGTTAAATGGGACACAACAAAGACAATTACCTCTAGCAACTTTTGCAAAAGGAATGGGATTTGTTGAAAAGGATCAACTAACTCTAAAAACTTGTTAAAAGGGAGTGTCCATTTACAAATACAACAGTTGTATTTGGGTGATTTCCCAAATGGACCTAAGGAGGTGAAAAAAGAACAAATGTACCTAAAGGCATTCTCAAAAAAGGTGGCAATAGTAGAACAAAGACACATGCCCTTGAAAAAGTTCGTGACAAAAGAAACAAACTTATATCAAAAGCATCTTCTTTCAAAAAAATTCATAAAAGAAGCTATTGAACCACAAAAAGGACCTCTTAATGAATAGTTCTTTTATGGCCTCAAGATAGATGGAGGAAGAGATGAAGGATGAAGGGCTTGATGCCTTGATCAAAACAAAAAGACTAGTGCAATTAGTTGGTGTGTTGTTGCAAAACTAGCAAAAATGGATCTAAAAAGCATTTGAAGAAGAGGAGGATGATTTCTGAAAGTAGATTAATTGGGTTACAAAGGAAGAAAAATGCAAGATGCAAGAGCTAAAGTAGAAGCATGGTGAATCCACAATCAAATTTACTTTAACCACTTAGGCATGGATGGAAGGAGTTGCATCAATAGGAATGGAAACACCTTAGGATGCAAGCAAGCAAGAAATGTGGTGGTAACACATAAGAAGGAAAAATCAAGTAAGCCTTAAAATGGATATGCAAAAAGTTTTTGAACTATGGGAGTTGTTGAAGGGATTTCATGATGTCTTTGCATGGAATAAAGGAGAGCTTGGATGTTATTTAATTGGAGAATATTCCATTGACATGCAAGGTTTCTTTCCATGCCAAATTATACCCAACCATCTTTCAAAAATTGGGAAAAAAGGGAGGTTAAAAAATAGATTAAGGCTTTGATGTAAATTTGGAAGATGTGTGTTAGTTATTTGGAATATGCTTGCAAGGTGACATTGCTAGCAAAGTGGATGGACCTAGAAGGTTTTGTGGAGACTACAGACTTTTAAATCAACAAACAAGGCATGATTCATACATACCCTTTGCTTTTAATAGAGGATGTCTTAGCACAATTGGGAAAATTCACAACATTTTCAGCTCATGATTCATATCTTGGCTTCTAGCAGATCAAAATGGTTCCAAAAATGATGACCAAGAATGGACTTTTTGAATGGCTAGTGATGTTGTTTGGCCTAGAAAATGCCATTGGCAACCTTTCTAAGGTGATGAATGAGATTTTCAAAGATGAGCTTGATGGTTTTGTGAAGGTTTTCATAGATGACCTCAACATCCATGCTCGGATTGAATTCTAGAAGGAACATTTACCACATCTATGCATGGTGTTAAGTTGATGAAAAGAGGTGAACATGAGGCTTAACCCTTCCAAGTGTAAGTTTGGAACTTTTGACATTATGCTTTTGGGCCACTTAGATGATGTTGGAATTTGGCGTAATCCAAACACAATGGTGGTAATACAATGCTTTCTAATCCCTACAACTCCAACAAATATGAGGGCATTCCTAGGGTTCACAAGTTATGACAAGAATTTTATTAGAGGTTAAACTCATGTGGGAGGACCTTTGTTTGAGTTGATGCTTTGTGAACTTTTGACATTATACTTTTGGGCCACTTAGATGATGTTGGAATTTGGCTTAATCCAAACACAATGGTGGTAATACAATGTTTTCTAATCCCTACAACTCCAACAAATATGAGGGCATTCCTAGGGTTCACAAGTTATGACAAGAATTTATTAGAGGTTAAGCTCATGTGGGAGGACCTTTGTTTGAGTTGATGTTTTGTTCATCTTTGTTTGAATTGAAACAAACAAACATGCATCAATTCAAAGTAATTGTCAAAGTGTCTTTTGTCAAAAGTAAAGCTTGTCAATTGGCTTTTGAGGAGTTGAAGAAATGCCTAATGTCAACTCCAATCTTGGTGAGACCTGATTTCACCAAAATATTCATTTCAGATGTAGATTGGTCCATCAAAGGAGTGGGGGATATTTTGTGTCAACAAGCTGGGAGAAAGGAAGTGGTTGTGGCTTATGTAAGTAAAGACCTACTCAAAAACCAAAAAAACTACCACCCAATGGAGGGAGAATGTTACACATTAATCTAGGTTATGATGCATTATAGGGAATATCAACACTACATGTATTTTATTTTGTGCATGTACCACAAGTCACTTGAGTGGTTGGTTACTATGTTACACGCCCATGGTATGAGGGGATGCTTGGTGAATATGCTCCAAGATTTTAGTTTCAAGATCATCCACAGGGTAGGAAACAAACACCCAAATGTTGACACTTTAAGTAGGAATCTTGTTGGAATGCCTAAAGAGGATGAAGGTGATGACTTTCTTTGTAGTAAGAAAGGAAGAAAAATGGAGAGGGATGAGATGTGTTAACTTGAAATTAAATAAATGTAGCAAGTTGATTTGGGGTAAATCATCAAACATTGTGATACTAAGGAGGTTGAATTATAGTACTAAGGCTTGTTGGCACCCAAGCCTAAAGAGAAAAAGTTATTGGTGGAAAACATAGATGTTCAATTTTGCCATTTAAGTGAGTGATGCACTCTAAGTGATGGCCAAAGTTATTGAATTTAAAATGATTTTCATTTTGGAAATCACTTAAGTTTTTTTTTTAAGTGTCTTTTCAAAATAAAAAATAAAAAATTAACCTGCATCAATCTAAATAATAATGGGATGGGTGACCTTGAAAGAGTTTTAATATACTTTGGGTCAATTTAGCACAAAGACTCGCTAATTATAGAAAAGAATTCAACAATCATCCTCCAATAAGTATAAGTACATGTAGTTCATATGCTTTCCTTTTTGCTTTCCAATTTATCATTGTGCAATATTAAAGTTCAATTTTACATTTTTCTATCTATGGTTTTGAAACATCTTATTTTCCCTTTGTGTTGAACGTGGGTGTATGTTATATTTGTACCTTGTTTTGTTGTGGTTTAATTTTTATTTAATTTTTTGTGTTTAAGTGGTGTTCTAGGTTGTTATAGTCAATTCATCACATTTACATTAATCATGATTCTAAGCTCTACAATTCAACCAAATATTTTGGAAGCTCTCACAAACAAAATGTCATTGGTTAGAGCATTCCCACTCACACACTATGAAAGCATGTTTTGGATGTATGATAGTAAAAGGTTATGATTTGGCTCAAAAAAAGGGTTTTGAACAACATGTTTGCACATGATGTGGTGGTGGTTGGCAAAAACCTCTACATAGTTTAAATCCTATTATTGATTGGCCATATTAATTGATTAGCTCACTTGCTTTGTAATTAGTGGGGTCTCCCACTTTTTAAGCTCTCATTTTCAAGTTTATGGTTTGGGCTTGAGATATGTAAATAAATAATAATGAACATGAAAAATACAAATGCATGCTTTGATACAAGTATGGGTGGAGATGCTTTAAGTTGGAAATAAAAAGATATCAAAGATTCTTATATTTGACCCTTCATTTTGAAAGTAGCCTTTACACTTCAAATTCCATTAATGCATCTTATACATATGTGAAACAAATATTAAATTGTCCTTGCACCATTATTAAATTGTTTGCATCAAATTAATTGGTTGTTGGAAATGTGGGCATATATTGAAGTTTATTTTTAAATATATATTTAAGGAGATTGAAAAGTGCATTTGGATATGGGTAACATTCAATATATACTTGGTGATGTAAGTGGAATCTATGTTTCTAATTTTAAGTTTTAAAAGGGTGCCATGTGAAAGGCATAATTGATTTGTGATCATTTTTTCTTGTGGATCTAAAAACTACTCAATTTTAGGCAAAATTTCCTTAAGATATTCCTTTGTAATAACCCTTAATAAGTTTTCAAAAACTTGTGTTAGGTAATAAGTCCTTATATATTGTACCCTAGGTTGGTTAAGTAGTAACAAATTACTTTTGAAATTGACAAAAATTGTGAAAAAAACTTAAAAACCTAAAAGAAACTCTCAAGCTCACTAGCTTCACTATTTAGTATAATGCTTAATCATAAAATCATAATATTATTATTGTCGAAAGTACATGACAAAAATATAATAATTATTACGCACCTTGCCGCCAAACCATGCTAGGTACTTCAATATTTATAAATTGGTGAATATATACTAAGATAACAAATGGACCTTGCCTATGAGGGAAATTATATGCCACCCTTTTACTTGTGCCACCTGTTAATGTATAATTTTTTGTATGTTTTCATTTAAAAATATGCAGATTCCAAACAATGTGCCAGGTGGGGGGCACTCCGAGGAATAAAACAAAATCAGAGAAGAGAGTTGCAAAGAAGGACATGAATAGAGAAAAAAGCAGATCTTCCCAATAGGTGGCAAACAGAGTCAAATTAAATGTGGCAATTTAACAGTTTCAAACACCTTGCGAATGATCTTGAAGAAAAATTTCAGTTTCAGATCACAAAGATTTTAGCCCTTAAACATCAGGGAGGATGAGCCAATGTGAGTTCAAAGTTCAAACCCAAAAAACACCAAAAAAATCTATCCAAATATAATTTTTAGTTAATGACCAAACAAAGACCAGCCAACGAACCAAAATTACGATTTTTCATGAAAATTAAATTAATTTTAAATCTTTCCCAAAAAAATCATTTCTGGAAATACCACAGCTAATTAATTAGTGTCTAAGCTCCTGAGGTATTACAGCACAACATGAATGAGGACTCTTGCAGAAGTTGGCGCATAGCCAGACAAAGTGAAGTCGTTCTTTGTATAGTTTATGAAAGATCGTGAAATAAAGGGGTATTTGTTTTTCAGTACCAAGCTATTCATTGTCATCAATAATATGATGCAGAAACTTATCAATCATTTTTTATCTCTTTATTATCAACAACTTTCTACAAACACGGTTTGCCACAACAGTTCTTCTTCATGGACGTAGGTTTGTTGCAACCCCTGTTCTTCATACATATTCTATGTAAACACTGTCATTTTCTTCTTCGAAACTTGCCAGTACATTGCTCCTCTCGAATTTCGCCCCATTGTCAAACCTCCTTGAGAGTTACAAGATGTCCCTAGTTTTCACTTGTGTAAATGGAAGACTGAATTCCTCATTGGAATGCATCAGGAGTTTCAGTTACCATCATATAGCAATTAGGGTTTCTTTTTTGGGGCAACAATATTTCATCACTTTGTGACAGGAAAAAAAGAAAAGGTGGGGCTGTGACTTGTTGTACAGAGGATTTTTTTGGAAAAAATGGCTCAAAGTCACCATATTTTCAATGGAAAGAACAAGTTGAAATCATCCTATTTTTTTGACCATAGGTCCAGTACATAGCAGCAGTGCAATTTTTTTGTTTGTGGCGAATTTTCTCTATTTTGGGTAAAATATTTTCAAAAAAATTCTGTCACAAATTCACTTTTTAAAAAATAATCGCCAAAAATTGCCACCACTGCCTACAATATGAAAGGGTACTTAAGATTGTACACTTTCATATTTTGAATATTGCCAAATTTGGCTAAATATTCTTATGGACTATCACCACTTAAGCAAGCATCACAAAATTGAAAAAATGGAAAAAACAGTGCATACCAGGGTTTCAAAATTTTTGTATTTTTCTCTCTAACCTGTAGCCAAATTTGGCTAAAGCCCTCTTGTGGACGATTGCCAGTACGCCTACCTCACAAAATTGCCCAAAAAAATGAAAATAAGAAAAAAAAAACCTGATAACACTGGGTTCTTCGTTACCTATGGAGGTTTAGTCCTCTGGTGGTGACACGCGTTCTTGGTCTCCATTTTAGGGTTAGGGTTTAGGGTTCAAATTGATGGGAAGAGCCAAACCGTCCGACACGTAACGATTGTGCGCGCCTCTCTCAACTCCTCACCAAGCTGCGTTCTCCTTGCTTCTGTAAATCGGGATGGGAATGTGGTTTCCTGAGCTCTGTTCCTTGACCCTCGTCTTTGTTTTTTTTTTAAATTTTTTTTATGAAAGTTTGATTTGTGTTTTTTTTTTTTGGGGTTGAAGATTCGCTGTTTTACGGTGTGGCTTTGAACTGCAATCCGGGATCTCTTTATCTTGTTTAATCTTTAGGAAGACAAAATTTCTTGACTGGTTTTCAAGTCCTTTCCAGTATTTGCTACCAGCTTGAGAACTGACGCTGTCGTTGGTGATTCAATGTCTGTTTGTTTTGAAATGTGAAGATAAGAGTAGAGGGGTGAAGGATTTTCCGTTTCGCTTCTCGCTAGATACTCTTCACAGACGGAGAGAGGCTTGCAGCACGCTTTGTGAAGTGTGTTGTAAGTATGTCGATCGGTACAGTAGGCCATGCGGGATCGACTCCCAACAGTCTTGGCTTGTTTCAAATGTTCGACAAGTGTTCTATGGCTGACCTCTCCCTGGGTGTCTTTGTTTTTCTGCTCTTCTTCTCAAACTGCTGTTGAATCCTACACTCGTCTCTGTTGTTTCCCTGATGTCTTTCTTCGGATCATTTTTGGCGACAGAACCATAGCGCAATGATGATCATGCCATGAGGCTTTTTGCGAGGTGCTTAGCACCATGGGCAAATCCTCAAAACGACTTCTTCTTCCACTGAGCGCATAGTATCGATGGTTTTTTTTGTTTTTGCACATTCATCACATTTTCTGCTTCCAATTTGATACTTATTTCTCTAAAAACATATCCATTAAAAAAATTACACTATAACGTTGACCTGGTTCCAACATTGGAACAAAGGCACAAAAGAGTGTGGTATGAAAGGATTGCAATTTCATACATTTTCATATTCATGACAGATTTCAAGTCCCAAAAGGCACAAAAGAGTGTGGTGTGAAAGGATTGCAATTTCATACATTTTCATATTCACGACAGATTTCAAGTCACAAAAGTCACAAAAGAGTGTGGTGTGAAAGGATTGCAATTTCATACATTTTCATATTCATGACAGATTTCAAGTCACAAAAGGCACAAAAGAGTGTTGTGTGAAAGGATTGCGATTTCATACATTTTCATATTCATGACAGATTTCAAGTCACAAAAGGCACAAAAGAGTGTGGTGTGAAGGGATTGCAATTTCACACATTTTCATATTCATGACAGATGTCAAGTCCCAAAAGGCACAGAAGAGTGTGGGGTGAAAGGATTGCAATTTCATACATTTTCGTATTCATGACAGATTTCAAGTCACAAAAGTCACAAAAGAGTGTGGGGTGAAAGGATTGCAATTTCATATATTGTCATATTCATGACAAATTTCACACTTGAGATCAAAGAACTCCTTGTAGATTCGATAATGTGGCTCACTTCCCTAAACATAGAATCAGAATTAACACAA
>Ga0209208_10002273_pt1 | contig 27519 bp, 13 predicted proteins | sample S1TSphfallax_3_FD_187694 | JGI IMG/M metagenome (GOLD analysis project Ga0209208, IMG submission 187694) | Host-associated microbial communities from peat moss isolated from Minnesota, USA - S1T2_Fd - Sphagnum fallax MG (SPAdes) (version 2) | ecosystem: Host-associated > Plants > Peat moss >...
TGTCTAGTGTCCACAATGCAACTGCCGGGCTAGAGTTGAGGACATGCGTATGGTTTATGTTCCACAAATTGCTGTAATTGATGGGGAGGGCCAGCATATAATGCAAGTATGGAGCCTTCTAATTTGAAACTCCAGATTTTAAGAATGATTTGCTGGTGTCTAAGCTTAGAATTAGGTTTTTGATGCAAGTCTAAGACTTGGGTTTATTTTTTTGTTGTGTGAGAAGCAGGAAGTTGGGGTTTTGTGTGCTCAAAATGCACAACTCAAGATGTAGGTACGAATCATGAAAATCAACAGGTTAATGTGATATTCAGTTTCTCACCACTAGGTGAGAAAATTGTGTACAAAGAAGGGGTTGCAGTTGTGCCTACAAATCCACAATGGACAGGTTTGCATACTTTTGCATGGCTAGTAGGTTTAAATCCTCTCAAACACTCTTTTAAAACCTGCTTTTTATGTCTGTAGATTTCTGAGCTGATGGAGGAGATTCACCATTCACAGGTTTGTACTGTGAAATCTATTGATGTGGTTTACAAGAGCAATGTTAGTTGGGGGATATGTCAACCAAGCATGTTCTCAAAGACTTGTCTGTTCCTAGGGTAGCATGATAGGGCTTTTAACTGTGTTGTTATACGTGAGGGACAAGAGCTTGATCTAGACAAACCTTTAATTACTGATTCATATGTGCTTGTACCTGTTTCTGACTATGAAGATGTCTCATATCTTCAGCTGCAATTTCATATGTTTGTCCAATGTTCTACACTCACAAGTCTACAGTGGAAACATCTTTGATAAGTTGTTTGTGTTCATCTTTGTGCAGGCTCTGCTTTCAGTGCTTTGTCCAAAGCAGCACAATGCTCTCAATGCATTTCAATGGACACTGGAGAGTTTGAGAACCCTACATCAACCCATACACCCCAGAATTATACTTGTTCCACCCTCACATCAAGTGGCTCAAGAAAACCATAGGCAGTTTCCAACAAGTATAGGTCAGGCTGACTTGAAAAACTATAGGAAGTACCAGTCTCACAGACTACAGACTCAATTTGCCCAGCATTCGTCTTGCAACTACATAGGAGGATCAGGTATGCGCAATCAAGCATCACCTGAGCTCAGGGTTTTGCAAAAGAGGAACATGTGGGGGTAGTCTTATGCCCTGGAGTCTTCAAGAATCTCAGAGTGTTCTGGAATTCGGGAACCCAGACAAGGAAAAAGGGATAGCATTCAAGCCAGGCCATTGCAGACATTTTCTTCTTTGGCATCAATTGGTAGTCGAGGCCTGAAAAGCACCTTTCTGTTGCACAATGCTCTTTTGCTATTGCTGAACCTTGGAAAATGTTCCCATAATTTTGTAACTTTCCTTTTGGAATATGCAATTCTTTGCCTTGTGCATGTGTTTCTCAGTGATTGTAGAGTTTTGTTGATCGATCTGTTGTTGATAGGCACTCTTGGCAATTCTAGATAGCACATTGAACAAAGCAGATGAAAACCCTAAATCGTAACCCTAACCCTAATAGTGGGACCATGTGACACATGGCGATTCAAATTCTCAAAATGCTCATATTGAGACACGTGGCACATTTCGATTAGCCAAACACAAAAGACGTGGCCATTTCTTGGCCATTTGATTTAAAAAATTCAAGATCACAATCTGGTTTCCCAAATACTAGAAACCATGCCATGTGGCAACAACCCATTAGTTAATCGGAAAAAACATGGCCACTCCTTACCCACACGATTAGGAAAAACAAAATATATACAAAATGATGCCTTATATACATTATGTATATACTGGCCCCATCGGATGAAACCGTATATACTACATTTAGGCTCCATCCACCATCTGATGATGTCATGCTGATGTAATTGGTTTTTGCGACTATTTGTCGTTTCCGACTTGTCTTATGCGACTAACAGCAAAATAGTTGTAAAATGTCGTTTTTGATTAAAAATTAGTCACAAACACCAGTCGTAAATATGGGGATTTCTACTAGTGCTTGTACCAATACCACCAAAGAACTCTAGTAATGTAATCCCTTCCTTAGGTGATGTCCAAGTGATTAGCTGACGAAATATTGGCTTAATCAATTCGCCATGGCTCTCCATGTTCTCAAAACTAAATAGAGCTTTAACCAAGGGCTCGTGGGCTGCTTTGAACCTCTATAAAACCTTTGGTCAATGTTGAATGTAAGTAAGAACCACCTTCAAGCTTTTAGTAGCTTGGACATAAGCTACTTCCTCTTCATCTCCCTCTATCCACTCGCGGTTAGCTTGTTGGATGTAGGAAATGGTGCGTGCTTCCTTGAGCATACGATGGTGAGCCATAGGATTATGGTTCCCATGTAAATCAAGGGGTATGTATCCCAAGTGGTGGCCATCAGTCTCCCAAATTCACTTGATAATATGCATGTTCGAACTAGTTGTCAATTGTGAAACCTGGTGGAAATAAGGCCTTTTGCCCAATGAGCACATTGTGACTGGTGGCATTGGTGACTAAACATCTGACATGCAGGCAAAGCTCCTGATTAGTACCTTTACTAAAGTTAAGTGTAATAAAATCCGGGCTCTCCCCAAGTACCTCCTCTACACTCCCATTAATGGTGCAAATTTGCCACATAGATTTTTATAGTTTGGAGTTGAGCATGCCCATCTTCTTGGCAAATTAAACTCCAAGAATCATTGGTTGGGCACCTGTATTAAGAAGTACCACTCTAGGCGTATGTCTTCCCACCTGGATTGTTAACTCAGTATTGTCAACAATGGCAATTCTAATGGCAATGGAAGTTCTTTCACTAGGCACCACCTTCAGAAATGAATGAGAGACTTTGTGGAGAAAATGGCTATTCACAATGCCTTTGCATGATTACAATTAGCATGCCCATAACCAGTTGTCATGTATGAGGCCATGCATATGGGCATGATAACAATGTATGAATGCCAAATGTCAAATGTAATTCTTGGAAAAAGATTTCAACCTTGGTGTCCTTCACTCATTATATTGTGCTTTCACCATGGTACAATGCCAAATTGTAAAATATTTTTATTATTACAAACCATAAATGAAAAAATAAAATAGTTATTAGGCACCTTGCTACCAAACCAAACTAATTCAAACTAATTACTATGAAATAGCTAATATTAAATGCCAAAAAATTCTTTGTATATCAAAACCCATTCCAATCATAATATGTACTAAGGTGTTGTTTGGGAATTTGTCCTTATGTATGTGTTGGTGTTTTCATATGTTCATTATCATGTAATTGAACTAGAAATGCAAATAAAAAATATTGTGCAATGTTTAAAATAAATTGGTTAGAAGCAAATTCAATGTAGGAATATACACGATGGAATTGAAACATAAGGCACATAAGGACAAAGTTTAGTTCTTTTGTCCCCTTACAATTTCCTTTTGATTTCAAGTGCCAAAAGAATGAATTAATTAGGTTTCAATCATGAAATCTAACATTGATGGACAATTTCCATGTTTATATGGAAATTTTGAATTTTGTTGTTGGAATTGCATTTGGGACATTGGGTTCCCACATTTTTCAGAACTTTATGATAGGTTGATATTTGAGCAATTGCAAGCCCTATAACCATTCACTTATGTTATACATGTTTAATACCCTATGATTAAACTTCAAAGTTTAGGTATACATGCATGCAATATAACTTTGAAATGGATCCTTGTAAAGGTTTAGTAGCCACAATTACTAGTAGCTTGATTTTAAATATTGATTGTATCACCAAGTGGATGGATGCAAAGTCACAAAAATCACATAACTTACCACTAAGATAATTTATGGACATAATAATTTATATCCTTTTTTCCACACATGAAGATTTATTGTAATATTATTTAATTGACATAAAAGTTGATAGCCTCCAACTAGGGCCACAAATAGGTTCTAAAGGCATGATGTTACATACCCATGGTATGTCTGCATGGTACGATGAACCCAAAAAAACTATCATAGTGTTGTAGTTTTCATTAATAATAAAAATTGAACAATATGGGGATATAATTGTCTAAGAGATTTAGCAATCAAAATGTGCAATTAAAGGTGGGTCACATTTTAATCTATCATTATGTTTTAGAATTGTAAATAGGAATGATGCAATAGTCCATTGGAATACATTTGTAACATGTAGTCAACTATCACCGAATGATTGTTTCATCAAAAGGATTAGGAAGTACTTCTTTTAAGTAGAATCTATCAATGAAATTTTGCACATCATGTATATTTGTACAAAGAAAAATCTCCATTAAATTTTTTCAATTTGGCTTATAATCATGAAATTTATATGTAAATTATGTAAACTTTCATGGTACATTAGTTAGTTACAATAATGGTAATGATTATGATGTTTGTAAGTTGTAAAAAGTTGTTCCATTGAAGATGTAAATTTCTTAGGTGTTCTTTTTATTTATTCACAAAATGAAATAACATTTATTAATTAACTTCTATTTGTCAAATAGGGTCTTTTAAGCAAGTTTTACAATGATATTCCTATATGTTTACTCAAATAAACAAATATGAAACAATTTGATATTCATGATTTTAAAAATTCTTTTATTTTTAAGGCCCAAATTACTTAAATTAAAATTTACAACATTTGAAATAAAAGAACTTTAAGTTGCAATATTTTTAATTTATACACATCCAATTTTGATTACATTTGGGTTCATTGTATTATGTGAACACCCCATGATATGTTTTTTTGAGGACTACCATTGATCTTTCATTTTTTTCCACATGTTATTTACTCTCAAACATTTAAATTTTTTGTTATGGTGTTATTGTCTCCTCTCTCACATTCTTTTCAATATTACACACTTTTGTTCACTCTATTATGATTTTTATTCTTTTTTAAGTAATTTTTTTTCCAGTGATCTTTTGGGCTCTTTTTCTATTCTATTGTGTTCTTACATTCTTTTATCATTGCAATTTGTAACATGGATAATGACAAATTGATGATCACTATGGAGAAAATGGTCTTCTAAAGATTGAAATACTCAGGTGTGTCTAGAAGAGTCCCACGTCAACCACACCATTTTTTTAAAATTTGAGCTTATAGGTTTAACTTGTAAAATATTGTCACATTAATTATTTTGTGTTATTTCAAATTGTCATGTAACTTGATCACATGAACACCAAATTTGGGGGTTTGTGTTCAAAGTCAACTTTACCATTTTTTTATGATAGAATACAATGATGAACATTTGATTCAAAAAATTCAAATACGAAGAGCTATAATTTGACGAATCTTCAACAAATTAAACCCTTGCTTTCCAACAAATAAATAAAATATATCATTTTGCAATGCTTGTGGGAGTCAAAATTGCTTGTGTGATGTGTAAATGATTTCCTTGTTCAAACAAAAAAATTCTCACCTATAATGAATTTTTTACCACAAGAAAATTATCAATTTGGGATGGTTCTTATGAAAGTCTTTTAATTCTAAATACTGTGATTTAAAAATCTCATTACATGTGGGAAGAAGGAAAAGAGATGAAAATGGTCATGTTAGAATTCAAAAGAATTGATGTGGGTTACGACTTGTAAATGTATGTGTGGTAATAATTGGAACCCATGTTTCCATAGAAAAATGCCCTTTGCAAAAGACTAGTTTTACTATAAGTTGTAAGGGTATTCCATTATTGCACCAACAATCATAGATTGTCAAAAGTAATTCATTAATGTATGGATTTTTTCAGGAAAGTCAATAATGCATGTGTTTTACAAAAAATCAATATATAAAGATAAGTTGTGTATAAATTTATTTTTTAGCATGGAAAAAAGTAGCTAAATATGTTTTGACCCTTGCCTTTTTAGAATCTATTTCTATTACCTTGCTCCCATCACAATTTTTTATAGCAAGGCAATGGAAAGTAACTAAAATCCTAGTTGTAGGAACATTTGTTTTCCATTGAAAAGTGTAACTATTTTGGAAACATGTAAATTATTAATGTTGGGAATGATAGTTTGAGGTCTAATGGTATGGAATTTTTTAAAGAACTTTTAGAATACAAATGTTTATATATATAAAAAAGATGTTGATGTCTAACAAGTCACAATTTGATTCACAACTTTTATAGCTTTATATTTTGGTAAACATTGTACTTGCAAAGTTATGAAGTGACTATGATCATAGCTAGAGGGAAAATTGCAATGGAAAATTGTTATAAAGCAAATTTTGTCATCACAAATGCTTACAAAAAAAATGTTCTTAATGACAACAACATTTACCCATTAATCCTTTCAATGATGACAATTCACAAAGAGGAGCAAAAACATTCAATGCTTGAACTCATATTCAACTGAAAGGACAAGCAAGGCCATTCAATAGTGGAAAATGCCTTTTCAACACACCTATAAAGACCTTCAAGGAATTGTTGTGCAAAATTGAACTAGACATCACCTTGGTTCAAAATGTTTTCACAAACTTTGTGTTCATTTTCACACCTATTCTTTGTTAAGAAAAATGTGATCACATGTAGGTTGATGTATATTATATATAACTAAGACACAAGATATTCAATGGCAAGTAAAAACATGGTTAGGTTGTTCACTTTTGACATTTTGAAAAGTTCTCATCTTTCAATTTAGTTAATTTTCTTGCAATACTAGTAGTATCAAACTATAAATCCAATTGTGCATATTCCCCTATGTTTTTAGTTAGAAAATCCATGTGAAAACTTGACATTTTCATTGTGAATGATTTATCAATGATAAAAAAAGATGAAAATGAGGGAAATTAAAATTGTAAGAATTAAAAATTCTTGTCTTGGGAAAGTTTCAATGCCTCTTATTCTTAAACTCCTCATTTGATGGTGGCCTATTTTTAATATATTTAAAAATTTCTTTAAATATAAATAGGTTGCTAGTAATTCATTATGAAAATATATTCAAAGTATATTTGATATAACACATTGCACCCCATTATAGTAATTTTGTTTTAATATGATAGTTTTCCTTTGCAATTTAGTTGAAACTAATTTCTATTTTTACTTTTTTAAAAATAAGTTGCACATTACATTTTTTTGCATGCCATTGGAATAATATGGAAGTGGTTTCTCCAAAATAGACCTAGTGTTCTCATTTCAAAAATTCAATATGAATCCATTGCTTTTTCAAAATTCATTCACATTTCTTAATATGATTCTCATTAAATCTATTGCAACATGGATAAATAAAAACTAACTATGTTAATGTTGAATATGATTTTACATTTTATGTTCATGTACAATCCGAAAAATTACAACTTTAATAATCCAAACAAACCACCTAATTGTGCTTTCACCCTTACCTAATTCTCTTCCTTTTTTCTTTACTAAAAATCTGCATGGCAATATAAGAAGACAAGAAAATATAAGGGTGTGGCATCAAAGAGATTTGAAAATACGTTTTAAAAATTAATGGAATATAATTTGACATGTATAATTATGATCAAATTAATTAACATCATATATAATTATCCACATGCTTATCATTGAGATTATCATAGATATTCAAAATTGCATAATTTGAAATTAAATTCCAATTATGTACCGTTTTAGTCATTATATACCAAAGTCCATTTCACTTCAAATGTAGGTCCATTTTTCACTTATGTTATGGCCAAATCCCATGATAGTTAGAGCATCCTCACTTACACCCCCTATCAATGGTTTAAAGGCCATGCCAAGTGGGCAATTATCATGTTTAGGGGGTTTACGTGGATGGTTTTAGGTTGGTGGGTGTTTAAGGTTTGGGGTGTATTGTAAACTACTTTTTTTCTATGTTTTCCTTTTCTTTTTATCCTTCTCTTACTATTATGACACTAGCCTTGGGCTCATCACCAAGGTTAAAGCATAAAAATGGGAATGGGCTAGAAAATTAAATGTCCTAGTATTTAAACACACTTGCACAAGTGTGGACAAGTGTGGGAAAATGCAAGGAAGTGAATCCCAAACACTTTAAATGAGAAGCACTTTGGGAATTATAGTTTGAAAGGAGCCTTGAATCTTTGGGATGAAAGTGCAAATAAGAAATGTGATTCAAATTGGGCCCCAAACATACCATTGGAAATTTTGAAATATAAATTTTGAAAGTTGATTCAGTTCTCTAGGTGGAGTTGTGAACTAGGAATTATGACCAAAAAAATGGTCAAATGTTAAACTTTCAACCTAGTAATTTGATTCCAAGAACCATTAAATTCAAGGAAACACATGTCAAATGACCTTTCAATTAAACATCTAATATGACCTTGGAAAATGTCTTTGCAAAGGTTACAACATTTCCTTTTAAAATTCTTCAATCAAAGCTTGTATGTAATAATTATGACCTTGCAAAGTTGTAGGACTATTAATTTGGCAAAGTCAAAAAATTTCAAAACTCTTTTCTAGTAGTCTTGGGGCTTTTTGCCACTTTGATGTAGCTTTTCATCACAAAATATACTATAAGATAGAAGGTGGTGGCTTCTTTTCAAGTCTATGGCATGGTGTGTCTTGTGAATTTGACTTGTGGTTCATCCATGAAACATTTTAGCTCCAACTTGCATTAACCACCCTCTTTCTTGGTTTGTGTAAAACAATCTTACCTTGAACTCCCATTTATGAATTTGTCTAAGTCCCATCTTAGAGCTCCCATCCCATTTCTTTTTGGGAGTTAGCCTTGAAATTGCATTCCATTACAAACTTGAAAATTAGTAGGGATTTCTACCTTTTATACCACTTGACAAATCTAGAAATGTCATTTACTTTGTGTTGAAAAATAATTCTATTGTGCATCTTGAATATCCATTCTCCCATATTAATAAATGAGATAACACACACACATATATTGGAAAATTAATGAATTAAAAAAATGGTATTTAAGAGAATGAATGTATAATAATTGATTGTTATGAAAAATGTGAGAACTAGCCTACTTGAAAATTGGTTTGTAATTTTGTTGGGAAATTTGAAACCCTAATGGGTATCACAAAAATACATCTAAAAAAAATTTCAAGTTGGAAACTATTGTGAAAACCAACCCTAGGAGTTGTTTAAGGAAAATAACTTAACTACACAAAACTAGTTTATACCACTAACTTTTGTGAGATGAATTACATGACATACCATTTTAGTTAAGTAAATCTACATTTAAAAAAATAAAATGTTAATTATTTTCATTGTTACCCTTAACTTGAAGTGTCACACCACATAAACATCCACATTAATTCTATTAGTAGCATTTAACATCACATGTCATATTGGTGTTATATCACATGTTTAACATGGACCTATGTATGGCTACATCCATGATTGATTTTGTAATTATTTATGTAATTAAAAAATCAAATTGGACATGAAAGTTACAACTAAGTCCACACAACAACTTTTAGGATTGTAAATGATTTAAAATTTTATTATTATTATTCTTAAAATTGAAATGAATAAAAAAATAGTAATGAAAACTATTGGCCAATGGACGTATTTGTATATATGTATCTAATGCAACAAGTCTCATGTGGTCATTATAATAGTTGAGAAGGTTAGAGTTGTCCAATTCAACTATGTAGTCAATTGTCACAAAGTCAAAAATAAGTTGTCACAAGAAAAAATGAACCCCATTCTCATAGTTGTAAACCAAGTCTTTAACCAACCCACCACAAAGTTCAATTTGTGACAAATCATGTTCGCACATAATTGCAAACATATATACATATATATATTCCTCTTTTACATATATTCAATGAGGTGTGTAAATAAAATCTAAAAGTAGTTTTCAAAGATCAATTTTGAATGAAATTAATTACACATTTGTAATTATGTAATTAAAAATTAACTATGTAATTTCATTTATGTTTCATTTCAAAATTACATTCAGTTTTTTAATGTCAAGTGCATTTCAACTATTAATTTTTTCTGTTTTTTTTCTTCTAAATTTTAATTTTAATTATAGAAATAAATACATGTGAAACCAAATATTAGTTAATTGAAATAATTGTACATGTGAGTTTGTATCGCTTAAAAATAATTTTTTAGTTCCACATTCTTGATTTGATAATTTTGATATTACATTTATTTAATTTCAAAAGTAAAGACAATAAATTAATTTCAAATATTTGTGGTCAGAATTATTTAAAATTTTGATCATATATATACTATTTATATTATTTTGACAATCACCTTTATCCCTTACATAATTTTTGGGTCATTTTTTCAATGATTTTAACTAAGTTTGTTAAAAATAAATTGCCCATGGATGGTTTCATTGATTGTTTTCCATCTCCCTTTAGAGTATTGTTTTAGAACACATTGAATCTTTTGATAGTGGGTCAAGTGGTACACATGAAAGTAACTAGAAAGGCGAATCCAATGTCATGTATATAAGGTAGGTGAAATAGAGCAAAGATTAAGAAATTGTCATTTAATTGTTATATTCCAAGTTTTATTTCTAGCAAATTTTCATTTTTTGGTCCAAAATATGATTTTGACATGCATTAATGAACGTTATGGATAAATTTGTTCAAAATTGGCTAAACCATACATGTGGAGAGATCTGGATAGCCACTTCATTATAATGGGTTTGGATCGGTGTTGGGTTAGAATCACCCAACACTGGTTTGGACATGTTTATTGCAGAGGTCTAAACTCTAAACCACCCACAAGAGTAAAAATGGCCAGTACAACAACATATTTTAATTGAAATGTAGAATTCAAATAGTGTTAAACTCACTTTGAGCCTGTAAATGTGTATAAAATAGAGTGCCCTCCAAGAGGGCCTAAAAGGAATTTTTTTGATTGGACTTCAAATTAGGGTGAAATAAGGAGGTTAGTTTGACCCTTTAATTTCAAGAGATATTGTGTTTAGATTCATTATAGAGTATAGTAGCTCTTAAGGGATTTGGGCTCCTAGGTAATAGGTTAATTTTTTTATGAGGTTTTTTGAAAGATGATATTTCGGCTTGTGTTGAAACTTGAGATTAGTTATAGAGTTATAATACCTTGAAGGATTTTGGTTTCATTTAGAGGATATTTTGCAGATTATATTCTTTCATGGTGAAATATTTGAGTTTCCATAATTTTCGTTTTGCCTCAAGATATTTTTTAATATAAATGCCAAGGCGCCAATGTGACACACCCCTTGTTATGCGTGTGGTGAAGAAAACACTCTGGGTCAAATGCTCGATGCCATTGATGAGATACCCGGCAGATGATAAGAGCAGCATCTCCAGCGGTACTGAGTATGTGATCCTGAACAGTAAAATTGGATGAAGAGAAGTCAAAATGTGCTGGTTTGGCTCAGGAAATTGTTTTAACTCTGCAATACTACGAACGTGCTAAGTTTGTAGTGGCTGGTGAAAGCCCCAGTGCACAAAAATAATGTAAAAAATATGATTTGACTGCCGTTCAGTGTTTCTGATTGGCGAATCATAATGATTGGTCCAGGTGGTTTGCTATTAGTAGTAGTCTCCTCCATCTATTTGGAGTGTTGGAGTTTTGAGTAGTTTTGATGGGTGGGGTTGCGAAGAGAAAAAAAAAGAACTAAATAACTAAACTTGGGCGTGAAAAATGATATGATTTTTCGGCAGATCAGATGACAACATACTGAGCACCGCTGGAGATGCTCTTTAAGATACCTAACTTAGGTTTGAAACTGTTAAAAGGGGGATTTGCTGATCTGGATGTGAATCTGATCAACCGAAATGCGCCGCGTGGGTAAAGTAAGGAGGAGAATGCATGTTGGACTAGCCCCACTCCAAGACTTGCACTAAGGGAAGCAATGCAATAGGCACAAGTGGAGAGTTTGTTGCATGCCTGACGGCATGCTTGTGCTATTCATGGTGAAAAGTCACATGTGCAACACACACACACACACGCACTCCTCCCTCCGCCTTCCTGAATTGGGTAGCCAACTTTATCCACAATTTCCTGGATTTAGGACTCTTCAGGGGAGTTCTCATTATGCCACTTGTTGTTGTTTTTGTTACCTTGGCCCCAAGGAGCTCCAACTAATTCAACCAACTGCGCCAGGATTCATTCATAGTAGGCTACTACCCCACAATAGATCTTTCCCCAGTTTGGTTTTGGTGTGTAGTAGGTATTATTTTTGTGTAGGTTTTTGTTTTTTTTTTTCCCACCCCCATCCTGAGAAGGATAAGAGCGTATCATCTAGAAGCCATTTCCATAAATAAATAAATTAAAAAAAAATTCAGCTACCTGGGATTAATCTACCTATTGAGCATGTTCCCAAAAAAAAAAAGAAAACAAAGGTTCTCACCATGTGTTTTCTTTGGACAAAATTTGTCACTTTTTTGACCAAAAAATTGAGAATTTTTGTTTCCTAGTGTAAAATTAGACCAATTTTTCTATTATTCTAAAAAATTCTTAGAAATAATAATTTCTATTTTTTAATTAAAAAACCCTGGTGGTCACCTATCTACCATCAATTTTTAGAAATCTTATTTATTTCAACTACTTGACTCTTCCAATCACACAATACTATGTTTGGAACCCTCCCCGCCCCCCTCACCCCGTCTTCCCATTGGCTAAGACTGAAAATGCTGGTGATTGAGTAAGAAAGGTTTGGAAGTTGGGAAAATTCCCTCCCCCTCCCCCCCCCTAACTTTTTCCTTCTCTTTTGTGCTCACTTTATTTCTTTCTTTCTTTCTGGCATTAAAATTTAATTAAGCTTGGCCAGCTGGTTTTCATTAGACATTTAAGTTTCAGAGGTCAAGGGGGGTTTAGCTTAAGTTGGTCATCAAATGGCTTTCCCTGCATGGTGTGAATTCATTTAGTAAGCATAAGATGCCAAAAAAGTGATGAAAAACATCCAAACTAGTCAAAAACCCAGGTGACTTTCCACCAACAACCAATGTGCACTTAACACCTGGTGGCGACTCCTACTTGTTTACAATAGCCATGGATGAGGGAATCTGGCAATACTAGGCGCCAGGCTCTAGCTCAGAAATTACTTGCTACCCCCCCCCCCCCCCCCCCCCCCCCCCCCCCCCGTCCCCCTTCACACTACTACCTACTTACTCACTTTTGTCCCAGCTGTAAATTATCATCCAAGGGATGTACACATCATCTATACCATCTACCCTGCTGCACAAACGGCCACGTGTCACAGTTGCATGATTCCATAGGATGATAGAAACAAAAAGCTCCTTTTCCTTTCCTTGCCTTTCCTTGCCTTTCCTTCTCTGTCAAGGAAAAGAAATTAAAAAAAAAAAAACCCTAAACCCTAAACCCTAAACCTAGCATTTCACCTCACCAGCCCAACAACTCTGGAGCTCAACTTGACTTGGATCAGACATGAGACCAGGAACTGAAACTAACCAGAGATTCAGGTGCCATATTTAAAAATGAAAGTAAGGTTGGAATCCTTTGCCTTTAACCCAACCCTAAAAATCAATAAATAGATTGTAAATAGGTACTTATGTGCTACTTAGGTATTCCTAAAATTGGCTGCCACTATTTCTGGCCTGGACTAATAGCCCTTCCTAAAGACCACCCTACCTAATCACACACACACACACACACGAGCAGCAAAAGTCCAGCAATCCAAGACCCTTTTCTGTTCTGTTCTGTTAAAAAGGTGTTTGCCTGAAAAGTTTGTTGATTGTTGTTGCATGATTGTTTTGTTTCCTCTAGAAGATTGCTTCCAGACTCTTCTCTCTCCCCCTCCTTCTTCAGGCTTCTATGCATATGGGTCAGGTAAGAATCTTTGTATTTTTCCAAAAAATATTGCTTTGTTGTTCAATGTGGTTTTTTTACATTTAAAATTTTAAAATTTTTATTTTTTGGCTAATCTTTGCACTGTTGCCACAAATAAAATTAAAACAAGAATATGCTGTTGTGGGCTCTTCATTTCTTTTCTTTATAAATTGGAATTAAAAAAATAAATTATTTTCTTAAAAAAAATTGCCACTGAATTTTTTTTCTTTTTTCCATACAACTTTTGATTTTGGGGGTGATATTTTGCCATTTTTTTATGGTTTGGATGGTGTTTTTGAAAAAACATGTAGCTGATAAATGCTAAAGCTTCCTAGCAATTTTTGGCCAAATCGATGCTACCTTGTGAAACTGGAAAATTGAAAAACTTGATGATAATTATTATGTTGTGACTTAAGTGTACTTTGGTTGCTCATGACAAGGAGAAAGAAGTGTTGGACGAGTATCACTTAGGTCCCAAAAAAGTGAAAAACCAGATTAAATTAAAAAACTAATGGTTTCTTTTTTTTAAGGGACATTCTGAGAACTAGGGTGCCATGAAAATTTGAGAAAATGTTTTTGTTCAGGAATCAGAACTAAAAATTCTCTATAAAAAAAAATTAAAAAAAATGAGAACCACCCAACACTGGAAGAAAAACACAGTGACTTTTTTTTGTTGTGGAGAATTATTGACAAGAAAATTGGGAAAGTTTTGGAAGTTTTTTTATTTTTGTGGTCTGAACTTCAAAAAATTGTCTTCTTTTTTTCTTTGAGAAAATTGTGAATTTTTTTCAATATCAAAAAATTTAAAGGAAAAAAAAATCCCTGGGTAAGAATTGCAAACCTCAGGAATTTTCATTTTATAAATGGAGAAAAGTGGTGGGTTGGGATGGGATTCCAGAAGGCTGGTAAGTCCCAGCCTTTTTTTTTTTGCTGGCTATATATAAAGCCAAAAAACTACATAAAGAAATAAAAGTGCTTAAATTAAGTGGTTTTCAAGTTTTTCAATAGCCAAGAATTCGACCAAATTTTAAAGAAAACCAATAGAAGGATGTTTTAAAATTTTCACTTTCATATTTGTCTGGGTGGAAATTTTGGCTAAATCTTCCTATGGAACATAGCCACTTTTGGCTACATCACAAAATTGAGGGTGGGGGGCAGGGGGGGAAAAAAGGTCAAAAAACAAAAAACCACTGCTGGTAACAAAACTTTCTTCCAGAAAGTAAATCTGTTTCTAGGCAGTAAAGTTCAAAGCTGACGAGTAGGAGCCACGTGCTGAATATTCCAGAAGACCGTTCCAAGGATTCTATGGTCGCGGTCGTCGAGACCAAATTTTTGGTCCCCCCCGCGCCCGGGCAGGAACTTTTCTGGTCCACCTCGGGCAGCTACCTATCTGCCGTCTTATCCTGTTCCATCAGGTTACTTTTCGGCGGGCACCTTTTCAGGCAGCACCGGTATCTTATCTGGGGCACAAAAATTCTTGTCCCCGGACTTCGCTCCCAATGTACACTTGAGTGGCCCTTTTTTGGAGGAATTTTTGTTTGTAGCCAAAGTGGCGACCATCCATAGGAAAAAGATGTAGAAAAAGTGGCGATCAGACCTACGAAGATTTAGCCACAAATACAAAACTTTAATCATCCCTTTGTATATTTTTGGCTACAAATAGAAAACCCAAATATAGAAATCTGGCTTCTTTTTACTATTCTCCCCTCAATTCTGGGAATTGCAAACCTACAAAAATCATTTTCGTTTTCAATTGTTAAATTTTGAATTTCACCTTTTTGGCAAAACTTTTGCCACTTACAAAAATCATCTACTTACTTGGTAGTGACCACCGTTGGCCAATTCTTGGTTTTTACAAGAGCCATTTGGGTTCAAGTCTAAAGTATATATTTTTTTAACCAAGGGTTCCACGAGTTCGATGTGTCCAACCTTTATAAAAACCTTCAATTTTGGTTAAGGTCAATTTCAGTGTGTTTTTTTAGGGATGTTTTCAAAGTTAGCTTTTTAAGGAATTAGAGAATTTTGAATTTCGTGTTGTTTTCAAAGTGTTTTCACCAAGTTCCCATTAATTTTCATTAACTTTGTAATGAGTATCCAATGTTCCCAAAATGTTTTCCAACATGTTCCAAAGAGTAACAATAAGGTAACAACATATGGAACAATATAAAAAACATCACAACATGTTAATATTTTAAAATCATTTTAGTGTTTCCAATGCAAATGTTTTTATATATTAAAGTTCAAGGCTAGGATTTAAACATATTAACACAAATATTTCAATGCAAGATGACACTTTTGACAATGGAGACCATGTCTAGAATCACAAAGTCATTATAAATAACAAATATTTGGTTTGTGTTTGTGGGATTTAAAAAGAAATTTAATCATGTTTTTGGATTCACAAATCAAACCAAACCAAAGGTGTGCCTTGCATATCAAGAAGTGAACCATGAGGTGGTTACATTCGAACCTTCATCAACTCCTTTATTGACTCAATAAATATTGAACCTCAATAGTGTTACACAATTACAAAACCATGGTTTTTACATTAGTAATAGGGTCCAAATTCTTTAAGGAGTACCAAAGTATTGTCACGGTGTCACCTTTTAAAAAATTCCTCTACATATTCCTATTTGACCATCTAAAAACACAAAATGGATGAGATTGATAAAATCTAAATTGTAGTGGTCTAAAATATGGTACTTATAAAATACTTTACACATTTTGAGTTATTAATATTAATGGGTTTTTTATTGACGAATTTTCACAAAAATTCAACTTGAAAAATGTGATTTCAACCAATACAAAGGATTTTTCATGGAAAAAATGGTCTAGATTCATCAATTTTGAGAAAAAAATTCAAATTGCTAAATTTCTACAATAAGTTCTAGTAGGTAGCCAAGAATATAGAAGGATCCTATTTTATTTACATACATATTTGAAATGTAGCCAAAATTGGCTAAATTAATTTTTGGATGGTCATCACCTTGATTATGTCACAAAATCCTTTTAAAATCTTTGGTTAATATTGATGGGATCAAAAATAGGACAAAAAATGATTCCATTAAAAATTAGGTCCTTTTTGTTTAGTACACCTTAAAAAATTTGGACCCAACATCATAATTAAAGTGCTTATATAATCAAAATAATTAATATCCTAACTAAAGTTAGTTGTGCACAAACCCATCCTTAGGTGGTACCACTAGAAATGTCACATTCGAAACGTTTTAGACCCATCCAACTTCAAACAACATATGATTTATTTAAAAAACCCTTTTCATTTCAAATTTCGTATTAAAAGGTTACCTAATTCATGTGGGTTTTGAAATTTCAATTAAATTTACAAAAAATCAAGCTTTAATATTCCAAATGAATGGTAAAGGAAAATGTTTTAGGAAAATAACAAAAGAAACACATTTTTTCATTCATTTAATGCTTTCAATTTTTAGTAGGGCCTAAATTGCTCCTTTTAAAAGTTTGATTAATAGATAATCAATTGAAGTAATCATAATTTTTTGAGCAAGTTTTGAAGGGTCATTATTTTCATGTTTACAAATTTTTAGTAAATTATTCCATTTTATTTATTTTTGTTTCAATTAATAATTGGGGCCATACCTTAGTGACTATAGTTGATAAATTGAAAAGAATTTTTTTTTACAATGGTGCAATTAAACACTTATTGATAAGGGGTCAAGAATCTTAAGAGCACATCTTAAAAACATTTTTAAAACACAAATTTCTTACTTGTGTAGCTTATGCAGGTGTCTACAATTCTTTTATAATGTGTACATAGGTGGGAGACACAAAGCCAATGTGATGCAAGTCAACAATATAAGTAACAATCTAAAAAAGTAAATTAAGTTGGGTTCAAATTTCCTTGGACTTTGGTGAAGTGGGTCCTAATGGTAACACCCAAATATGGGTTTGCTTTCTTTTATCATTTTAATAATAATAAAAAGACATTTAATAATTATCATGGTCAAAACAAACACTAGCATTTTAGTCATATTAGAAACATAAATAGGTATTTAATCATATTTTGGCATAAATAATGACCTAATTTGACTTTTTGAATTTTTTCCCATTCTCTTTTATGAGTTATGAATGATTTTTTTTGTCATAAAAACTAATAAATAAACCATCTTATGTAATAATGCTACCTCCTCTATTTGAACTTTCAATATAAATTGTTCCCCAATCCTACTAATGGAACCTCCTAAAAATTAATATATATTACAAATCTTTTGTACTTATGTTATATATTTGTATATGATTTCTATGATTTCCTTTCTAGCTCCATGTTTACTAAAACAAAACTTAAATGAATATAAGATATTGAAATTGTATGCAGATTAAATAAAATAAATATAGGGCAATTGAAATATTTGTATATTTAAAATAATAATATTAGTGAGGTGGGGAAAAATATAATTCCATTAACTAAAACTGCGCAAAAAAATCCTTATTACATCTAGATTATTTAGAATTTTGGTATTTAATGTCCCCCTTGGGAGGAACTTATATTTTTATTCTTGTTGTTTTCTAATTTAATAAAAAACCCAGCTCCCCCCCCCAAAAAAGCTTGAACCCTATCAATACATTTAAAACTTTTTGGGTTTAGTCCATGTAATGTAAGGTTTGATTCTTGACCATGTTTGAATTCATGTAGACTTGGGGAGATGGGTTCTTAAACCTAAATTCAGATCCATGTCTAAATTAAGACCCAATTAAGCTTGTCAACTTTGGTAGTTGCCTTTTTTCTCACCTATCTACAACATGAAAACTAAGGCTTTGCACAAATACTTGGTGACAATTGAATTAAAATGGTAAACTTTATTATGCTAGCACCTCAACAAACTATCACATGATGATTTTGATATTCAACTTTTCAGCAGCAATAGGTCTATATTTGTGCAATTAAGGCGTCCATTGCAAAATGGACATTATTTCACATAATAGTTATGTAATTTCAAAAGTTCTTAACTTGGACCAAAACATAATATTAGATGCAATGGGTCTTTAAATTGAATTCCTTGGCACTTCTTTTGGATACTTAGCATAACTTGTATCATTACCCAAATTGGGATGCCCAAGCTTGTCCTTAAGCTAGGGAATTCCCTCTTCACTATATATATACCTTCCTCTTGGCATGAAACATTTCAAATTCCTTTTTATTCCTTGATCTTATTCATAAAGGGTTACAAGAAATGAATTTTTTTTCGAGTGAAATTTCGCCATTTTTTGACAAAGAAATTGAGAATTAAAAAATAAATAAATTCAAGTGTGAATTCGATTAGATTTGCTATTTTTTTTGTTAAATTTAGCAAAAAAATTTATATCCCCAAGAAAAAAAAGAAAAGAAACCCCTGTTATGAGAGATGGACAAGGGAGTGGAATGATTCCATCTTAAACCCCCCCCTCTCCCCCCCCTCCTCATTCATGTGTACAAATCAATAAGAGAGTAGAGATGAATAATGTTGTCCATGGAAGTGAGCAATGAGTTGCATGTCATTTTGTATCCTTCCTGGGGATAAAAAGGAGCAGATGCTCACTTTTTCCCTGGCATGGAACTCTGAGGAATTCAGGATAGAAAAAAGACAGTATCACTCATGGTGGTGGTACTGAATACCTGGGCGCAATACAAAAAGGAATACTGACAAGCAAACTCCAAGACAAGAGACCCAGGTCATCATAATTCCTCTTCTTTCATTTCACACACACACACACACACACAAAGATGGTTTGTTTGGGCTTTGTTACAATCATGGAACATATTAAAAGCATGTTAAAGCGAATGAATGACAATGCCTTTGCACCATTGATCTTTTTTTTGTCTGGGTGACATTCATTCATTCATTCATTCATTCATCACACCACCTGCACTAATCATCCTTTTCTGGCTCCTTTTCGGGTGCCTTTTCCTTTCCTTTCATTGCATGTACATACAAACTTTTCCTCTTCTTTTTGTTTGCCTTTTCCTTCTAAGTAAGTAAGGTTTGGGTGGGAGCTTTTCTCCAGGCTTTTCAAAGGAGATATTGGTAGCACCTTCACCATTTCTGCAACAAACTGCCGAATAATTAATTAGTTAAATTTGAAACCTTAACTTCAGCAACCTGGTATATATATGTATCAGAAACTTAGCCAAGTTTTTCTATAAAGACCTTCTCTGATTTGTTTCGTGAGTGCATGTAGGAGTGCACACTACCCAGCATATTTTTTCCTCTGGTTTTTGGGTGGTGGGTTGTTTCATAAACGACATGCCCGCTAGATCGTCATGTTTTCTTTGCCGTGGTGTGATACCCAGAGGGTACCTGCCAGGAGTAATGAGAAAACATAATGGAGCAAGCTCTTTATGTTCAGTAAAGCCCTTGGCGATGGGCTTTATTGCAATCGGGCCAAGAGAGTACTATGCTCCGCCTCACGCGGGCCCTTATCAAGGTAAAAGCCTGTGGCTATAGAGAGGGCTTTACCCACTCTTAATTGAAGGTGGCTCATGATCCTTTCCAAGCCAAGGAAGAGGAGGGCTGATATAATAAATAAATCATGATAGTCTTTACTCAAAGCAAGGAGGTGTTGAATGGGAAAAAAGTGCAAGACCACTGAAAAAGAGGTTCTGAGAGGGGAGTGAGTTTCTTGCATGCAAAAAAAAGGGAGGAAGAAAATCATTTGCAGGCAAGTGGGTAAAAAGGGTACAATCCATTCAAGACAGGACAAGAGTACTTCTGTTAAAATGTTGTGATGAGCCAGAGTTGGCAGAACTGCAGATTTCTCATCACTTGTCTGACTTCTTCTGACATCTGAGTACTTTCACTTGGAGAGGATCTGTGAACACTTGTTGGTTACCTTGTTAGCCTATTGGTACCCATCCATCCTACTTCATTTGTTGGGGGGAGGGGGGGATGTACCCAAACTCCTTCACAAGGAGCCACCTTAACTGGCCTACCACAACTTGTTTTTGAAAAAAAATTGGATACTCCCACAAATAGCCTATATTTTACAACACAAGTGCTTCTTCTTTTTGGTCCATCTTTAGAGGTTATGAAAGTTCAAGTTTCATATGGGCAAAACATATGTGATCAAGTGTGGTGCCAGCCCACTGTGTGTTCCATTGTTGGGTGGATATCAATTTTTTTGATATCCATCAATTTTGGTTTTTAACAATTGTAGATCTATTTTTATCCTTTTTCAATTATAGTTTTTGTCAAGGATATCAAAATTCTTTGTTAAAAAAATAACAATGTTCAAAAAAATTATTACAAAATCTATATACAGAGGGATGAAATTATAAATTACAAATTACATGTTTGGAACCTCATCTCAATCAACTCTATCAATGTAGAAGATAAAGAAGAACCCACATTACGATCATTTGGTCATTTATTGTTTATAAATATTAACTTTATAAATTATCTATACATAATTTACTTCTCTTCAAGTTTTTCAATATTTCAATGAAACAAAAAAAACCCTTTCCATGTCAATTTGAGATCTCACAATCTCAAGGATCTAATAAGCAAAGAAAATAACAATTGGAAATAAGGACGCATATTTTCCTCACCTCACTTAATGTCCTTTGCATTAACTTATACTTTTGGAACATTTACAATTCTCTATTCACCAACTCCTTGGTTATTTCATTGTATTTAACAATCGTCTCAAAAACATCAAAAGAAGAATTTTTATCACTTGACTAATCTACCACAATTTCAAATTCTAACATAGGGTGAAATACATGGTGACATTTCAACAACATTGGAAAGAAAGACTATTTATCATAATCATTCATCATGAAAACAACTTGTTTTTGACTTTTTAAAAAATAAAATGAACTTAAAATTCTTAAATCTTGAGTTTAACATTATAAATAAGATGTTATGGGTTTTCTTATTTCCATACTTCATTAGGAATAAAAGAAAACCATCCAAGACATCACATACTTCTTTTTTGATGTTGGAAGAAAACATAGGCAATTCCAAATTCATAGACATACCATCTTCCATGAAATTAGTTATAGAGAGAGACATCCAAATTCTTCTTTTAGTTTCAATGCCATAATAATAATTGCATACTAGGAGTTTGAAAATAACCAATGCCCATGGGATTGGTTAAACATACAAGAATTCACATTGAAATAATGAATAACAACAATGATTTGAAAGACATCCCAAACTAGAAGTGGAAGTACATATTTCATAATCCTCAATAATGTTTGGCAATTATAACAAAAAACAATTGTTGTCCTAACTTGCAATTCTTCATTGAAAAATATGATCTTACTTGCAGACCTGTAAGAAAATATCAAGTATCAACAAAATAATCAACAAATTCCACAAATAGAAAGACTTTTGTAGATTATAAACTAAATAGTGTTTGAAAAGAAAATTGATTTAGTTTTTATTAGAATGGTCAATTTTCTTGGCTTCAAACCATCTTCAATGCAAGTCTTGTTTCACTCTTGTTGGCCTTTACCAAATTTCTTTGACCAAGTGATGCGTTTTTGTAAATCTACTTGGGTACATTTTATGAAAATTTATTTTAAACTTTTACAAACTTTTTCATCAGTAGTGGCATATTAGCAAGCTTATGAGAAAACATGCTCAAAACATGTTCCTTGGAAGGTCTCCTCTAAATTAAAGATTCAAATTTCACAACGAACTTTAAAGCGCTTGTCGTTGTGTTCAAATTTGAACCATCACCTTTAACAGATTTTATAATCTTATTTTTCAAGCCATATTCATGCAAAAGATCAATTAAATTTTTTTCCAATGCATGTTTTATAGTATCAAGAGACTTAAATAAACCAAAAGTTATATTTTTGGCTTTCAATCAAATTTCAAAAAATTCATGACCACCCTTAAACATCCATAGATCAAAATTAGAAATGGCAAAATCACACTTTTCAAGGAGAGGCAAAACATATGCCCATTAGGCCAAGGTCCAAACAAAACATTTTATGAAACTCTTTTGCATGAAGGGAATTATATTTAACACAAATGTAGGATTAGCTGTACATTATGTACAATTTATAAGGGCAAATGGCTTTTTCCAACCAAAAGTGCAAGATTTTCTAAAAACTTTTGTTCTTCCACATCATCCTTTTTTGAAAGGCTTATTGGAAGCAAAAATAAAAAATGGATGATCTAATATATTTGCCTTTTTTGGGGGGGAAGTTTCATTTCCAAACTCCTTTTCATTGTAGAATTGACTTCAATTTGTTTCAAAAAATTTAAAAGGTTTGCATTAACATGTTATTTCACTTGTTTCATAATAAAATATTCAACCCTTCTTAATTTCATTTGTGGGTTGAAAGAAAACACATACAACATATGATTTGAGGTGCATCTAGTATCACTTTTGCATTGTCAGTCACATAGAAAAATGACCAACATAAAACATTCCTATTATGAAGTTTGCACTTTTTCCTTTGAAAATAAAATAATTCCAAATTTTTTTTAAAAAAATTTCATCATTTTGAAGCTCTATTTTTTTACTTTGCAAACTTGGTTTTTTTCCCCCTTTTCCATTGTTTCATTTTCAATTGCATTTAGATACATTTCACATTCTTCATTTTGGATTTGTGTATTTCCATTTCTACTAGAACCTTCGATTTTTCACATGATGTTTAACAAGGCCAAAAGTGCAAAAACTTAAACAAACAAAATGTCTTACAAACAAATATTTTCTTCTAAAGTTTAAGGTGAAATGTGAATGCTTTAAAAACATTTACAAGTATGAATAAAACTCAGTCTTCATTACAAGAGTGATGTGCAAAACGTTATTTTAATGTACAAAACGTTTTGTAAAAAATCTCGCACAAAAAACAAAAACAAAAATCAAACATGGAACTAAATAAAGTCATAACAACAAACTAAAAACAGAAAAAAAAAAGTACAACAAACAAAGACAAACGAAAAAAACACAAAAAATGATGAAAATACCTCACCTCACAAAGGAATGTTGTCAATTATCGTATTTCCGAGAAAAGTTCCAACAAACTCCCACATAGTTGTTGGGTCACCCAAGGCCAGGAGAGAGGAGGTAGGTACAAAATCCCGAGAAGATGAAGCACACTTTCTTAGTTCAGATCTTTGTATTTTAACATACTAGAGAATGGGTGGAAGCTGATTTTGCCAATGAAGCACCTGGTGAATTTTTACTTCTAATTTCTTTTTCCCTTGCAATACTGGCCAAGTATCACATGGAAGAAAATAAAAAACAAAAGTGAACATTTTGAAAAACAAAGTATGGGATTCCCTGGTTACAAATACTTTGTATAAATAGAGAAAGCCATAACTTGAAGGAAACACAATGATGAGTATCTTAAGTTTGATCAATTAGGATAGACTGGCCAGTGATCGGATACTTAAGTGTTCAGGGCTGGATGGATCCAAGGGAAGGGCTTTGTTGTTTCTTGTGTCCAAACAAAACTTGAACCTCTCCTCTTGATGCATCTGACACAATAATAATTATAAAAAACAGATTAGAAATGAGAAAGTTACGACCCCCCAAAGTAGAGGAGGTCAAGAACTCAAAAAAGACAATTTAGCATCGAACATTACAAAGGCCAGTTCCCAAACACCCAAAAAATTCGTTGTATGTTGCTTTTGTTGCTTTTGGAGTTCAAGGACGATTTGTAGAACTTTAGGTAGTGCTTTTATAACATTTCAAATCGTTTGAAATGAATAAGAAATAAGAAAGTGATGAAGTTTGAAAATAGGAGGGGTCCAAGGAAAAAAAGAAAATAAAAACATGTTTTATAAGTTGGAAAGCTTTTTTTTTGCTTGTTATTTTTTCATTGCTCCTTTTCCTTTGTGTTTCAAAGGTGATTTCTAAAGCTTGGGGTAGCACTCTCATAACATTTTAAATCACTCAAAATGAAGCACATACGATGAAAATATAAATAAATATTCGATCATACGTAGGCAATCAGTGATGGGATGGTCTACCTTAAGGGGGTTGAGATTTTTTTTATATTAAAAAAAATACTTACATTTAAATATAAATAGAGAGTGAAAATAGTTTGAAACTCAAATTATAGTGACTTTGTGGTAATAGAACTTCACCTTGTCTTTCTTTTCTGCTTTGAGTGTCTTCAGTGTTGTTGTGCTTACCAATGTCATAATTATTTCAAATCCTGTGATACTAAGTTGCAACCTTGATTCAAAATTTTAAAAATTCACTTTACCAATAATAAGGTCTGAGGTCAAAATAGAGGGTGAAATCAAGACACAAAGGCAAGATCACTTTATGAATTTCTTTAATAAATTTCTAAAAAATCAATATGAGGTTTTGATTCTTCAAACTCCCAACTTGATGAATTGACTCTTCAAGTATAATCCACAAAGGTAGATTCTTCAAATTGTCACTTAAGTTATGAAATAGCCTTGACCCTTACATCCTTGGGCTAGTTGCTAACACTCCATCAATTCACAACTAAATGTTTGGAAGATTGTGCTTTGAAACATGGTTACAAGATACAAAAGGGTGAAGAGATCTAATGGAGATTTTTCTTGGTGTAGCTAGATAGATACATCACGATAGAATTTCATCAAACTAATGCATATTAAGCATTTTCATTTGTTACAAAATGCCAACAAGAAGTTCAATTTTCATGTTGGTTTTTATGTGGGTGATATATCTTTTTTGTGTGTCAAATATATGTCACCCTTCTTCCTTTTCCCCCACTTAGTGTATCTCTATGTAAACTTGCTTTTGGGCCATTTCTATACACTATGTTCAATATTTCTGGCCATAGTGCAACACAAGCATTGGATCTAGCATGTGCTACCTTTTGAAGGTTTTCTTGTTGTTGAAAAGATGTAAATTGGGGGTCTCCCATGGAAGGGAGAGTTTTGTGTGTAATCTATAGATTAGAATGGTACCCCATGAAATTCAATTCAAAACTTCAAGAATCAATATTGCATATATATATATATATATATATATATATACACACATATATTAGTTACTATTATTTTCAATGTATCCAAAAAAATTATTTAAAAAAATAAAATTGCAAGGCATAGATATAGTCATATGTTGAGGGTTAGGTTTGTTGAACTAAGAAAAAAGGTTATCTTAACATGGTTAGAATATTGTATTTCTAATGTGCATGTTTTAAGGACATGAGTTTCGCGCATAGCATGCAAACAGATTGGATCATGCTTCCCATGTACCATTTTTAAAGGGTGAAACAAGTTTTGTGTGGAGGGGGATTTGTGTATTATAACTATATTTTGTCACTTTAAGCTTTTCACCCAAGACAAAAGAGCTCAATATTGAGGGAGTGACAAGCTTCCCTCTTGGAGATCCCCAAAAGTTTTTGGATTATTCCATTCTAAAGCAAAATCAAGGTTTCCAAGTACAAATTTAAGATTTTCCTGGGTAAAACATATAGCCTCTAAGAGACGTCACTCAAGAAGGTGCCAGTCAGCATTTTTTTTTTGGTGTGCAAAATTTCTCCGAAATGTGAAATTTTAAAAAAAAAAACATGCAGGGAATACTCTATCAAAATATTCTAATTTTTCTGGGAAAAAATAAATTTACCCAAGTCTGAAAAATAATAATTTTCGAAAAGAATTCAACACATTTGGACTCTGATTTTAGATTGGTAGTGAAGGTGAATATCACACAACTTGCCAAACTTGAGTTAGTTTAGTACTGTGTAATACGTTTATCATTTCGGCGATAAATTGTCCAATAATTAATTAAATTTAAAATTGTAACCTTTGACACTTGGTTTACTTGGTTTTTTAATTTTGAAATTTTTGGCACATAATGGTTATTATACAAAGTAATAAACGAAGTTTTGTCGATGTTATGAAACAGTCTAATGTGTTTAGATTGCTTCTCACTTAAATCATTATTATTATGAAGAATCTAGACTATTCAAAACCTGGCAGTTCAAAATTTTGATTGTATTAATATTTTGACACAAATAATAAATAAATTTTCAAAAGTTCAACAAAACAATAAAAACTAAAAATAAATAAATTCATGCCAAAATGGTAAAGGTACTAAGGTGGTAGTGTGTGTGTGCACACATTTTGAGCCTCCTCTTGAGGAGAAGTAAAGTATCAAATTTGGATTTCTAAGGACCTGTCCCAAGGCCTTTAAATGAGGGTCCAAGATTTTTTTATAAAAATAGTGGCAAATGGAGGCTAAACCTACATCATCAATCCAAATTGGTTCCTAGGAAATTGGACCATGAACCCCTCGTCTAAAGTGTGCTTAAGTTGTGGACCTTTGTGGGAATGAGAGATTGGATGCTCTTGATTGTAGATGGAAAGATAACCATAGCTACAAAACTTTGCAGATCACAACAACACTTGCTCTAACAAAGAGAGAGAGAGAGAGAGAGAGAGAGAGAAAGACAAAGAGAGATAGACAAAAGAGAGAGGCTATTATGGGTGCAAGCCCCACCACACCTCTTACCTCACCTCACCTCACCTCAGCCTATAGCACCTTGAGAAGCTCTTTGCAATGTGTATACATTTATACCTTACATGATTACCATAGTCCACAAGAGATGGGAATCTGTCGGTAATTGGCACAACTAAAAATGCCTTGATGGGTCCCAATGGAGGAGCAAATCCCAAGCAAATTCAACCCTTGGTTTATATATATAGTCAGTCTTCCCCCAATCTTTCCATGTGCCCTTAGGTTCAACTTTACTTTTTCTCAAAGTCAAAAAAATAAATAAATAAATAAAAACTCTTCAACAACCATGGCCAATCCAATATGTTTTTCTTTTTCAATTTTGCAAAAGTGGCAATGAAAAAAACATGTTTTTTTTTTCCCAAGTATTTCTCAAACAACAATTTTTTTTA
>Ga0209208_10002274_pt1 | contig 27512 bp, 24 predicted proteins | sample S1TSphfallax_3_FD_187694 | JGI IMG/M metagenome (GOLD analysis project Ga0209208, IMG submission 187694) | Host-associated microbial communities from peat moss isolated from Minnesota, USA - S1T2_Fd - Sphagnum fallax MG (SPAdes) (version 2) | ecosystem: Host-associated > Plants > Peat moss >...
GAAATAGTTTTCTCTAATAAAAACACTCCAACAATATTACCATGAAACATACAAAGAAATTGCCTTTGAATAACACAAAGGGTGGGAAAAAGGTAATGAAAAAAACATGACCAAAAAAAGGGCCAAAAACTTGGGAAAGACAAAACAAAAATATTCCATAACATAACAACACTAGGTACTTAGTAGCCTAGTGTTATGAATATTCACAATACTAGTGCAATTGGGAAGTGCAATAACTTCGTCACAGAATCAAAATTCCAAGTTCCTATAACTACCAAACTGCTGCTGGCAGTTTGAGATTCCCTCCAGGAACAAGTTCATAAAAACTACATAAATTTTTGTTGTTGTTGTTGTTGTTGTTGTTGTTATACTTAGTTGTAGTAGAAGTAGTTGTTTTTGTAATTTGTTGAAGTTTTTGCAGTTGCAGTGGTAGTAGTAGTAGTAGTAGTAGTTGTTGTTTTTTGTATTTGGGGTTGTAATTGTTGTGGTTTTTGTTGTTATTAGTGTTTTTGTTTTTGTCTGAGTTGATTCCAGCTGCAGCTGATCACAGTTGCCATCTGAACACACACACACACACACACACACACACACTCACACAAAAGAGCATGAATTTGTTTTGGGTGGATTTGGGTGGGAGCAATGACTTCTTCACTGCTTGGGAAATGTTTGTGTCCGGTGCATTGCTGAATTTGTTTGTTTTTGTTGTTGTTGTTGTTGTTGGTCCCTAAGTCAAGGATTCAAACCTCACCTTGAAGAAGGAGGAGTTTGCTGCTAAGGAGGATTCCATCCTCATCTTGAAGAAGACAAAGAAGAAGAAGAAGAAAGGGATTGGAGAAAGAGAGAGAGAGGCTTGAATTCAAGGGAGAGAGAATTAGAGCCTAGCCAGAAGACAGGAGGAGGAATTGGGATGGATTGATTGATACAAACAATCCCATCATTTAATTTTCCAGGAAGAATTGAGTGGCAGGAAGGATCTGAGATTCTGATTCTGGGGGAAGAAGAAGAAGAAGAAGGGTCAGCTCAGAAGAAGGATTAGCAGCAGCAGAAGGAGATCTCCCCAGATGGAGGAGAATCAGAAGAGGAAGAGGGGAGGAGGGACATTGGATGGGATTCAAATCAACAATCCATTTCCAGGAGAACCCAGAGGCTTGAAATTGGTGAGAGGACAGTTACTGTTCGATGCAGAGACAGTGGGGAGTTCAGAGTCTTTTGCAGCAGGGAGTGGATTCAGAGTGGAGTGGAAGAAGACACAAGAGAGAGGCAGAGGAGGTGGAGGAGGAAGTTGTCTTCTCTCCGTCTTCCATCACTCGCAGCCCCATACAGCAGCTTGGTCTACAGCTCAAGGCACCGGGAGCTTCATCTCTGCAGCTCTAGGAGATGGCGAGATTGTGGAAAGCAGAGGCTCCTTCGCTCTCCATGATCATATTGAGCTCCTGTGCAGACACCAAACCATAGAGCAAATCTCTTCTTGGAATCCTCCTCCTCATCCTCATCCCACCAGCACTGCCATTGGCACAGATGCTTCTTCTTCTGCATCCTCTTGTGGGATCCAAAACAACTCCATGTCCTCATCGATGTCTTCTGCACAAGAAGAGCTTCTGAGGAGCAGGATCGATGCGGATGGTACTCTCTTGAGCAATGAAGGACCTTGTGTGTTGGTCACAGGTTGCTTGTACAACAATGCCAATGTAGCGATGGAGCAGCTGAAGCTTCAAGCAGAGCTGCGGAAACAAGGAAGAAAGCATGGTGCTGGTGATGGCCCTCCATTCTACTACTGCAACAGCAGCAGCAATGATGGAGAAACAGAAGAAAGAAGAAGAAGAAAAAGAAGAAGAAGCTGGATGGGATTCTTCCTTCATGATGGGTTGTTGCAGCCGATTGTGGGTGTGCGCTACTACCTTGTGTTCTGCGAGAGGAGAGATCACCACTTGGGCTTTCATGTCTGGCTTGATCGACCACAAGCTCTAGATCATCATCGTTGTCGAAGAAGCAGCATCTCCTCCTCCTCCTCCTCCCCTCAATTCTTGTCTTACAAGAGACTAGCATTGAGTAATTCTTCGTACATGGAGTCTTTGCAGGAGGAGGAGGAGGAGGAGGAGGAGCAGCAGCAAGGTGGGGGGAGACTAGGATTCAATCTGGAGAGATTGCGATGGCTGTGGTCCAAGGAACCTGCATCGGCGTTTGCAGGAGCGAGCAGCAGTAGCAGGCTGAGAACAACGACACTGGGCTTGCAACACAGGATGAGGAAGAAGCAGCAGCGATGTAACTTCCAAGTACTGCAGAAGAGAGAGAATCTGAAGCTGGTCTTGAGAACAACAGCAGCTAGCTGGTGGTGGTGGTGGTCGCCAGCGGGAGGAATGTCACCGATTGCTCAACAGCAAAGCTTCTTGTTCAAAAGATGGAAGAAGAAGTGGACGTTCGGCGGCGGCAGCCGCAGGAGCAGCAGTACAAGAAAAACAACTTCTTCCAACAACAGCAGCAACATATTGGCGCTTCTGAGGGAACAAAGGGATGATGTGCAGCTTCCGCAATTCAACAGGATACAGATCACCTATTCCTCGCATAAAGGGGAGAGGTTCTATGGATTCGGCGAGCAGTTCTCGCATTTCGACATGAAGGGGAAACGCGTCCCCATCCTGGTGCAGGAACAAGGTCTTGGTCGTGGTGACCAACCCATCACAGCTGCTGCAAACCTCGTCGCCCACAGGTGCTGCTGCTTCACCATCTCATCATTGCTCTCCTCCCATCATCCCTCCTGCATCTTCTTCTTCTTCTGTTCCTCCTTGTGGAGAATTTGGGTTTTTGCAGGCTAAGTGTCTGCTGGGCTACATCGCTTCTGCAAAAATCTACATTGATCATAGCACAACCCATCATCCCAGATCATCTATTCCCTTGTGGATTTGGGTTCTTGAAAGCAAAGTGTTTGCTGGGCTCCATTGATTCTGTGAAAACCTACATTGATCATAGCACAACACATCATCCCAGATCATCTATTCCCTGTGAATTTGGGTTCTTTGAGGCTAAGTGTCTTCTGCTGCTCAATCAAGCAGAATTTTTTCTTCCTTGCAAGGTAAGGATCTGCTACTCAATCGAGGAGCAGAGTGTCTTGTCAGTGAAGGAGATTTGCACACTTAAAGGGGAAGGATGTAACTGAGGCTTGTTTGCTGCTGTTTTTGTTGTTGTTTTGGCAATGTGATTTGCTGATTGCAGAGCAGGAGGAGCTTGGCATACAACATATGCTCCTTCTCCACATTACATGACTTCTGACCTGCACTCTGTGTTTCTGGAGAATTTCGAGTACTCAGTGTTCGACTTGACTGAAAATGATCGTGTCCAATTGCAAGTGCGTGTCCCTCTTTCAATCCTTTGAACTCTTGTAAAAAAATCCGATGAAGAGTTGAGAGAAAGAGCTCAAGGAAATTCCAAATCCTGTAGAATGTTTTTGTAGCAGTCAGTCCTTTATAATATCCAACAATCACAAGAAGCAAAGTACAAGAGGGAAGATGATGAAGAAGAAGAAGAACCAAAGCATGAGAAGCTCAAAATGAAAGAGGAAGACAAGAATTTTGCAATTGTCCAAAAGCTCTTCTTGGGGTGTTGTTGTTCGCACTTGGGGTGTTGTGGGGGTTGTGGTCAGAGTGTTGCATGGATAAGAGTTTAAGGAAGTGGTACAGGTTCATGCAGGTAGTGTGCAGGGGCGTATATTGCAAGGACATACACCAGCAGAACTGATCAAACATTACACTGCAGCAACGGGACGCATGCGAGAACTTCCAAGTTGGATTACAAAGGGTGCAATTGTGGGGATGCAAGGTGGATTACAAGCTGTCCATCAAGTCTGGGAGAAGCTTCAGGACTTGGATGTGCCACTCTCTGCTTTCTGGCTCCAAGTGAGTGTAGAAGAAGCTCCCAGTTGACTTATGGTTTTGTTCCTCCTTGATCTATGTACACACCATTTCTAAACTGCAGAAAGATTCAGCAATGCAAAAAAGCCTAATAAAATACTGGGGATCTGTTTTCCAGGACTGGGTAGGCCAGAGAAAGACCAACATTGGGTGGCAACTTTGGTGGAATTGGGAAGTGGACTCAAAAGCATATCCTGACTGGGAAAAGCTGGTGCAAGATCTTCGAGCACATGGCATTCGCACTATGACTTATTGCAATCCTTTTCTCGCCTCTGTGAGTGATAAATAGACTTTATCCTGCTTGCTTATGATGCTAGTATATCCCATCCTGTAGAAGAATTTGCTTGATTGATGACAGTCCTCATGAATTTCTTTTCCCTGATATATCCTCTTGCAATTCCTTCCAGACAGATGAGAAGCCCAACAGAAGACGGAATATGTTTGATGATGCCAAGAATGAGGGGATGGTTGTGGGAGATAACACTGGTGCACCTTACATGATTCCAAATACAAGCTTCGATGCTGCCATGTTGGACCTCACGAACCCAGCTGCACGCAAGTGGTTCAAAAGTATATTACATGACATGGTTAAGACTGGTGTCCGTGGATGGATGGCTGATTTTGGGGAGTCCTTGCCTTTTGATTCCTGCCTCTACTCTGGTACATACCCTAAGCCCTTCTTCACAAAATGTTCACCCAAGCCAGAGTACATCTTCATTGCTAACTACATATAAGAATGGGTCAGTTGCAGTCTCCAGTTTTTATATCTGCCAAGATTTCCCCTTGCATGTCGTGTCCCTAACTGATGCTCATATACAAAATTTCACAGCTGTGGGTTCTTCTTTCTTGAGTTGCATTAAATTGTGTGTTCTTACAAAGAGCTAACAACAAATGGGGTAACACTGCATGCAGGTGAAGACCCTGCCACAGCTCATAACAAGTACCCAGAGCTGTGGGCAGAGTTAAATAGGGAGTTCTTGGAGGAGTGGGAGAAAGAACACAAAGTGCACAGTAATAAGCAAAGCTCAACAATGTGTACTGAATCTGGAGAAGACCTGTCAACTGATGAAGAGAATCAGGATGATGATGAGGAGCAGTTGGTATTTTTCATGCGAGCTGGATATCGAGGAAGTCCTCAGTGGAGCACACTGTTTTGGGCAGGAGACCAGATGGTGAGTTGGCAGCGTCATGATGGCATCAAGAGTGCTGTTACAGGACTGCTCACCAGTGGCCTCAGTGGTTATGCTTTCAACCATAGTGACATTGGTGGCTACTGTACTGTCGATCTTCCCTTCCTTCGATACCGCCGTAGTGAGGAACTTCTGCTGAGATGGATGGAACTCAATGCATTCTCAACCATTTTCAGAACTCATGAAGTAGGTCTCTCAGAGCCATATCCTAAACCCTAAACCCTAAACCCATATAAAAGCAGATGCCTCAATTTGTGATTATAATGTCAAAGAGCACAGGCATTGAAGTGGCATTCCAACACAGAGGCATCTGAATGCACTCTGGCAAATGAAGCATTTGCTTTTGGGATCTGGCTATTTCCTAAATGCTCTCCACTGTTGCATGTTGTGCAGGGAAATATACCAGCTGCCAATTCCCAATTCTACTCTAATGAAAGAACCTTGGCCCATTTTGCTCGATGTGCAAAGATGTACAAAGCTTGGGAGTTTTATCGTCGGCAGCTTGTCAAGGTTATCTAAATGCTCCTTCTTGTTTGTAGACAATCATTCCTTCTTGTTGTGCTTGATTGCCAAGGAATTACTGGCACATGAGCAATGCTGTCTTGCAGCCCTGCCTTGCCCTGCAAATTTCATCAAAACCAATGTCAGATCACAAGATAACATGCTGAAAAAAAAAGTGCTGACATTGCAGGAGGCAGCAACAACTGGGATGCCAGTAGTCAGACATATGTTTTTGCACTATCCTCATGACAAGCATGTCCAGAGCATCGTATACCAGCAGTTCCTGGTGGGTTCAGACATACTTGTGGTTCCTGTCCTGGACAAAGGCTGTACAAAAGTGCATGCATACTTCCCTGCTGGGGATGTATGGAAGCATGTATGGACAGGGATCTTATACAGTGGAGCTGCAAGAGCTGGCCAAAAAGCCTGGGTCCAAGCTCCCCTTGGATTTCCAGCTGTCTTTGTCAAGGCAGGCTCACAAGTTGCGACAAAGTTTATGGCAAACTTGGTACATCAAGGAGTTGTTAACAAGAAGCTCTCTTCAACAGCACCATCACAACAATAGACTGCATGTACATCATCTGATCCAATCCGATCTGCTCTGAATCTGTTCTTCCAAGTAGTTGTACATACTGTACATACCATCACATCATTCTTTCAATTGGATTTTGGAATTTCCAACACTAGGTTGAGGCAGTTGGATTTAGAGTTTCCAAAGCAGCTTCAAGATTTTTGAGGGACATGAAACATGAGTGGAGTGTTACCAACCTGAAGGGTTTAGGGTTTAGGGTTCTATGGTTTGCAAGTTGGAAGCAAATGAAACAGTAGGAGATATGTGGAGATAATTTCTCAAAAACTTACTACTGGGGCAAAGGTTTTCAGTGGGGGGTGTTTGAGTTTTTGCCATGACTTGATTTTCCTGTCGCCCTCAGAAATTCAAGTTTGCTGCTTCCCTCTTCCTGTCATTCCTTCCACACAGTGAATTCAGGTGCCTAGAAAGAGAACATGCCAGTTTCTTGAGTAACATGAAACTCCTGGCCTTTCAGTCATTCCTCAATTTACAGGGGTGTGATGGAGGGGTGTGTTGCCACCCAGGTTTAGGGTTTTACTGATCAATGTATGGCCTGTTCCACTGGAATGCAAAAACTCATGCGTTTCAGGAAGCTTTAGCCCCTTCTATGTCCCTTTGTATCACAAGCTTCAACACCACATACATCTGTTCACCTCATGCAGCTTTCAAATTGGCAGGGGAGAGAGAGCCTGTGTCTCTGTCTCTGTCTCTCTCTTGCAGTCCTTGGAATTTCTCTACTTGTCTTCATATTGCAACCATAAGAAAGTCAGAGACAAGGAACAAAAGGGCACACCCATTCCTCCAGTTTCGCTCCTTTAGGTTGTGAACCTCTCTAGCATGCATCTGACAACTTCAAAGTCTGGCAAGAAGTCCACAGGAGCAGAAATTGCTAAGGACTTCCTAGGGAGGGGGAGGGACAAAAACAGGATAACTCAGACTCAAAAACAATCTCTCCTTGTGTTGTCTCCCCATGTGTTGTTTGTATCAAGATACTCAATGTCCTTGTGTTGTTGTTTGGATACAAGGAGAGACACTGAAAGAAAAGACTTTGAGATGAAAAAACAAAACACACACACGCACACACACACACAAAAGGAAGAGAAAACAAAGAGAAACTGATTGCAGAGAAAAAAGTAGACCAGGTGGGCATATGAGAAACTCCTGGCATATGAGAGACTATAGATCTTTAGAGGGGATCACCATCATTCTTCTAAAGGACAATAAGACTCACCATCTCAGAAACAAAGAAATCTTTAGAACTATAAAGCCTCAAAAACCTGCTAAAGTGACTCTTGATAATGCCCAAATTAGCAGTATTAGAGATGTTGGAATGAACATGAGAGCATATCCAGCTAAGTATGTGACCCTGCAACAATATTTCTCACATCCAAATTCAGTTATTTACTTTTTTCCAACCCCACCCATAAAACTGAAATTGGGACTGCAAATGCAAATATGTGTGAAACTACTAAGAACAACCCACCTCGACCAATCAAACTATCTAGCCAATCAACAGCAGGTGTTAGGCTTTGCTGTGCCTTCTACTAGCCTCAGCAAATTGTGCAAAAATGCTTGGCCAAAACCATTTTGCTGAGTCAAACTGACACATATCAACTTTTCTTCATGCAATTGGATACCTTGAGGAATTTGCTTCACAACTAGATCCAAGAAGTTACAAGAGAAGCCTTTAGAAGTACAATTTAAAGGATGGGTTTTTAAGGAATGAATGATGGAATTTAAGGATTTCTGGCTGGGCAAGATTTGAGACCTCATACATGCCACCAACTGGAGAATTAATCTCAAAGAAAACTGAAGAAACATAGAGCTTTTAACAAACTATATTACTACACTTCTCCATGAAAGCAATAGTAGCAAAGGAACGTTGGAGACTCTGTAGGTGATCTACATCCCCTAAAGGAACAGACAAAGAAGAAGAATGAGAAGAGGATTGAACCACGGAGAGAGAGAACGAGTCCACTTCTGCACAAACAAAAGAACTACGCAGCTTCCAAGTTCCTCTTAAAACCAACTCCAATGGTGCTCAGTATGTGACCCTGCAAACTAAAATTGGATGAAGAGAAGTCAACACATGCTGGTTTGGCTTAGCAAAATGGTTTTGGCCCAGCATTTTTGCATAGTTTGCTGAGGCTGGTAAAAGGCACAGCAAAGCCTAACACCTGGCTGTTGATTGGCTACATAGTTTTGATTGGTCCAGGTGGGTTGCTATGAGTAATCTCCAACCCATTTGCAATCCCAGTTTTTGTTTGATGGGTGGGGTTGGAAAAAAGTAAATAACTAAACTTGGATATGAAAAAAAATTGCAGGGTCACATACTGAGCACCACTGGAGATGCTCTAAGTACATTCGAATACAATATGCACAAATGCAGACATTGCCTTCTTCTTTAGATTCCACAATCAACAAGAAACGGTTACATCAAGGAGGAAGAGGAGGAGAGAAGGTACCTGAGAAGATCTGCATTTGGAGGAAGAAAATGTAAACGTTTGGTGCAAAGCGCTTGGACGATGCTCAACGACATCGAAACTTAGGGTTTAGGGTTCTGGTCCCCAAAGGATGGCACCTTAATGGGTGGAATATGGCCGGCCTCACAGGGGTCCCCATCAAAGGGGCCTTATGAAAGCAACCAATACCATTAAACGTAATAAAATAAATAAATATTCCATATTTTCTAATGCTTGGGCTTTCAATCACATGCTATTGAACACCTTTAGGATTTAGGGTTCTAGTCCCTAAGAGATGGCACCTACAGTGATGGAATAGGGCCTGCATCACAAGGGTCCTCATCTTAGGGGCCTTCAGAAAGTGCCCAATGCCATTAAACGAAATAAGATAAAAAAATTTGCATGTCATTTAATGCTTGGGCTTTTCAACTACTTGATATTGAACACCCTTAGGGTTTAAGGTTTATTGTTCTAGACCCCAAGTGATGGCACCTTAAGCAGTGAAATAGGGCCAACTTCACAAGGGTTCCCAACCAAGAGGTGTTAAGAAAGAGCCCCATACCATTAAAGGTAATAAGATCAACAATACTCCATATTTTCCAATGCTTGGGTTTTTCAATTACTTGCTATGGAACACCCTTCACGTTTAGGGCTCTAGGGACAAGGAACCCTAATGGTTTTTTTAATGGCACCTTAAGCAATGTCCCTTTAAGGTGACATTAAGGTGTACATTGTCCTATTTGTTATGTGCCATTCTTTTTTGCCTAAAGTGGTTCACTTCTAATATGTTTTCACCCTATTGCTATTTCTTCATCTTTGATAAAAAGAAATACCTCCAAAATCATTTCCAATGTCAAAACTAAACCCCCATTGATTTGTAAAAGGTTATTTTACCTTGTGCAATGCTCAATACACAAACTCAACCAAAAGGGCACCCCTTCATTATTACCTTTTTCCATGTTGATTATTTTCCTCAATCTCAAATACAATGACTAATTCATCACCTATTTGTAACAATGAATAGTAATGTGTGAGAAACAAAACTTAATTCAAGCTAACCATAACATTTAAACAAAAATGAATGCAAAAATGTACCATTGAAACTTTCCATCCCACCCATCATACATTAGTTCTCATAGATATTGTATATCAAACGGCTAAAGTTGTTTTGGCACCTACTACATTGTCCATTGAACATTTGGCACTTTGGCCAATGGCTATCTAAATAAAACTTGTAAAAAACATTCTTTGAGAAGAGACTAAAGTAGGTTGTTTTTGTCAAATGCACAGATTGAATAAATATTCATGGTCCCTTTCATGATGGGATCACAAATAAACAATGAAGACACCCTATCCACGTCCTCACCTTTAACACATGCCAAAATATTATGCAAAGAGGTTTCATATAACCATAATACAACAAATTCAATTTCTTAGACAAACACACATGTAAGAAATCAACCATTTTTAAACATTTTACGACATTTTAACTTGGCCATTAAATTTTATTTTTTAAAAAAATCTTTTGATTGTGACTCTTGCCCATGATTACTTCCAAAAAAAAATCCATAACATTTTACAACCTCCAATTAGATTTGGATACTTAAAGATGAAGTACCATGGCTTGTTACTCTTCAATTGGGATGCACACCCATTGTTCCACACCCAATGCCATTTAGGTGTGTATCCTCATTCGACTATGTAATGTTGATGAAGTTTGAAACAATGTTGCACAAATTTTGAATCATGCTTAGGATCATTTGAAATAAAAAAATGGTATCAATAAGAATCTTTAAATCTTTATCATATTGATCTAGTATAGGGTTGTGGTGAAAACAAATGTGCACCAAAATGGAAATTTGGTAAGTATACTAATGCATACTTTGCATATCATTCTAAACATCAAATCTATCGTTTTCTCCAAAGTCAACCATAGACATCACAATGTTAATTGTGAAATGTTTGGTTTAATGTTTGAAATGTTTATCTTCCCATCATGCTCTTGTATGCCAAGGTCAACTTCTTAAGTGGTTAGTTATTTTTAGCCATATCATTTTCCAAAGCAAAATGGCAACCATTGGATTACGTCAAAACATTATCTAGTAAACTCTTTTGGACACAAGGACTTTTTTCTACACCCCACACCTTGAGTAGTTGCCAAAGAAACAACTATGCTTGTGCCATTTTTTATAATTCACATTTTAGCACATTATAACCTCCCACATATTAATAATACCATGTATAAAATAATTGAAGCTTGACATGGCTACCCAAAATGACCACATACACCATGACAATGATAGTCACACATTTTTTTATTATGGATAATATTTTTTGTCCTCATTACAAAATGCAAGACATGCATAATTGAACTCTACATGGTAGATGCAACATATAGTTTTGTCCTTTAAAGGCTTGACAAAAAAATGGCTTTAAAGATTCAAATGACCTCTCCCCAATATGTATTTTAGGATGTCTGCCTTGAAATCTCAAAAAGAATTTTATTTTCACAAGGTATAAACATACTACGCCCCCCAAAAAATTGTTGTCACTTGAATACAATATTTATGCATTTAGCTTTTTGGGTAACATATGGAGAGCACAAATTGGAATTTTTTTCTTGTTATAAATATATTTGATTAGCTTTAAATTTAAATTAATCATTTTTTCTAAATCACAAACCTTGAAGATTTTGAACATATGGAATATATATGTAATGAAATAATTCCTATTGTAGAGTTTGAAAAATTACATATATATTTCAAAAGTAGGGTTGTGGGTGGATTTTTTTGTTGAATTTTTTTGTGGGGAATGACATTGATATATATCAATTAAATTTGGGACCATTTTTAAAATTTTGGTAATGTTTCATGTATCACAAATATGAGGCTTTATGGTTTGTAAAAAAATGTAAGTTATATATTGTATGTACACTAATTTTATCCAATCCTCTTCATCTAACCATTGGATCAAAATTATTTTTGACTCAAAATGCAATTTGAGTTTTAAAATGTTGTCATGCAAATTTTTAAGTTTTTTGTTTGTGTTTAAGATAGTTGAACATGATGTCATCAAGATTTTGGCTTACTATGTACCACAATACTTGTTAAATACATCAACTTTTTTAATGAAAAGTGGCTCACTTTTAGTGTGCTTTTAAACCACACAAGCAAACACTACAATGATCCATTATCTTCCATGTTATTGAACTAAGTTACCAAGGTGGCACATACATTACATACTTATACCATATGATAAAAGTGGAAGGCAATTTTTTAAATATATATATTTCAAGTAATTTAGCAATAATAAAACTTGATTTCAATTATCTAGGCAATAGATTCCATTGGACATTAGGTAAAAACAACATGGATTTCCTCCAAGAATTACAATTGAGTTGACATATGCAAGCTTACATTTAAAGCTCACACAATCATTAAGATCACTTAAGATGATACAAATGCATTGTGATATTATTTGTTTCCTCAAATTTCCATGGAAGAATAATATGTTACATCTGAACCCTAAAAAAATACTTTGTTATAATCTAATAGATTCAAATGAATTTTAAATTGATTTAAAAAATAAACATTCAAATGGACACATGTGACAATGTCCAATGAAAGCACATTACAAGGGTGCCAACTTGGGCACTTTCATGACATATGTCAAAAGTACACACTTCCATAATGTGTTGCATTTAACTTTGAGTTTCATTTTTGGTCTTTGAACTTTATATTTGAATTTTCATAAAGTTAAAGTAATATAATATTATTAGGAAATTTTTTTAAAAATAAATTCAAGGAATAATGAATATGTTTATGGTATATGCAATATAATAGAATTTGTTTCTTGTTTAAAACTACACTAGATTTTTGTTTGAATTAATCAACAAAAAACATTTCAAATGGAATTTTAAAAATTGTTCCACCTCACAATTCTTATCATCTTCCATTTGTAAATGATTCTTTGTCAAAATTTTAATTTACCACATAGTTATGGTCATTGCCTTAAAAAAACCCATTTGTGATATGATAATTATCAAACTATTCATATGACTCACAAACCTATTCCAATCAAATGAAATCACAAATTTTAGTAGTTATTACAAATTTCATAAAAATTACATACTTTTTTTTTCAACAAATATATTCTAACATCACATCAGATGCAATAAAAAAAACAAAAAATTGTAATTTTTTTGACATTTGATTTTTTTTGTGTTTTGATTTATCATAATATGCAAAAACATTATGAAAATCCTTCTTAATGTTGAGATGGTTGAAATTCAAACATGGGTACCCTTGAAAAACAATACAATGTGACAACAATCTTGGCCCTCATTGTTGTGTGCTTTCACCTTGTGGCCAAATCAAATGGACTTGAAGTTAACTACAAATTAATAATTGTAATGGACATTGTGACATTGCCACCAATTAAACTAAACTTCAAATAGCCTTCAACTATTGTTGAAATGGTCAAAAAAAATCTATTTGAAATTTTATAGCTTGTTATTTGGTGAAATGGTCACAAATTTATTTATTTGAGTTTTTTCAAATTGTTATATATAAAAATCTTAGCTTTCAATTTCTCACCTATGTAAAAACAAATCCATAGTGGTTAATAGAAGCCCCACATGATTTTGAACTGATTTTTCTTGGAAAATTAAACAAGTGATAACCAAGTTGTAGATAAATTTTCAATATTGATGCATTGCAAATGAAAATGTTCATTCCATGAATTACACCCATTGCAACCACCTCATGTGTAGTAAATTGGATTTCTTATTATCACACATCAAACATTTCTAGCTCTTATAGAACAACCATGTTAACACTTTTAGAACACCCAAACCAAGCAATCATCCAACATAATACCCAAAAATGCATAATGGAATTCAACCATGGCTTTCAACTCTAGTGACATACCCATTGAATTTAAGGAGTTCAATCACATATAATCTTCACACAACACACCTTTTTATATTCATTTTCTCTTATGCTACTAAATAAGGTCATGAAGAAAAACAAAAGTTGATTCACAACTTGAATTTCAATCTCATGTCCAATTTTTTTATAAATTAAGGACTAGACCTACATCCTTAGAGCTTTTGACCATTTTAGGTAATGTCCATGATTTCTACCTAGCCTAGTTCCTTCTTCAATCAATTACCTTGCATGTAGAATCATCATCAACATCCAAAGCCCATGCAAAATTTGATTAGACCATAACTAGTACATAGTTGCATGCAAAAAAAATCATTCTTCAAATTAACAATCATGGAAAAAATTTCAAAAAGGCATCACAAAATTGCTTTATGGATTTCATCTAACAAATTCATATATATTTCAAATGTAATATTGCAAAAATCTAGGTCAAATTGACTATGTGATAATGTCATTATTTGAAATGGATTTTAGAGTGTTCTCACTTGAAAATGTTCCACCCATTTGATTTTGTAAAGGACTTTTAATAATTATGTTGAACTTTGGGGCATAGAATTGAAGTCGTAATGGTTAATTTTTCAAATAAAAATATAACTTTAACTAATAATGTTAAAACAACAAGTTGCAACCAAAAATATGATGTAAATTATGAAAAATAAGCTCCTTATGGAATTCTTTTTTGTTTGTGAAGAAATTCTTTTTTATTTATAATAGGCTATGTAACTATCAGTTTCTAACACATAAAAATATTATTTTTATCAATTCTTAATCATTGGTTGTATTTAAATAACCTAATACCTCATTTTGATAATATCTTAATAAATAATAAGAATCTGAAGTATTTTTAGTTGCTATGTGTAATAAAAGTATGTTTGTAACATCCTAAGCGATATTCCTTAGCATGAAGACACTCGTCAAGTAATTAAAATCTGACCAATTCAAATGGACTTCAAGTTAGAAAACTAATTAATTGTAATGGATTTTGTGATAACCTCACCAATCCAAATTATAATATGACAAATTCATATGATTTTTTGACCCAATGCAATATAGACTTCAATTTACAAGAATGACCGATGCAAATGGACTCTTTAACAATCTCATCACTTCAAATGGAATTCAAGTTACAAACGAACCAATTTTAATGGACTTTGTTATAACCTAACCAAACTTGATGGAGTTAATGTCTAAATGTATAGACTTTGGAAACTCCAAGGTAATTATATTCACAATAGTTCACATTGAATCGATAATTTTAGATAATCAATGTCCATATGGAGTAAAAGTGTTGCAATAAAATTTGTTTAGACTCATACAAAAGCCAATAGTTGTCTATTGAATTATGAATTTAATGGAAAGACAATGAAAAGCATCTTCGATAGTTCTATGTATGTGAACTTGCACATAAAATTAAATGAAAAAAATCTAAAATATGTCGATTTGGTGTAGGAAAATGGTTCTGACTAAGCATATTTGCAAAATTTGGGGTGGCTAAGAAAAGGTGCAACATTGAGTGCACCTACAAAAAATAATGTAATAAATATGATTTAACTAATGTTCAGTGTTTTTGATTGGATTATCATAATGATTGGTTCAAGTGGTTTGTTATTAGTAGTCCTTAACTTTTATTTGTTGTCCATGTTTCAATTTCATCTGTTGGGTTACAAAACAATAAATAACCAAATTTTGATGTGAAAATATATTTGCAGGGTCACATATTAAACAATGTTGGAAATGCAATAATAGTTGTGAATAAGATTATTAAAAAAACTAACCCAAGAAAAAATCTTGGGTTTTTCCACTACCCAAATCCATTATGTTTTTAATGAAATGGAACAAAGTTTACTAATATGCAATTTACATGGTTTTGGTAAAAAAAAACTAGTTGATTAGGACATATTTAATGAAATATTTTTTAGTTGTTTTGGGTAATGACATGTTGCACCAGGTAATCTTGTAATTAAAAAAAATCAACATGGATATTATGAGGTCCCAAAGTAATATAATGTGGATTGACATGCCACATCATCATGTAACACATTTTTAACTTTAAAAAACAAAAATAAAATTCCCATCACGGATTGTAAATTTTTCATGACATGCCGTGACAAAATACATGCCATGATTTAATAATAATAATATTATTATTTTGGAATAATTTAGCAAAATACTTTGAAGATATTCATTACCATCATACATGTTTCATGTATAATATTTATACATGTTACATCAAGGTTTGAACCCAAGACTTCAAGAGGATGCACCAAGGTCTTCACCACTAAACCACTTCAAGTTTTTGATAAGGTTAAAAGAAAGTTTAATTTTATTATCTTTGACATAAAACTATTTAAAAACTTCAAATTTTAACATGCATTTTCTTTTTCAAAGTTTATTCAAACGCTACAAATGAAAACATGATCTTGAAATTTATTCAATAATCTATTCATGAAAATAATTATAATTCATAATTATGCAATATGAAGGGTTCAAAAAACAACTTAAAATAACATGTTACGAATAAATCTACAAATCTTTTTTGTGTAAATTCATCTACAATTTTCATAAATGGGATTGAATTCAATGTGAATTCAAAAGTGTTTTCATTAAATCTTTAACAAAGATATTTTTATTTTGTAAAATATATGTTCAATGTTGTTAAACTGTAAGTTTTTTTTCCCTCAATATGATCTTGTATAATTTATTAAAAAAACTTTTGTGATATTCAAATTGTTATCACCCATAAATAGTTTTACCCATATTTGCCTATAGAAGAGTTACGAAATTGCAAAATTATTTAAATCCTTCAATATTGCTTTGAAAAAATATCAATTTTAAATTTGACAAAATCTAATTTTCCTGGGAAAAAACCATTGTTTATGTTCCCCCCTTTAAATTGGCAGAATTTGGTCACTAGAAGAATATTTATTTAAATAATCAATATACCTATTTTTTCTCAACATCATATTTCTTTAACAACATTAGTTATAGACTAATAAAAGTGATTAATTACACAAATTTGAAGAAAAAAATCACAACATATTTTTTTATTATTTAAAAAAATAATGTAGTAATACATTTTACTTTTGTAGAAATAAAAGAAACATAATTTGGTGATATCTTGGAATTAAATAATTGGATTACCCTCCCCCACCCTTTAGTCAACAATATTTTTTGTCTTATCTTTGGTTGCAAATTTTCACAAATTAGTGGTTCTTTTTTGGGAAAAATTAGAAAATAATGAAATTTCAAAGAAATTTTTGAGGGGGCTCATTCCTTTAATTTTTTTAAAAATGTGAGTAAAAATATAAGGTGTTGTATATTAGTTATTGGGTAAAAGGTACTATTTATTCAAAAATATATTTAATTTATATGGATTATGTAAGAATTAATAATTAAAGTGTATAATTAATATATTTTGGTTTAAATATGTGTATATTTAGAAAATTAAGTAATAATAAGGTGAGAAAAAATACGTTAAAAAATCATATAATACATTCAAAAAAATGTTTTGTTTGATGCACATGGTTTAGAACTCCAACACTTAGTGACCCCTATGAGAATAATGCAAGTTCAATGAATTTTTGTTAAAACTTTGAGATCACAAATTTGAAAAAAACAAAAAGATTATTCATAATGAATCATGATTAATAATTTCAATGTCAAACCCATAAATAGTTCCAACATCAATCTTACTTTAAACTTACATCAACATATATATAAGCTAAAATTTTATAATAGGTTTTGAGACTTGTAGCCAAAATATAAAAGGATTTTAGCAACCCAATATCTCGATATATTGTTTATATCCAAAACATAATTAAATTTTTTTATTAATGATCATCATTTGAACAACACCACAAAATTGAGAATAATAATAATAATAATTGATTGATGTCATTATTATGAAATCACCATTTTTATGTTTTATTTTTTTTAAATAATTGAAAATTTTCATCTCTAAATACTTAGACATAAACTTGTAACCAAAAAAACCTAAAAAAAATGTTAAATCATGGTAACAATAAAAATAATAATATACCCAAAAATATTTATTAAAAAATATAATTAAGATTTATATTTGTCATACATCAAGAAATAAAATGGAGAAATAATTTAAGGATTATTTTCTGAGGTTTTATTATTGTGGCATCATAAACAATTGTAACAAAAAAACTTGTCCAATGATGAACAAACTAGGGAAAAAACATATTTTTAAATTTATGTAATTGGACAAGTTTGAGCATTAATGTTTTTTAATATAAAGGTCTACATGGACCTTAGACTTTGGACATATGAACATTTCGACTTAATCTTTAATTCAAATATTAGTGTGAAACATAACAAATTTTTATACATTCATTTAAAAAAATTATGATGAGTGCAAAATGCAATTAGATAGTAATGGATTTGACACATTCAAAGTGAATGATTCAACTCATGTATCATGTTGATAGTTGAAAAGATGTCAAAAAAATCACTAACCATTATATTGCACAACGTATAAATAAAATTAAATGCTACCTTAATTTCCATATCAACAATTTGAAGTTATTAAAATATAAAAGAAGGTGAATTTTTGTGTAAGTGCAAGGTGTAGCTTATGAGTAACATTCTTTACTTGTTATCAAACCTTGATTCAACTTATGCTAAATATTAATAGTTGAAAAGTTGTTGATAAAATGACTAAACAATATAACCATTCTTGCAAGGAGTATGGGGTTGAAATATTTTCCATGTCAAAAAAAAAATCCATTATTATAAAATTCAACATGGAGGAAAAAATCTAGTGTCAGTGAATAAGGCAATGATTGTTTTCACTATGGAAATTATGCACAAATAACTAGTAAACAATTTCACTTACTATTTGTGCATGATGATAATAAGTCAAACAATGGTCGGATTGGACAAGAAGTTGCAATGGGTGGTAGTGTAATAAGGAATGGAGTCTTTGCCGAACTTTCCATTTTTGTTAATAACTTCATGAAAGGCATTATTCGTAGTGAACAAATTTTTGACTTGCTTATGATTGCATTAATTTTTTTCTACACTTAGGGTAAACATGTTAGTGACTGAACACATAATGTTTCAATCACCTTTGTTTCATTCAATCTACCTCCTTTCCAATTGTGGTCAAAATATAAAATGTAGCTCATTAGATTATGCACCCATGGTCATTTCATTCAAAACTGTCAAAAATGAGGAAGATACACACTCCTTCAAAGTTTGGGAGGTAAAAATTGATTAAAAAAATGGATTGTACATATGGTAGCCCATGATGACTTGTTTAGTCACCTAAAACCAAAGAGACACTTGCCCACTAATGAACACTATTCACTCCCACATAAAATTAGATGAAGATTGGGATGAAACATTTTGATAAAATAACCGTTCACTTTTGACCATAAGGTTCAAATCACACTCAAAATAGGGCTTCTAAATCAACAATAATGGGTAAATAATGTTTCGTTCACCAAATCCACCACCTTTCTTGCAAATTTCAATGGGCGTGGATTTTCCATCATTCCCACCAAGTAGTTTTACCACCATCTCCCACTCCTATTCCTATTCCAACTTTAGTTGCAATAATAATTAAGGCTCCAAAGGTGGTTCCCATTCTTTCTTTCCATGATTATTACTAAGGCCACAACTATTTCAAGCCCCAATGCAACAACTTCTTTTAGTTTCGTACTTCATTCATGCTTTATTTACTAAGTTTTTTGTTTTTTTGTACCTTTAGCTAGTATTTTCACTCATGTTCTTTTCAACATTCAACATTTTTTTGTTTTTTAACCTTTTATTGGTATCGACACACCCCCAAACTCCTTAATGGACTCAAATGTGATTCTAAACTAAAAATAACAAAAAAACAAGGAATTGGGGCAGGTTCCCTGGTTCGCAACACTTTGGAGAGGTAGAAGGGCGTCCTGGAGCTCCGAAATGGGACTAGGAAGAATGACAAGCATCAACTATTCACACGGACTTACACAAAAATCAACATAAGGTGGTTAGTGCATAGTTGGAGCACTTTTGGTGTTAGGACGAACCATGGGCAACTCGGATTCACAAGACTCACAAGACTCACCACGGCCCAGACTTGGGGGAAGCCACCACCTTCCCCCTTATAGTATATTGTGTGCCTTTCCACAAGGCCCACATCCAAATGACATTTTGTCCGGGACTCCCAAATGGGAGTCCCGAAATTCCCAAAGTTAAGACTCCTGCGACTTTGGGGCCCCATAACTTTACGTGTAGACCTTCGATTGAGGTGAAGTTTAAAGCAAAGTTGTAGCCCTCGTCAAGAGCTTTGTGACAGTATGTTGCACACTACCTGCATGTAAGGAAATCAGGTCGATTCCTGACTTTTAATGGTCAGGGGTCAAATTGCCAATTTGATTCCCGACCCTTTTTTTGGCCATAACTTGTGTTTCAAATGTCCAAATGGGTGATGCAAGTTCATTTTAAACATCTATGTTTCAATATCTTTCCAATGGTATAAATAACTCTTTAATCCATTGGGTTTTGACTCTTGTAATCGCTTTTTAAACATTCGGGAATCCATCAGGACTCCAACTCCCAAGGTGGAAGCTCCCTTGGGAGTGTGAGGGTTCATTCCCTCACACATACTTTCACTCCCAGGGTTCCTCTCTTGGCCCGCAACCTTGCAACCCCTTACCGTGGTCGCGAGCCCAAGTCTAGGGTTGCGACAGGTATTTTCATCCATGTTCTTTTCAACAAGTTTTATGTTGAACCAACTTTAGTTCTTTGCTAATGTTACAACATATATATATATATATATATATATATGATGATGATGATGATGATGATGTCATGATCAACAACAACATTAGTTGTTGTTCTCATGGCCAACTACAACTAGCGATTCATTATATTCATGCCAAGATCTCATTTTTTTACCAATCCATGTTTGTTAAGGGGTGAAATTGTGACCCTTGATCATTACTATCCTCCAAAGGTAAGACCGGGGGACAAGGTCAACATTTTATTACTCCTCCAAATAATTACCTTCATTAACTTACTTTACTATGACTATTTAGATAGTAAGTAAGGAATCATACAAAGAGAAATGAGGAAGGTAAGGGGTTGTTGTCCATGAATAGACCTACCTTCTTGTGACTAAATATAATCCAAGAAGTAGGAGGAGAAAGTAGACAAGAACAACATGAGAGATGGTCAAAACCTAATCTTACAATCCTTTCAACGCCCCCAAATGTTGCATAGTAGAGTTTGCAAACCTTCTATCACTATTGTCCCTCCACTTCCACACCCACAAGTCCCCTAATGACCCATGCATCACCTCAAGAAGTCCCTCCTCTATTTCTATTGTCTACAACCTATTGCCTTCCTTCATAGGCTTTGTTTATCACATGTAGAGGTACCCTTTGGTCTGCAAGCAACTCTTTGTTGATCTTCCTTCTCTTTGTTTTTTACTATAAGGACTAGCTACTATTTTTTTGTGGTAGCCAATAACTTAGCTATCCAAAGGCCACCAGGGTTAAGCCTCGTTATTCTCTATTTAAAAATAAATACAAAACTATTAATTCAATGAAGCATCTTGCTTGTATAATATCTATTATTCTACCTTCCTCACTTAATATAATAGCCATACAACACAAGAGACTCAAATCTTTCAACCATCTTCCATTAAAATCACACACACAGTACATACATCCTCCTCCACTTCCTCTAATCCCTTTTCCCCACATACCACACAAGGCCCACATTGACCCCTAGAAAATAAAGCCTTTATTTAATCCCTTCCTAGAAATCTCTTAGATGATTGGGTGGATTACCCCCAACCATTCACTAACTTGAACTACCTAATCCCACTAGCTTGACCCCTTGGATAAAAGGATGGTAAGTCTACCACTAATAACTAGTAGTTACTAAGAGGCCTATGGAACTAACTAGTCTATAGATTTTTAACCGTTAACAATGTTGCTTAAGGGGACATAACTAATAGTTTGTAGTACAATTGAAAATCAAATTCACAAACTCCACAATCCAAGTTTGTAGCTTTTAATGTGATTATTTTAGATCTTAGAAATTTGGGTTTTCTTTTTTCATGTATTCAAAACCTTTCATGCACACCTATTCCTACTCCATGTGAAAAAATATGATGATTTTTTCTAGCAACTTTGATCATAATATGTGTTTTTTTTCATTTTCCCCCATTCATTATATTATTGCCAGTTCTAATAATTATGACTGTTGTATCTTGATTCATCATAGCTTTCTTATTGCAACTTTATTAACTAGTTAGAGCTACTAAAGAGTGTATAAAAACTTGCAATAGATTTTTGCCTTTGTTTTTTTACTTTTCTTAAATAAAATTGGAATAAGTTGTTTTCATCTATAGGTGTTCTTTTGTCATTTGTTGTTACTCCTCCTTTGACCCAACTCAACCCAGTTCAATTTTATAATTATTCTTTTCATTTATTATTGTTCATCCCTTAACCTAGCTTGATTTTGTAAATGTTCTCTTCATTTGATATTATTCCTCCCTTGACCTTTTTTCTAGTTGTTGCTACCTTCTTTCATCTATTGTTTAGTTGAAACATTTTTTTCATTTGGTGCTTAGCTACACTATGTTCCTTCAACATTTGGCCAATTATTTCTTTGTTCTTCAATCATTCGAAAATAACAATCTTGTTGTTTGGTGCCCTTGTGCCAGTTGTTTAACCATTGCCTACAATCTTGATTATTGTTGAACCCATGTTGTGTAGCCTAGATTCACCCCTATGTACCTTTTTGGATGTGCTCAAAGACCTGCTTGAAAATCATGGTGAAAGCGGTCACCCACTTCAAGAATAGGTACTAAAGTCTAAGTTGTAATGAATTATACTCTAACATGCTTCTTAGCAATTTTTCGAGTTATTCGTTCTATTGTAGAACCCAATTCTATTGCTCATTTGTCTCACTTGTCTTCCTTCTCCTTTCTTTTTCCTATTTTAATTTTGTTTACAACTACCTTTTCCATTGTTTTTATCCCTAGGATGTTTGGGTAGTCAGAACTAGTCACAACATGTGATTGAAAATAATCGATTAATGGTTTTCTCCCCTTGGTGAGTCTTACAAGTAAATCAAGTACAACATTACGTTATGCACCTTCATGGATTCTTGGGTCACATTTGGAGACATTTGAGTTTCCTAAAACAACGTTTAAGTATTTTCAAAACTACCTTCATCAAGGTTTACAACATCAGGTGAAAGCACATTATGGGTGATTACATAATTTTGTCACAATCCATATCATATGATTATGGATTTAACATATTTACTAAAATTATTAGTTGAGTGATTTTTTTTGACATGGAAGGTAGTGTGATACCATTGATACAAAGGAAGACTATTTTGAAAGATTTTGAAAACCATAAATTGATATATACAATGAAATATGGATTTTTTATACAATCTTTTATTCATGTGAATTAGTAATTCAACTTGTTATTTTTGAAATGTAATTTTTTGATATAATTATTTATCATTGAAAAAATATATTTTAAAAAAATCATTTAACTTTGCCATATGATTTGTGTAATATAATGTATTCTGTTACAATGTACATGGACTTTTATTTTAACATTAGTATGAACTCCACATATGCCAAAAAGGACTACACCCTAATGTGTTTTCACCCCATCAATCTTTATTGGCTATTGGTCTATTGGCTATAGGGCTATGGAACATATAATTTACATAATAACATTGGTCTTTTTGTGACCTATAGATAGGTAGATCTTTAGATCTTGGATGCTGGTATATTTTAGATATATGGAGAAGCTTTACAATAATAGATTCTTCCACCCATTGAGGATCATTCTTAGCTTCTTCCTTTAATATGTAATTTTTTTCATTCCCTACATTGCTCATGTTTACTACAATGTAAACCTCTAATGGTCTAATTTTGTTATCCATTTCCTTTGGGTTCAAAGGGCATATGCCTGGATTTCTAAACCAAGATTTGATGTTTTGTTTTGTTAATGATTATTCTAAGGCCTGATCTACTCATTGAACTAAGGTTATCTTGTTTGGTTTCATGTGATTACTACTAGACATAGTTGTATCCTTGACTTTTTTTAAAGTTATTTAAAAAGGTTTGAAACAATATTCATCTAATGGTTGTAATGTATGTGATGTGTGTGATGGCAATGTGATCATGTTTAACCCAAATTCTTTTGCTTATTCTATTGCTTCTAGGGTAACATGGCTACCATGTCCATCCATAATTAATAAATGTCAGTTGCTAAAAGACATTCCACCTAAAACTAATTTGTTAAAGAAAAAAAAAAATCTTTAAATAGTAAAGTAATCATCCATGTTTTTTTTTGCATTGCCATAAAGTACTTGATTTGTAGAATTTAATGTAGTCATCCCTTGGTCTCTCACCTTTAAAGATGTGAAAACCAAGTAGAAACACCCTTTGCAAGCATTGATTGCACAATTTACAAGTAATTATTCCTGAAATTTTGGGATGATGATGTAAATTGCATTAGACCCTCTCCTAGCCAAATTTTTTGTTCCAAACTGTCTACCAACTTGAATCCCTATTTCATCAGAGTTCCATATACGATCAAAATTATAATTGTGTTGGTTGTATAATCATTGTAAATTGTGTAAAAATAGTTGCATGAATTAGGTATCAGGCCTTGTGTTATGCAAACTTCCAATTCTTCTGCCTATTGTATGTTAATTTTTGGATGTTTGTGTTTGAACCAATACCACCAACTATTGCATGGTATTCCATCCCGAAATGATATAGCCCTTGTTTGTGTTAACTCTTTAACTATCATCTTCAATTGTTGTAGGCTAATGGACAATCCACGTTCTTGCATTGCTAATGTCCATGTAATCACTATTACATATTTTTCTTTTATAAACACACTTCCTAGCCCCATCTTCCTAGATTTGGTTTCTCCATGTAAGTGGTCAACAAGGGAGCTCATTGGGAGGTTCCATGACCTATTAGCCCTCCTTAGGGAATGTGTCCTTCTCTCAATAACATCCATTGCTACTTCTAATGTTTCATTTATCCACATGCCTCTTCTAGTTTTTTAAAACATTTGATTCAATTGTGGTGCAAATCTTTTGTTTTGTGGGTCAAAAGTAGCGGGCTAACTTTTTTTGAGTTATTTGAAAAGTCTCTCGAGCCTCTTGTGGATTTATTTTGACAACTTTCTCTACCTCATTTACTAGTATAATCATTTGGTTATTGTTTATCATGGAGATTTTCCCTGTTAGTTGTAAGGTCTGTTAGTTGTAAATCCAACATGCTGTTATGTCTCCTATGAAGGACTATCAAGTTCATGGTTGTTTATTTCTTCCAAGTCCCAGCCTCTAGCAACTTGGTGGAGTGCATTTTGGCCCCACCAAGTGTATGCCTTTCTTTCCTTTGTAAACAACCTAAGAATCAAGAAATTGTAATAAATTTGGAAATTTTGTTATAAGATGTTCATGCTTTACTATAATAGAATATAATATTTTATAAAATTCTACAAAATCATCCCAATCTAGATCAACATCTTCTATTACTATGCATGCAACGGGGTGAAATGTGTAAGGAAAAATTGGTATGATTTAACTGATCTCTAGCTTTTTTGAAGCTTCTTCATGCAACATTTTGAATTATTGATTTTTGGATCCAACAATAATATAGATATTTTTGGAACCTTTGATTGTAAATTTGGTCTACAATTTCAACTTGTATGTTTGATGTTGATCCCTTTTCTACATGCTTTACTTTCACCTTTTGTAAATATACTTTGGAACCTCATTTTTATTCTTCTACATGCTCTATTTTCACCTTTTTTCTAATCTACTTTTGAACTTAGTTTTTGTTCTTCTACATGCTCTACTTTCACCTTTCACAAATCTACTTTTGAATCTCATTTTTCCTCTTCTATTTGTTCTACTTTCTTTTTGAAAGTTGCTTTCTACAAATAAACTATCAAACTAGGATTATTTCCTCTTTTATTTGCTCTACTTTCTTTTTGAAACTTGCTTTCTACAAATAAACTATCAAACTTGGATTATTGTTCATTACATGTTCTATTGTCATTGGCAAATGAGAATTCCTCAATACTACAACATTAAGATCTAAGAATTCTAAGCATAGTTGAAACTATTCTTCTAGCCTAGCTTTTAGAAAGGACATATTTGGAGCTCCAATGAAAAATAGAAAATGATGTACTCATTTGACGAAAGCTTTATTGCAATTTAGACTTTGATTTGTGCATCTTCTTTTTTTTGGAAGGAATGCTCAATTTTGATACATAGTAGGAATTGTTAGGCACTCTCCTTCGAAGCTAGTAAATGTGGTGACTTGAAGGATTCAAAGAAAATATATCTTTTGCTAATCCTTGTGCATTGTATGCTTGTTCAATTCAAGGTTTATTACTAAGCAGTTTCATGCCCTTTAATGTGAGCCTAAACCCCCATAATCAAACAATCAATTTTTCATTTGCTTTTTGCTTATATTGGTACTTTGAAAAGTAGTTAAATCCACCTTTAAATCTACCCGAGTATGTGCATTACAATGGGCTGATTCTCTTCCATAACCAAACATACCTACACATATAATGTGCTTGTCATTTCCCATATTCAAGCACAACTACATATGCTACTGAGCCTTTTCTTTTCATCCCATGCCCATAATCATACATAACAAAAATAAATCATTCGGATTATATGTGAAGACCACACTTTTTTTTTCCAAAACCAGGCGTTCAATCATAAGGTTGCATAGATTATATGTAAAGACCAAACATGTTTTTCCAAGACCAGCTGTTCGATCATAAGGTGGTATTCCAACATTTGCACAAAGGACTACATCCATTCATCAGCGCTGGTTTGCAGAAGAGGGGTATGGTGGGGAGCATATTCACTTTAAAACTGGCAGGCTTGAGTTCGTTCAAAGTGGGTTGCCACATAGTTAGGTGCATGTTGGAATCCTTTTGCTATGGTTTAGTCAAATTTGTTGTGATGCATGGTAAAATGTATGGATTATTGCAAATTACTATCAGATACAAATATTTAACATATGCATGCGGGAGTATGTATTGTTAGTTATATTAAATTTTGTTTGGTGGGGTGGAGGCAGTGGCAGCCACAATTTTGTTTTCGTTTCAGTTTTTACGAAGTTATGTTGATTCGCCCATGAAGTAATCACTTTACAAAATAGAACGTTTTGTAGAGGCACTTTCCCTTGGCGCACACCTCTATAGATGAGGTAAAGTCAAGTACATGAGAAACATCATAGGGGTATAAAGAGAGGAAGCTATTGGGAACAGATTGAGGCACATGTTACGAACTTGTCCAGAGAACACATTGCCAGCATCATTGGGAATCAAACAAGAAACTACAATTTTTCAAAGCTTTGGATTTCAATCCAAGCTTTAATATGTAGTTGTGTCAAATTAAAAAATGATTCTTTGCCCTGCAGATAAACACAGTCAGGGACATTAAATTCATTTAAAACAGATCATGGTTGTGAAGAAATGGTAAAATCTTGGAGAATAGAGAGCATTGGGTGAAATACAAACAAGTATAAACTAGAATGGGACTTGAGAAATGGTTACAGAAGAAGCATTGCAAGAAACACACCACAAAAAAACAAAACCAAAACACCACAAATACACAAAACACATGTATAACTATAGCATAGCGATGAAGCTCCCTTTTTGTTCCGGCCTCCCCCGTCCTCCCTTTGTTGTTGCTACCAACGATCGTTGGTAGCCTAGTACCTCTAACCCTCCCTAACACTTTGAAAAAGATTTATTGGAACAACGCGGAGTTGCTTCGCCAGTTTGTAAGTGTACAAAGAGAGTGTGCACATACTTACTTACCGGTTTTTCCAAATCTACATGATCCCCCGCACTCTTTGGTTTTTTTTTTTTTTTTTTTTTTTTTTTAAAACCCCC
>Ga0209208_10002275_pt1 | contig 27512 bp, 19 predicted proteins | sample S1TSphfallax_3_FD_187694 | JGI IMG/M metagenome (GOLD analysis project Ga0209208, IMG submission 187694) | Host-associated microbial communities from peat moss isolated from Minnesota, USA - S1T2_Fd - Sphagnum fallax MG (SPAdes) (version 2) | ecosystem: Host-associated > Plants > Peat moss >...
TGGGGTAGCCTACACACAACCCAAATACGGGGAAGACAAAAGGTGGCAAATTTAATAATGTCGCTACCTCTTGAGTACTTTTACGGAGCGCACCTATATATACTGTTCCTAGACCAATAGATTCAGCTGCTAAAGTCGCATTTTGGGCGGCAACTGATGCATCAACTATGGCTTTGATCAACAGTTCTATGTAGTCTAGAGCCACATGCGGTAGTCCGCGACTATCAGCAACATGAGCCAGACGACCTAAGTCTGCTAACCATACCAAGAATACGGGTGCCTGGTTAATATATGCTTGGTTATTAGCCAGCTTACATAATTCGGCTTTGCGTTCTTGATCTTCAACTGCTACAACACTCCAGGTTTGCATATTAGCTGAACTAGCTGCAGATTGAGCAGCTGCAACCAGCCATTCCAGGGTTCCTGGTGGTAAGGGGTCGGATAAATAGGACCGAACTGAACGGTGAGCTAGTAGTGTTTCTAGGGAGTCATTCCAGTGGATTTCGTAATTGAAAGGAATTTCACCGTAGCGCGATAGCAGTAGTTCTGTGGGATCTGTCATGGTCAGGGGATGTAGGAAGGAACTAGATATCTAACTGAAAAAAAGCCACTCTTAAAGCTAGTCGGTACTGAGACGGAGGGGAGCTCAGGGGAGTTACCGTATGCCAAGAATTGTCAGAACGCACAATCACAACTGAGGAATCACTGAGGGGTAAAATATCTTGGAAGGCAGATTCCGGGTGGGAGTTTTTCAGAATTCGCAAACAGCCTCCCCAGTGCACAGGCCATTTTTGATTGAAAAATAGCAGATGGGTTAAAACTTTGTTCGGCTCATCTGTATGGGGGTGATGTAACTGCCCTAGTTGATATCGGCGAAATCCAATATCCATTATACATTCCCTGAGTTCTACCCCAGACATTTCTGCTAAGGCTGCCCGGTATGAATCTGTCCATAGTTCTTCTATCAACTGCTGCCAGATTTGACTTAGGTGTCCCAAATCATTGGTAAGTCTACCTTGTGCTAGCCGTTTTCGCCAGCGATCGTCACTAGATTTGAGCATTAAGGGGATATCTGAGCTAGGGGCAAGGATCTTTCCCCAGAAGTATGCATATCCATCTCCCTGTGACAACTGAAACTCTTCATGGGGAAAATTGGCAGCTAGTTCTGAGGTTGCTGCCCTTGGCAGCAGGTTTTTGATTAAAGCCCAATTATATGGGGCTTTTTGCATAGCTGCGGTACGAATAGACTGAAGATTAAGCATGGTAGAAAAAATGCTTGATAGAAAATTAACCAATCCTGACTACCCTGGACATCAAGTGGTATTGGCTACAGAAATCCCATCACCAAAATCTATTTCCCTGGTTGTTTGAGTAATTTTGGTTTGAGAGTCTGTAATAGGGAGCGTAAAACATCAGTTTTAGTGCATTGAAAATCGTGGTATTACTGCTCTAGAAGTTGCTGTTCTTCTGGAGACAATTGAAAAGTAATCCACCCTTGCTCTTTTCTCGGCACACATATTACCAATTTAATTGGTAATATTTTAGCAGTTATCACAGTAATTCAGATCAACAAGATTGTTATGCATTCTTAACCTATATGGGAAATATGTGCGTTCACCCGTGGGGGACTAAACTCAGGAGTTCATCAACTGTGAGACTGCGCTTAACTTTGACTGACTGCTGCTTTACAGCATCCATGACTGATTGGATTTGTGGCTGACTGAGGGTGATTCCATGTTTTTGCAGCACACTGGATATGAGGTGCCGCCCGGAATGTTTGCCGACAACAAGGCGACGTTCCCCACCAACATCTTCCGGCGCAAAGGGTTCGTAGGTACCTGGATTTTGTAGGACACCGTGGGCATGAATACCTGACTCGTGGGCAAAGGTATTTTCACCAACGATCGCTTTCCAAGGGGGAACTGGCCAATTGGCGGCTTTTGCCACTAACTGAGATAGTTCTAGTAGCCGTCTGGTATCAATTCCTAGTTGAATACCGTAGATGTGCTTCAGTGCCATCACTATCTCTTCTAAGGCTGCATTGCCTGCCCGTTCGCCGATGCCATTTACGGTAGTATTGACTGATAGCGCCCCGGCTTCCAGACCAGCGAGGGAGTTGGCCATTGCCAGACCAAAGTCATTGTGGGTGTGCATCTCTATGGGGATGAATAGATGATGAACAAGGGTGCGAACTTTGCTGTAGGTGGTCAGGGGATCGAGAATTCCCACGGTGTCACAGAAGCGAAACCGGAAAGCTCCCAACTCTTGGGCATAAAATGCCACATCCAGTAGGAAGGATTCATCGGCTCTAGAGGAATCTTCTCCCCCCACGGACACAGATAAACCGCGATCGCAGGCGAAATTGATTGCATCCCGCAGACAATCTAGCATTTTCTGCTGATTGCCCCCAAACTTGGCAGCAATCTGAATTTCGGAGACAGGGACGGAAATATGCACCCGTTGCAAGCCACAATCTATTGATGCCCGAAGGTCAGACAAATTAGCCCGGTTCCAACCTAGTAATTTGGCATTTAATCCCAGGTTGGCAATGGTCTTAATCGACTCTGCTTCTTCTTGCCCCATGGCCGGTACGCCAATTTCTAATTCCGGGACACCAATGCTATCCAAAAAGGTGGCGATGGCTATTTTTTCTTCCACCGTAAAAGCTATACCTGCGGCCTGTTCCCCATCTCGTAAGGTCGTATCATTAATTTGGATGGGGTGTTTGTTCATGATCAAGTGATGATTCATAGTTTTTTGTGTCGGTAACTGGAGTTTAGGAAAGTTAGATGGTTGCTACAACCTCCCCAATATTGCTAACGTCGTAGCCACCAAGAACCTCCAACTGCGATTGGACTAGTCGATGACCCAGAGTACCCAGCAATTGCTGTACTGGTTTCTCTTCTAAATGTTCTTTGAGGATCACCAAGTCGTATCGCGATCGATGTAGCGAAATAAATCCCAACCCAAAGGTAGTGGCTACAGATGCCGTACTCACACCTGCATCGGCAATTCCTGACAGTACAGATAAGGCCACATCCTGATGGCTATAGACAATATGGTCAAATCCCTTAACAGCATGTAATGGGATTTGCTGCTCTTGGAGCTTGCGTTCCAAAAGCATGGAACAACCGGAACCAGGTTCACGGTTGATGATAGTGATTTCTAGTTCTACCAAATCGCTAACTGTTTTGATTCCCTTGGGGTTGCCTGGTGGAACTAAAAGTCCTTCTTCCCAGATCCCCAGGGTGATTAAAACTGCACTTCTACCAGCTAATGCTTCCCGGACAAAGGGGATGTTATGCTCCCCAGTTTCCGGATCGTACAGGTGCATCCCAGCGATGTGAACCTCACCTCGGCAGAGACTCTGCAATGCTGCCATACTGTTAGCGAAAATCTGATGAACTCGCAGTTGAGGATGCCAGCGTTCAGCTGCCTTGGCCCAGAGGGAGATCATTGGTGCACAACCAGTAATCACCACTGTATTTTCCAATTTGTCCATATCATCAAGCAACCGCACTAGGACCTTATTTGTCCCCCCTTGGTCTGGTAATTCAGCTGCCAATGCTTCACCATCTGCTGGAATCATTTCCAGCCGAAAAGCATTGTTTCCCACCAGAGGATAAGCTATCAATTGCTCACCAACCCGCGCTAGACTGACTCGCAACTGCTGACCGCTAATCACTGGTTTGGTGAGAACTGCCTCAACTTTTGGTAAATCTTCCTCAAACCAGAATAAGTCCTCCACTTGGCAACCAAGGGCCTTGGCTAAACGTAGGGAGATGGACACGGATGGAGCATATTGTCCAGATTCCACACCACCAATACTCTGACGAGTTACGCCAGCTATATTAGCTAGTTCTTGCTGGCTCATGCCCAAGCGTGTTCTGATTGACTTCAGGTTGTTGCAAAGATTTACATCCGTTTTCATAAGAAAACTCGGTAAGTGGGAAACGAGCGTGGCTTCAGAGAAAGAGAGGGAAACAACTCGCTGACTTTCATCGGAGTGAATCTTTTTTTTGGTTTATCCATTACGCTTAGTCTGGTCAGATTTCACCTCTTTGATGAGCTTTACGGCTGCTTCCATGGGTTTCTGACAGGGCATATCTCTCCCTTGGAAAAAGCCGTTGAGCAGTGGCAGGGGTTTCTATCTCTTTACCTGCTGCAAGCATAACATACATTGAGCAAAAATAATTGCATCTTTAGCGACTAGTTTCAGTCCTGATTTGGGTGCCAACTACTTTTCTTTGTTGGCACTGCCACCCAGTGAAGTTCCAACCAGAGGATAGGGTTCCTTTCCTTCAACCTGGAGGCGGGATCGCGGATAATACGTGTGGCGTTCATGCAAATAACGTCCGATATGCCAATATCTTTAGCAGTGGCTCGGAGAGTGTCTTTATATGTATCGACTAAGGTAAATAACACATTAGGTGAATATACGACAAAATGTTGAATCATTTTCGCGGGGCATCCCCAGTAGGAATTTACCAGTTCGACGTGACAATACTGGAGCAGGTCACCGAGTTTGGCACATCGCTCCTGAGATATGGTAATGAATTTTTGGACTAATACCTCTTCAGTCAACATAATAAGTCCTACTCCTGCAATGAGATGGTAAGAAACTTACGCAGTTTTTGCTGATGTTTTGAGTCAGAGTCCAGATAATCCCTACTGCATCGTCCTAGCTGAACAACCCAAACTTTATCAGCAGTTCCTCAAGCTGATCGTTAGACATGGATTTTGGGGTAACAAAATCTGTGTTCTCGTCAATTGCCATTGCCAGATGGCGATAGTGCTGTGCCTGCTCGCACTCAGGGGCATACTCAATCACCGTCTTGCGATGGAATTCTGCCTGTTGCACTATGTTGTCTTTGGGTATGGAGTAGATCATCTGCGTCCCCAGTTTCTCTGCTAAAGCTGTGATCAAATCATCTTCCCTATCAACTTCCCGAGAGTTGCAGATTAATCCTCCCAACCGGATGCCGCCGATGGGACCATACTTTTGCAGGCTACGGCAGATATTGTTGACGGTATACATTGTCATTATTTCCCCAGAGGCGATGATATAGACCTCTTGAGCTTTGCGTTCCCGAATGGGCATGACAAATCCACCGCACACTACGTCCCCTAGACCATCGTAAAATGTATAGTCGAGTTTAAGGGCATCATCATATGCACCAAGTTGTTCTAACAACCCAATTGATGTCAGAATCCCTCGACCTGTACATCCTACCCCCGGCTCTGGTCCACCTGATTCTACACACAGTGTCCGGCCCCAACCCTCCTGACGGAAGTCTCTGAGATTTACGCCATCTTCTTCCTTTCGCAACGTATCTAGGAGGATCTTCCGGTGAAATCCCCCCAAAAGGAGTCGGGTTGAGTCTGCTTTCGAGTCACACCCTACAAGCATCACATTCCGTCCTGCCTCAGTCAGTCCAGCTACTACGTTTTGAGTCGTTGTGGATTTGCCAACCCCTCCTCTTCCATAGATAGCGATTTTCCGCATAAAAACCTCAGACTTCCAGAGCGATCGCTTGCAAAATCAATCCTATTTTTCGGTTAAAAAAATCAGTCCAGCCTACTATATTGGTAATGGTTTTTGCTAAACAAAGACCCGACTTTTTGCCGGCTTGGCTACACTTCGATTAACGTTATGCCCTCACCAATAAATTGATGAGGCTGGTCTGATACTCGCTTCAAAGGAACCTAAGGAGTTTTTGTATTAGATTCCCTATAAATGAAGAATATCATACATTTAGCCAAATTACTTGCGCTGACCAAATAATTTACAAACAGTATTTGGGATGACAATTAGCTATTAGCGAGGAAGCTAAAAAGCCTACATTTGGCTGGTTCTGCCACCCAAAATGCACCTGATATATCCAAAATTAGGACAATGACTAAATTATTTATTTCCTCAAATTTAGTTAGAATGTTCTGTCTATTTTTCTAATTGAATTTTTACATATATCCGGAGATTCTCTAGCTTTAAAAATAGACAAGACTGTCTATCGTCACCTGGCTAAATGCCTAATTTTTCGGATTTTTTTACGTTATTGTTACCAGAATTACTAATATTAATTCCTGGCGTTGATAGGATTTTGAAATCAAGGAAACCCCAACAGTTTTCCCCCAGAATTCAAGACCGATAAACCATCCTGCTTCTGATTAGCTATATAAGGAGCCATCAGCTATGCCAATGAAGTTGTTTAAGTGTGACGAGACGATTCCTGAACGTCAAAATCACATCTACATAAAAGAGAAGGGAGAAGATACAAGCCAGTTTCTCCCCAGTGCCAACGTCGAAACTATCCCCGGCTCTTTATCAGAGCGTGGATGCAGCTATTGTGGTGCCAAACTGGTTATTGGTGGTGTCCTCAAGGATACCATCCAGTTAATACATGGACCCGTCGGCTGTTCCTACGATACCTGGCATACCAAACGCTACCCCAGTGACAACGGCAACTTCCAAATTAAGTATGCCTGGTCCTCGGATATGAAGGAACAGCATATTGTCTTCGGTGGGGAGAAGCTGCTGAAGAAGACGATTAAAGAAGCCTTCGCAGAATTCCCCGACATCAAGCGGATGATGGTGTACACCACCTGTTCCACAGCTTTGATTGGGGATGATATCAAGCCGGTAGTCAAAGAAGTGGAAGCGGAACTTGGTGATGTTGATATCTTCACCGTCGAGTGTCCCGGTTTTGCTGGGGTGAGCCAGTCCAAGGGACACCACGTCTTCAATATCGGTTGGGTAAATGACAAGGTCGGGACCTTTGAGCCAGAAATTACTAGTCCCTATACCATCAACGTCATTGGGGACTACAACATTCAAGGTGATACCTTTGTCTTAGAAAAATATATGGAAAAAATGGGCATCCAAATCATTGCCCATTTTACCGGCAACGGCACCTACGACTCCCTGCGGGGAATGCACAGAGCGCAGTTGAATGTAACTAACTGTGCCCGGTCTGCGGGGTATATTGCCAATGAGTTGAAGAAGCGGTATGGTATCCCCCGCATTGACGTGGATACCTGGGGCTTTGACTATGTTCAAGAAGGGTTACGCAAAATTGGTACTTTCTTTGGCATTGAAGACCGCGCCGAAGCTTTGATTGCCGAAGAAGTGGCTAAGTATAAATCTAAGTTGGATTGGTATAAAGAGCGCCTGAAGGGTAAGAAGGTTTGTATCTGGACAGGTGGTCCGAGATTGTGGCACTGGACCAAGGCTCTGGAAGATGATTTGGGGATGAAAGTGGTGGCGATGTCTTCCAAGTTTGGACACCAAGAAGACTTTGAAAAGGTGCTTGCCAGAGGTGACGAAGGAACCATCTATATTGATGATGGTAACGAACTGGAGTTCTTCGAGGTGCTGGAGATGGTGCAGCCAGATTTGGTCCTCACCGGTCCACGGGTTGGGGCGCTGGTGAAGAAACTTCATCTCCCCTACGTCAATGGTCATGGCTACCACAATGGCCCTTACATGGGTTTTGAAGGTGCGGTGAATATGGCACGGGATATGCACAATGCCATTTACTCCCCTTTGATGAAGTTGGCTAAGTTTGATATCCGCGAGGATGTAAAACCTGCTAACGGTAAGGTGGCTAAAGATGTAGCGGAAAAAACCGTTGCCCGTGCACAGAAGCCAGTGGAAGCTGCTCCTCAGGTACAGAAGCCAGTGGCAGCCGCTCCTCAGGTACAGAAGCCAGTGGCAGAAGTTCCTCCTCAGGTACAGAAGCCAGTGGCAGAAGTTCCTCCTCAGGTACAAAAGCCAGTGGCAGAAGTTGCTCCTCAGGTACAGAAGCCAGTGGAAGCTGCTCCTCAGGTACAGAAGCCAGTGGATGTTATTTCCCAAGTTCAGCAGAAATCTGCGGAAATTGCATCCTATATTAAAGATCGGACCGAGGAAGTTACCTCATTAATTCAACAACGGTGTTTGTGGCAGTTTCACTCCCGCTCTTGGGATCGGGAAGAAAATATCAACGGTGTTCTCGGTCAAGCTGCCAAAATCTTGACTGGGGAAAAGGTGGTTCTGGAAACCCTGTTCGATAGAGCCTTTTATGCAGATGCCAAAATCCTGGTAGCTGACCTGGAAAGCAAGTTCCAATGGTTAAGTAAGATGGAGAACAGTCAGAAGAAGGTAATTCTGGAGTCTGTGAAACACAAGCTGATCGATATCGCCATTACCAAATCCCTGAATGGGGAATTGCACCATTCTATCTACTAAAGTTTTCTCATCCTGTTAGTGTTTGCCTACGAATAAAGAGCGATCGCCAACATGCAGATTCAAGAGGCGTAGTGTCTTGTGCTCGAAATTCAATTCTACAGCTTGCTTCTTGGCTGGATGCTGCGATCACTCTATTTTCCTCAGAATTCATCTTGCCAATAAAACGACCACCTCTATACTGGAGTAAATTAGGATGTCTGTAATCGTTAAACAGAAAGAACGGAGCGGAGTAATCAACCCAATTTTTACCTGTCAGCCTGCGGGTGCAGAGTATGCTTCCATCGGCGTGAAGGATTGCATTCCTCTGGTGCACGGGGGACAGGGTTGCAGTATGTTTGTTCGCCTCTTGTTTGCCCAGCACTTGAAGGAAAATTTTGACATTGCTTCTTCTTCACTCCATGAAAATAGTGCTGTTCTTGGCGGTATGCCCCGGATTGAGGAAGGTGTAAAGACCTTGGTGGCTCGCTATCCTGATCTGCGGATTATTCCTATTATTACGACCTGTTCCACCGAGACCATTGGGGATGACATCGAAGGAACTATTAACAAGCTCAACCGCATTTTAAAGAATGAATACCCCAATCGTGAGGTGAAGTTGGTTGCGGTGCATACCCCTAGTTACAAAGGTAGTCAGGTCACTGGCTATAACATTGGGGTATACTCCCTCATTTCCTCTTTGGCGAAAAAAGGTGAACCCAATGGCAAGTTAAATATCATTACTGGGTGGCTCAACCCGGGAGATGTGACGGAAGTTAAGCGTGTCTTAAAGGAAATGGATGTTCCAGGCAATATCTTACTGGATACCGAAACCTTCGATGCGCCCACCATGCCCGATAAAAACAGCTTTGCCTTTGGCAATACCACCATCGAAGATATTGCTGATTCTGCCAATGCCTTGGGAACCATTGCCCTATGCAAATATGAAGGGGGTAGCTCCGCTGAATTTTTAGACCAGAAGTTTAAGGTGCCAGCAATTGTGGGTCCAACCCCCATTGGGATCAGGAACACCGATATCTGGCTGCAAAATATCAGCAAACTCACTGGTAAACCGATCCCTGAGTCCTTAGTCAGAGAACGCGGTAAAGCGATCGATGCCCTCGCTGACCTCGCACATATGTTCTTTGCTAACAAGAAAGTAGCTATTTACGGTGACCCCGATTTAGTCATTGGCTTGGCTGAGTTCTGCTTGGAATGTGAGTTAGAACCAGTGCTGTTGCTGTTAGGGGACGATAACAAGTCCTGTGCCAAGGACCCCAGAATTGCTGCTCTAGAAAACAACTCTCCTACAGATATTGAAGTGATCACCAATGCTGACCTCTGGGAACTAGAGCGCCGCATTAAAGATAAAACCCACAAAATCGACTTGATTTTGGGTCATTCCAAGGGTCGGTATATCGCCATCGATAACAACATTCCCATGGTTCGAGTAGGCTTCCCCACCTTTGACCGTGCAGGTCTGTGGAAGTACCCTGTGATTGGTTATAAGGGCGCCGAATGGTTAGCAGACAGTATAGCTAACGCCTTATTTACAGACATGGAGTACAAGCACGATCGCGAGTGGATCTTAAACGTTTGGTAGATGTGTGCGGGTGGGTTTCCACCCCGCATTTTGTTACTCAGCAGGGTGCTGCTGAGTAAATGTATTTAGTAATGCTGGGAACCTAGGAGAGCGATCATGACTGCAAGTATCGATGCCAATGTTGTCTTTTACGGATATTTAAGTGAACTGTATCAGCTGGCAAAAGAGGGTAAGATTAAGACTACCCTACAAGGTAGTCATACTCGTCCCTGTAAATTCTGGACCGCAACCAAGATTCTCAGTGGGATTAAAAATGCCATTGTCATTACCCACGGACCGAGTGGTTGTGCCTACGGTGTCAAGCGGGCATATAAACTGACCAACAGCCGCAATAGTGGTTCTCCCTACGAGGCAGTGGTAACCACCAACATGAACGAGAAATCGGTGATTTTTGGCGGTGAGAAAGAATTAAAAAACGCAATTCGAGAAGTAGATGAAAAATACCATCCTGATGCGATCGTTGTGGCTACCAGCTGTGCATCTGGGATTATTGGGGACTGTGTTGATGATGTGGTGAATAAAGCCCGCAGTGAAATCCAGTCGGAGATCATGACCATACACTGTGAAGGATTTGCCGGGGAGTATCGCAGTGGATTTGATATTGTATTTCGGCAAATCGTAGATTTTATGGAGCCGCCAACTCCAGAACGGAAGGCACAGTTAGCTGATGCCGTCAATATTGTTGGGGCCAAGATGGGGCCCGAAAGGACGGAAGTCGAAACCGATGTGAAGGAACTGGTGCGACTAATTGAAGAAATGGGGGCCCGAGTTCACAGTGTAATCGCTGGTGATTGTACTTTGGCTGAACTCAAGCAGGCACCCAGTGCGGCGGTTAACTGTACCCTATGTTTGGATCTCGGCTATACCATCGGTAAAGCCATGTCAGATAAATTCGGTACTCCCCTGAACTCTACGATCCTCCCCTACGGCATCAGTGCTACGGAAAAATGGCTCATGGGGGCAGCCAAATATTTAGGGATGGAACACCAAGCCCTGGCTTTGATGGAAAGGGAGTATGCTGCCATCAAGACTGAGTTTGAGGAAGCGAAAAGTTATATAGAAGGGAAGTTAGCGATTATCGAAGGACATGATGCTATTAAGTGTTTGTCCATTGCCCATATGTTAGAGCGTGACTTTGGCATGCGGGCGGTCATCTATAACTTCCACCCCTGGAGTACGGAGGCCAGGGAGACTAGTGTAGATTACCTGTTGGAAACAGGGCTAGACCCGGAAATCCTGATTACCAAGGGGACCCTAGCCTTTGGTAAGTACGAATCAATGAAACAGACAGAAGATGAATTACTGGAGTTCATTGGTAGTCTGGATGCGGAATCGGTAGTGTATTTCGGTTCCTCCTTGAGTTTCCCCCACATTCCTGTTGTTGATTTAAATGCCATCTTAAATCGCCCTCGATTCGGCTATCGCGGAGCCTTAAAGGTAGCGAAGTGTATTAAAACAGCACTCCAATATGGTTTTAGACCTCGCAGTTCCTTAACTAAGCAGATGGTGTTCCCGAAAAATTCCGGGTTGGCGTCTGCTCAGTCACTGACCGGAAAACTAGCCCAGGACCTCCCTGACTGCACCGTGTATGCAGAGAAGAAACGGGGAAAATGTTGCCACGAGTGAGCACAGTTCCCAGAATCTCAAACAACCCAAGTAGTGAAATTTTTACCATTGCCCTAGGAGGGGAGAATGTCCACTGGACTAAGTTTTGAAAATTGTGACCATAGTAAAGACCCAGTTGTGGGGTGTGCCCTGGAAGGGATCGCTACTACAGTTGCTGGCATTAAGGATGTTAGTATTGTCATCCATTCTCCACAGGGTTGTGCCTCCACCGTGGCGGCGGGGTATGATACCCATGAGGTGGATTTCACCAAGCGGAAGGTGGGTTGTACCCGTCTGTTTGAGTCAGACATTGTCATGGGGGCCTCTGAGAAACTCCGAGGGATGATTAAGGAGGCGGATAAGTCTTTTGATGCTAAGGTGATGTTTGTCGTTGGTACTTGCGCCGCAGATATCATTGGGGAGGATATTACGGGGTTGTGCCACCAGATGCAACCCGATATCAAGGCTAAACTCATTCCTTTGCTAGCTGGTGGGTTTCGGGGCAATGCCTATGATGGGTTGGAAATGGGTTTAGAGGCGTTACTCCCTTTGATGAAGAAGAGGCAGACGAAAAGAAGGGGTAGAAAGCCGAGGATCGTGAATATCATTGCCCCCCAGGCAAATTTGAATCCGACGTGGTGGGCTGATTTGCAATGGGTAACGCAGACTTTGAAGTCCTTAAGGATTAGGGTACAGACTATCTTCTCCCATAATACCTCCTTGGAAGAAGTAGAGCAAGCTGGGGATGCAACTGCCAATATTGTCCTCAGTCATGATGTTGGGTATAAGTTTGCCCGGAAAATGCAACAGATTCACGACATCCCCCTGATTCTTGAGGATCTACCCTTACCGGTGGGGGTGAAAAATACTTCTCGCTGGTTAAGGGCCTTAGGGGCACATTTCAAGCTGGAAGAAAGGGTTGAACCCCTAATTCAACAAGGCGAGGAAATGGTTGTCGATACCCTGCGCCGACGAGCATTGATGATTATTCCCCGATATCGGAACTGTCGAATTGCTGTGTCTGCGGATGGGACCTTGGGTATTGGGTTGGTCAGGATGCTGTTTGAAGAGTTGGAGATGATTCCTGAGGTTTTGTTATTTCGTTCAGCCATGCCTGATGCTCGGCCAATTTTAGAGCGAGAACTGCACAGCCTGGGTCTTAGTCCCCGTGTAGCATATTTGGCAGATGGCTATCAGATTAAGCAGGCTATTCAAGAGTTTGATGTTGATGCTGTGATTGGTTCGGCATGGGAAAAATACATGGCGGAGGAATTGGGGGTCAAGATTGCTTTTGATGTGTTCAGTCCTACTAATAGGGAAACCTATCTGGATAAGCCATATTTTGGCTATGAAGGGATGGTGAATATGATGGAGGTAATTGCTAACGATTGGGATCGGGCTTTTCGGTCAAAACATATTCACTGGACGTAGGGGACTCTTGATTTTGGATTGGGGGAGAATCTGCTCCCTCCCCTAACTCTTGATTTGGATTATGTTATGATACTTAACTACCTGAACAGAATTAATTACATATTAGTTATTGACTAATTCTTTGCCAGCCAAGGTTTTTAGCCCGGATTTTTGTGTAATTAATTTTGTCCGATTGCTTACTACACCTTAGCCAAAATAAGAGCCAGCAAAATCGGCAGAAATATTAATACATAAGCATTTAGCCTAAAAGGTAAATTGGAGTCTGAAACCCTTATAACGTGGGTAGTACGCGAAAAAACCTTTTGGGAAACCTGAAAGGTTTTTTCGGACTTATTGTTTTTGCTAACCTACAGCAACATTGGCAGTTCATAGGTATCGAACCATCAAATCACCCTCATAAATTGGCGAAGGTATTGAAATAGGTATTTTATTTTTCATATAACTTAAGTATTTGGGCGGGAAAACTAGACGGCAAAACAGGATATTGACATAATGGTGTATGTACTGCTTAACACCTGCCACTCCATTATGGACGAACAGCGCCAACAGGCCTATAACCTGCTAATTCAAAGTCTGCTTAGTTGCCTAAGTGAGGAAGAAGTAGCATCGATTTTACAAGAGAATCAGGATTTACTGGATGCAAGCTTTGTGCAAACTCTGGAAGCAGTAGTAGAGTATTTCGGACAAAAGGGGTGTGTAAATCTCAGCGGTTGGATGAGAAATTTGGCAAATCAACTTCGTGAGTCACTGAATTTACCCAGAAAAACTCCAGATTTAGAAGCTGATGAGCAATTTTTACTAGAGGTGCTGCAAGCAACAGCTGATAGCAGCGGCAACGCGCAAGTAGTCTATCCATTGTTAGCAGCTAATGCAGATAAGTTAAATGATACTTTTGCTGAACTATTGCGTCGTTGGGCAACAACAAAACTAGGGGAAGTAGAACCTGAGATAGCAAGAGCTTTTGCAGGACGTATTGTTTTATTTAGTAGTCTGATGTGCCAGTTCCCCAAGGGGAGCAAAGCCAGCAATCTAGAAATTGCCATAACTGGCTATGAAATTAGCTTAACTATTTTCAACTGCACTGATTTTCCCCAAATTTGGGCAGATACGGAAAATAATCTGGGGAATGCCTACTTAGAAAGAATCAAGGGGGATAAAGCGGAGAATCTAGAAAAGGCGATCGCTGCTTATAAAGCGGTACTCCAAGTCCGCACCCGCACATGTTTTCCCCAAGATTGGGCAATGACGCAAAATAATCTGGGGAATGCTTACTTAGAAAGAATCAAGGGAGATAAAGCAGAGAATCTAGAAAAGGCGATCGCTGCTTGTACAGCCGCACTCCAAATCTACACCCGCACTGATTTTCCCAAAAATTGGGCAGCAACGCAAAATAGTCTGGGGAATGCCTACTCTAACAGAATCAAGGGAGATAAAGCGGAGAATCTAGAAAAGGCGATCGCCGCTTATACAGCTGCACTCCAAATCTACACCCGCACATGTTTTCCCCAAGATTGGGCAATGGCGCAAAATAATCTGGGGAATGCTTACCGCAACAGAATCAAGAGAGAGAAAGCGAAGAATCTAGAAAAGGCGATCGCCGCTTATACAGCCGCACTCCAAATCTACACCCGCAAGGATTTTCCCCAAGATTGGGCAGGTACCCAGAATAATCTGGGGAATGCTTACCGTAATAGAATCAAGGAGGATAAAGCGGAGAATCTAGAACAGGCGCTCACTGCTTATAAAGCCGCACTCCAAGTCCGCACCCGCACTGATTTTCCCCAAGATTGGGCTGCTACCCAGAATAATCTGGGGAATGCTTACCGTAATAGAATCAAGGAGGATAAAGCGGAGAATCTAGAACAGGCGCTCACTGCTTATAAAGCCGCACTCCAAGTCCGCACCCGCACTGATTTTCCCCAAGATTGGGCTGCTACCCAGAATAATCTGGGGACTGCCTACTTAGAAAGAATCAAGGGAGATAAAGCGGAGAATCTAGAACAGGCGCTCACTGCTTATAAAGCCGCACTCCAAGTCCGCACCCGCACTGATTTTCCCCAAGATCATATGGGCACTTTGTATAATCTTGGTCTTGCCTACCAGGACACACAGCAATTTAACTTAGCTTACACAGCCTTTGCAGATGCAATAGAAGTGGTAGAATCCTTACGGGAAGAAATTGTTTCTGGTGATGAAGCAAAGTGCAAACAAGCAGAAACATGGAGTCGGTTATATCGACGTTTGGTAGAAGTTTGCTTAGAATTAGGTAACACCACTGCAGCCATTGAATACGCTGAACGTAGCAAAACACGCAACTTAGTTGAAAGTATCCTCAATCGGGATGCCAAAACTATTTTCCCCTCCGAAGTTGTGACTCAATTGGAACAACTCCGAGATGAAATCGCCAGTGGTCAATATCAAATCCAGAATGGCAAGGCTGAAAATTCTCAGGCTTTAGCCCAACATCTTCAGCAATTGCGACAGCGACGTAACGAGTTACAAGACCAATATTTACCTGTCGGATCTGGTTTCAAGTTTGACTCATTCCAAAAAGCTTTGGCTGTAAACACAGCTATTATAGAATGGTATCTCACAACTGAGAAAATTACTGCTTTTATTATCAAACCTCAAGGGACAAAAATTACAGTTTGGCAATCTGAGCTAGAAGATTTAAATGCCTTGATTGATTGGATAAATGAATATCTAGGGGACTACAATAAATATAGATCAGAAATAAAAAATAGATGGCAGAACCTACTAGAGGCTCGGCTCAAGAAGTTATCAGAAATTCTCCACCTTGAGGAAGTCTTAACCCACGTCCCCAATCACTGTGATAGATTAATTCTCATCCCCCATCTACTTTTACATCTATTCCCCCTCCATACTTTACCTGTCAAGGAATCATACTTACTTGACTTATTTCCCAAAGGTGTGGGCTATGCTCCTAGTTGTCAACTGCTGCAACAAGTTCAACTGCGTCAACGTCCTAATTTCCAGTCTCTATTTGCCATTCAAAATCCCACAGAAGACCTTTTATTCACAGACTTAGAAGTTGACAGGATTTTACCTCTCTTCTCCTCTCATCAAGTACTACTCAACAAGCAAGCTACTAAAGCTGCCATATTACAAGCTTCACCAACATTAAAAAATATAAATTCTCTTCACTTCTCCTGTCACGGTTCCTTCGACCCAAACTCCCCTCAAGATTCTTTTCTGTTACTTCATGGTGCGGATAAACCAGAGTTAGATTTAAGCAAATGCCTCACTTTAGGTAATCTCTTTGAACGAGATTTTGACCTTAGCCAATGTCGGCTTGTCACCCTTTCTGCCTGCGAAACAGGTTTAATTGACTTTAACAACACCAGCGACGAATACATCGGACTACCCAGTGGATTTTTGTATGCTGGTAGTGTCAATGTTGTTAGTAGTTTGTGGACAGTTGACGATTTATCCACCGCATTGTTAATGATTCATTTCTATCAGCATCTCCATGCTGCTTGGACTTCGTGGAAAGATATCTCAGTCGCAGTTGTCTTGAATGAAACCCAACGCTGGCTCCGGAATGCGACGAAAGAGGATTTGCAAGATTTTGTCAGTACGCTAACATTAGATAGTACTTGGAAAGGTGTGATACGTCGTTGGTTCGCTCAAATAAAGCCGGGACATAAACCATTTGAGTCCCCTTTCCATTGGGCTGCTTTCATTGCCGTGGGTAAGTAGGAGTGTTTTTATGTCAGTGTATGCAACTATGGTAAATAATTTCATCGATTTGTTAAAGATTCAGCCTTCTTTGTTTTCTCAGGTGGATAAAGAGGAAATTACGCAATTAATTGAGTCTCAACCTGATGAAACTACAGCACTGGCTAATGCTATTTCCCAATGGGTAGAACAACACCCGAATGTGGATCAGGCTCTACTCCAAATGGAAGCTGAACCTATAACTAAGATTCCAGGGAGTGAAAAACCTAATCTGAATACTCCTCGATACCAGATTGATAAACAGGCCTTGCTGAATGTAATTCACGAGAGTTCATCAGGCGGAAACAATGATAATAACCCAGGGAGTAAGGTGTCCGGTAATCCCAAAAAATAGGATAGATTATGCAACAGCAGTTAGGAGAAAATAAGGTAGCATATCCCAAACTTACACTCTACGCTTTCCATCGGTGCTATAACCTAGCTCAAGGCATGGAAACACCTGTTGAAGGTGCTAATCACCTATGGTTAAAGTGTCAAGAGTTAGGTGGAAAACTCAATATTCCCAAATTAGAAACCTTCACTGACTTTATCAAACATCAACCCCCTAATCTTACAGGAACTATACCCTTTACTGCTGTTGCCCATCAACACCATCTCCACCTCAGGGGAGAAGTTAATGCTCTCCAAATTGATGACACCTACGTTCTAGATTTAACTTTCCGCTACCCCGAACCAGAGGTAAGTATTTCTGATTTACGGGGACTCAACCCTCATCAATATTTACTCCCTAAAAATATCAATGTCTCCCTGGGACAAACTTTAGTCCTTTTTGCTAAACCACTGGGAGATATTGAAAATTACCAAGCTTTGGCTGATGAATGTCTCAGAGGTTTACTTTCTGATGCCACAATTAAGGAACTGCAAATTTATTGTCAGTCTCAAAGTAAGTTATTAGGGAGTCCAATTTTTGAATATAATAATGATGCTAACTCTCCCCAGGAACAGTGCCAAATTTTAATTTGGTTAAATACTCATCCCCAAACTAATGAATTAGAGGAGCAGGGAGATTACTACAACCACTTGATTGATGTTCTTAATTGTCGCAGTAAAATTATTTATACTCGGTGGCAGGCTATTTGGTGCAATCAAAAAGGGAGGGAGGATTTTAGTAAGTTAGAAAAGAAGTTGATGGAGTTTAACCAGGTAAAATATCTACCAACGAAGACTAAGTTAGATAAGTTCCAACAATGGTTAAATGAACTACCAGAGATATCTTTTAGCTACAGTCTGTATTTACGAGATTTACAAATCCACAAAAATACACTTCAAACTAATAGTAGGAATTTGGCTTTATATTTGAATAAATTTAAAAATGCATCTCTTGCTGAAGACGATTTAGGATTTTTATCTAGCTTTCTAGAACTAGCGTCAAATACTTTCATTGAACAAATAGATGTAGATTTAGGTTATCTGATTCCAGCACAAAATCTCTTTGAGCAGATGATTAATGCAATTCGTGGGTTAGTAGAAACAGAACAAGCACAGCGTGAGCGATCCCTAGAACAGACAATTCAAGTATTAGGTATAGGCTTTGGTGGGGGAGCGATCGTTTCCGGGGTTGTCACCGCAGAGATCGATAAAATTAATTTACCCGTAGTACATAAATGTCCCTTCATTTCGGCTCTATTTTTCAGCTTTATTGCTACCCTGGGATTTATTATTTTAGGTTGCTTGATTACTAAATGTAAAGAACGCTAATTCTCCAACTCGCAGTTATTACTCCCTTCCTACCACAAGAGCACAGATCTCACCAAGGAAGAGCATTATAGATCCATAATTTAAATATAGAACTCTCGGTTCGCGTAAAAATTTTTGGAGTATTACGAATTATCTGTCAGTGTGGAGAAGAGTGTCTCTGGCAGTTGCAGATATCCTAGCAGAGTTTTCAATAAAGGTGATAGGGGTGTGATGTGCCAATAAGTATTTTGGTCAATTTGCACCCGCGTCAGTGTGATTTCGGCGCGAGCAAAAGCCTTCAAAATGCGTTGAGCAGAGGGGCGTTTACTCATGCGGTTGGGCTGTCCTTCATAGAGTCCAGCAAGTTCAACGGTATCCAATTTCATGGCTTGGCGAGCAATTTTGGATTTTAGATTTTGGATTTTAGATTCAGGGGAGGAAGAGGAAATAAGGTAGAAGGGGACCCAGTGGTGGGAGAGAACCGATAAATCTAAATCCCTCTTCTAATCCAAAATCCAAAATCCAAAATCTAAAATTGGCTCGCCCGCCAACCCTGACGGTAAGAAGCGGCAGTGATGGCATTGCTGCCTGAATGCCTCTGCCTGCTTACCCGTTAAAGCCAGGGGCATTAAGTAGAAGTCCTCCTGCCGCACTAGGTCGGCCCGGGTTTCTAGTGCTGACATTTTACAATCTCCGGTATACAACAATCCCTTGCGTCCCAGCATGGCTCTCACGCGGTGGATTAAGGGGGTGTAAAGTGGGTCATCCGCTCTTTGTCCACTGTGAAGGTCGCTAGCAATCAGATGTCCTGAAGGTTCTGCTGCCGCCACCATGAGTTTCAACTGGGGTAAATCCGGGCGATGGTCTTTGCTCATGCCAAACTGCATCAACCCGTCCTCCCTGACTTGATGATGTCCATAACTGGTTGTACCATCCAACCGAATCCCCTCTAGGACCATCTCATGGACAACCACTGTGGCTGACCACAGGTCAGCTTCCAAGTCTTTCCATCGCTTGTCTTGACTCAGACGATGGAGCAATCTCCCCAAGCGGTCATCTCCGAACTCTCCCGGACGCAATGACTGATGTAACAGATGTCCCAAGCTGTGACATCGACATTGGGACCATTCCTCCACCCCGACCTTTGTGTGGCTCCCTTGCGATAGTACATAGATCAACCAACCGACGCACAATTGTCCATTGTTTAACCCGCTTTGTAGTCCGTGGGTACCGAGATGCCGATGCACCACTTCCGCCAGTTGGAGTTGCTGGCATATGCCCACTATCATTGGTATATCGTCAATTCGTTCGTGTTCTAGGTTACTGATTTCTCCCATCAGCTAGGTATAGCAGATTTTCGGGCGCTTCTGTTTTCTTGACAACTCTGCTAAGATAGCCCCAACTACCATCAGCACTCTTTACAAGACTGACAGATAATTCGTAATACTCGAAAAAAATTTACGCGAACTGGGAGTCATAAATTATATCTTTTGTATCTTTTGTCAACTACTTTTACTCGACCGATGCTCTAGGCTGTTAATTTTGTGCGTTTTTGGGGCAATTCCCTGAAAAATTATTGATGTTACCGTTGTTTATGGAAAAGCCTCTGGAATAGGGGCTTTTCCATAAAAGTAGGCGACACATTTTGTGCATGAAGTCTTGTGGAGTAAAGGGTTCAAAATTAACGCTCTACACTAGCCCGAACAATATCTCCGGTCCCGTGTAGTACATTCAGATACTGTTCACTGCGAATGGGGGTGTGTTCAGGGTAATGCTCGTCAGCATCCCCTACCACGACGTAACCTCATTCAGCAATTCAGTAAAGAAATATTAATTATACATTATTTTCTATTGCGACTATCTGCTTCTTAATTTTTTGAATTATGTTTTTGATTTGATTAACCATCTCAATTTTTGAGCCTTCATTATTTCGCAATTCATCTTGCTGACGTTCAACATCTTTAAGCTCAGACTCATAGAAACCAGAAATAATCTCACTTTTAATATTCCTTTCATACTCGCTTCTGATTTCTGAGGCTACTTGCCTAAAGCTTTGACGTAAATCTGCTCTCGCTTCACGGAGCTTTTGCTCATTTTCTGCTTCATCCTTTTCCTGTTTAGTAGCAAGGAAAATTTCTAGAATTACACCAACACCTCCAATAATAGGTACTAAACCTTCGATGAATTTAGCCGCATTCACTGCTCCCCAAGGACGAAATTTAACACCAAAAAATTTACCGACGTTATACACCAGGTCTCTAGAAACTCCCGACGCAAACTTTCCTATAGTCCGCACAGCTTCAGGACTTTTCCTTAAAAAGGATGGTATTTCTGGGGTTCCCTCAACTTCTTTATAATCAACTTGTTTTCTACCTGTTGATGAAACTTGTACTTGTTCTGCTAAAGAACGACCCAACCTTGATTGTAATAATTGTTCGAGTTGAATTTGAATATTCTTTAATTCATCTTGTAAGCCTAACTGTATTTTCTCCATTGTTTTATTTGTAGTTGACTCTATTTCTTTCTCAGCTTTTTCAATTGTTCGTTTAATGTCTTCTTCGCTGTGTCTCCCGTCAACTTTACTAGCGACACCTTCGCCAATCATTAACACTTCATGCTCAAGGTTGTTAAATTCAGCTATATAACAATTCCTAAATCTTGTTTGAGAGGTCTTAATAAGTAACATCTTGCGATGAAGTAGTTCTAAGAAATCTTTAGCAGATTTATCATCTGTACTCAAAATATTGTAAGACCGTTCTAATATATCTAAGGCACGATTGAGAGGTGTTAAGAGTCTTGCATATAATTTATTCCTATCGATTAATTTATGTAACGATACCAGGAAAGCATCAAGACTAGATTCTTCCAGTAAAAATTCTTTTTCATCTTCATCTTTTTCAGATTGAGCTTTCAAATAAGAATCAGCATCAATGAAACAAGTATAAAAATCATCAGGATGATGAGGCTCGATAACTTCCAAGATGCTTTTAGACAAGTCTTCTGCTTTACCGCGTTCACGACTCATTTTATTAATTACTAAGAGCATTTGACCAACTCGTTGCATTTCATTGGCAACTCTTTTAAAAAAAGCTCCGCCTTGAGGGTTAAATAACTCGTTGGGAACAACAAATATGAGTAAATCACTTTTTGAAATTTGTTCTAGAGTGATTTGATCGTGATCTGTTCTACCTGCATAAATGCCTGGTGTATCAACTAAAAGAACTTCTTTCCAGGGATATTCAGTAATCCTATCTGTACAAATTTCAGCACTGATTTGGACAGATGGATCACCAGTAAGAGCTTTAATCAAAGTAGACTTACCAGCATTATATTGACCGATGAAAGCAATAGTTAATTGGAATTTTTGCCGATATTCATGAATAAAAATTTCAAAATTTCTAGCAAATATATCTATCTCATTATCGGTGGATACAGATAGTATTCTCAAAGTTTCAGAACATAAATCTTCCACCTGTTTAGCAACTTGCTTGAATTTTATCTCAGACATTTACCACTACCCCTATTACTTTAGAATTGGATTTTGTACGTAATGAAAAAACATAAAAATTATGTATGATTTAAATATCTTGTCTTGCCCATAAAGAGACAGATGGACAGATAATAACTACAGCGATTCATCAGCAATAACTGATGAATAACCCTTGAAATTGTTTGGATTTGCTACTCTATTACTTGGTTCTGTAGAGTCTAACTCCATCTTCATTTCTTTTTTGATTCCTTCAAGTTTTGAAATCGCTTTTTTAAGATCATTGACAATTTCTCGAAGTCCTTTAATGTAAATATCTACCTGTTTCAGCACTTCAGTTTTAGCTCTAACAGCAATATTTTTATGTAGTAATTTTTGGTAATTCTTACAAGTGTCCTCCTTAGACTGCTCCAAGCTCTTCCAAAGAGCTTCTTTAGCTTCCTGTTTAGCTTTTTGCCATGCTTTTTTCTCTTGATCATCAACGAACCAAGCGAAAAATCCAACGGCGATAGATGCAACACTGGCTATCCAGCCTACAGGATTCCAAAAATTAGCTGCAGCAAAAACACTGATACCAAAAGCGACAGCAGAGACTGCACCTAAACCCACACCTGTCCACGTCAGAATTTTTCCAACTTGCGATTGTTGATAGTTTCTGAAGTCGATAAAGTCTAACTTAATAGTTCCCATATCATATTGATATTGCCTTTGAAATTCATGTAAAGAAGCTACTAATTCCTGAACTATCTCTTCAAATAAGTTCTCCATAGTAGTTTCAATTTTTCTTCTCTCTTCATCCATGTGCTTCTGGTATTCAGACTGAGCAATGTCTTTTCCTAGATATTCGTCAACAAAGCTAGGAATCCATTGTTTAATTTTGCTAAATGAATCTGTACATGATCTTTGAATTTTAATTTCTCCATTTTTAACACTTTCTTGAAAAATACATTCAATCTCTGCTTGTTTGTCTTCCATAAAATCTACCTGGGACTCCAGAGATTTTTGATGCTTTTCTAACATCTTTAGAATTAAATCGAGAGAATATATGATTGTATCAAAAAATGTATTCCAGCGTCTTTGTTTTCCTCTTGCGTAGATTTCTGAAGTAATTAGACTATAAATTTCTTCTATTTGGCTTAATTCCCAAAGTTTCTTAGCAACATCACTATATTGAGGCTGATTGCTTAAAAATCCTGCATATGCATGAATACAAATAATCGCTACTTCTTCTATGCCTAAGTTGTGACAAATACAAGTATGAATATGGCGCTTATGTTCATCTAACCTTTGTGAATCAAAAATTTTGTCTGGATTTTTAATAAATCTCTCTAGGCGTTTCGGATTATCAATATCATACTTAATGTTAAGAATCACAAAAAAGTATTTTTTGATTTCTTGCAGCCAAACCATAGCATCAAATTCACCGGGCTGAACGGAGTCATCGCTAGTGAGAAAAATAACAATATCAGATTCATGTACTATTTCTACGGCTTTTTGTTTATCTTCTTCCCCTTGATAAGCTTCAATACCAGGTGTATCTATTAATCGTAAGCCTTTCCACTTGTATTCTCTCACATCTCTAGTTGTTCGCTGTGAACCTTTACCAATTGTACTGCCATCACCACAGATTAAAGCTTCACGGATAGTACTTTTTCCAGCTTTAGTTCTACCAAATAAAACAACCGTAAAATCTTCTAAATGTTGGCTTTTCACTTCTAAGCATTTTTTGAGTTCTTGAAGTCCTTCACTAGCATGGTTTTCGATTTCATCTACTATATTTCTCAAATCTTTAGCGAAATTAAAATTACTAGAATCTTTTTGTTTTAATAAATAAGATGCTCTTTTGTCTAAATCAAACTTAAGATTTTGTAAAATTGATGCAATTCCTTTGTAGTAATTATAAGTTTTTTGATAAGCATTCTTAGCAATTCTTGTAGATTCTTCCAGAGCTTGCTGAAATTCCTCAGCCGATATCCTTTTTGAACTATGATTGTCTGATTCTAATTCCGGCTCCGTTATTATAGCTAGTTCAACCTGAGACTCCACCTCAAATTCTCGACACCAAGCAACATCAAAAGTACTTTTCTGCTTGGCAAGTATTTTAACTCTTTTTAATGATGTTGTTTTTAACTTAGAGATTTCTTCAAAGATGAATGCTGTTGTACTTTCTGGCTCTGGAACTTCAGCAGACTCTAAAATAACTTTGAGTAACGTGTTCATAGAAGTAGCAGTAGCACCTATACCTTGGTTATGAAAAGATTGATTGAGTATATTTGAGACGACTTCTTCAATAGTTGGTGGAATCATACTGAGCATGCTGTTATTATTTTATTATCGGGAGCATATCACTTTTGAAGATGCATAGTTTGAGTACTTGGGCAATGAGGTAGTCGAAAGCCCGTAAGTAAAGCCTTTTAAGCCATGAGTATAAATATTTTCTTGCAAAGGTTACATACTCCCAGGGCGAACGCTTCTTATTTATAAGATGCTTACTGCGTAAGGATCTTGATCAAAAAATAGGATTTTGGATCAGTCGCTGAAACCATTATGGTTATAAGGTTTTTATACTTTAGATGCGTTTGCCCTGTACATACTCCCTTATTATTTTAGGCTACACTGATTGTAACAGGGTTCTTAGATAAAGTTGTAAAAAATAATTTTGCAATTCCTCATTGTGTCATGGGGGCGACGGAGAAACTCCGAGGGATGACTAAGGAGACGGATCAATCCTTTGACGCTAAGGAGATGTTTGTCGTTGGTACTTGTGCGGCAGTTATCATTGGGGAGGATATTACAGGGTTGTGCTACCAGATTTGGACTTTGGACAAACGCAAATAGTTAGCATGAACTGAAAAAGTAGGCACCAAAAATTACCTCAATTATTTTTCTAACTGAGTCAACCTGAGTTGAACAAGCTGCTCTGCAAGACGGACAGGTAGTTCTGTCAGCGATCGCCAACTCCCCCAACGGTTACAGTAACAGTGATATCAACAGTTACTTACAACTCCCCTCTGGTTCTAACCTGAGATTTTATCTAGTTCAAAATAGTACAACTAACAACGTACTAGCTGGCAATACCCCCACTAATGATGTACTATTCTTGAACTCAGCAAACCAACAGATCCAAGGTTCTGGAACTAACTCCTACAACCTGAATTGGAATGACAGTTCAACGGGTAGTCCCCAAAATCTGGTGGTCAATGTTCAACCCGCAAGTGGACCAGTACCCCTAGGTGCAGATCTGCAAATATCCAAAGATTTAGACGTAATTGACTTGACGAATATCAACCCAGGTCAACAGGTAACAGCCTCCTTTACCCTCAACAGAGAGGCAGCTTATAACAACTTTGGTGGACTTTACACGGTAGATCAAAGTGGTGATGTTATCGGCAAGGATGGTTCCATCGCCGCCTACAACCCCAGCACTGGCAAGTCAACTTATGCCCAGTACGACCAAGCCGCAGTGAGTAACATGGTGCAAGGAATTAATCTGGTTGTCGGTAATGAGCAGACAGTCCAATTCAACTCCACCTTAACTGGTGGTGCGATCTATGCCCCATTTCTCATCCAGAATGATACCAACACAGCCGATGTGAATGGTACTAGTAGCGCACCCCAGGTGTTCTTCCCCTTCCTGGGAGCTAATAGTGATAACTTTGACCACGTTCGCTTGCTCGGAAATAATATCTTTGCCTTTGAGGATCAAACTGGTGGTGGAGATAAGGATTACAACGACGTGATTATACGTGTTAACTTAACTGCTAACAACGTCGCCGCCTAATCAGCAATTAGACTGCTGACCGCCATTATGTGGATGCCTAAGCAGGAAGTCACCCCCCTGACCGAATTTTAGATTTTAGATTTTAGATTTTGGATTAGAAATTCTTGCATCCGAAATCTAAAAAGGTTTCAAGCACCCAAATTTATTTGTGGGACTTTGGCGAAACGCCCGCCCTTAGCGATCGCTGAAGGTGAGAATGAGCATTACAGCCTCTGACGCGGCAATGTTATCGTTCCAGTTTTGGCAATCTTACCCTTCCACCGACAGGAGTTAACCCTTACCACACAAGACTTCATGCAGCTTCTGTGTCGGACTATAGGGGAATAAATTCCGGGGGTTTGGTCCCTTAGCAGGGCGAACGCATCTTATTTCTGAGATACTCACTGTGTAAGGATCTTGATCAAAAAATAGGATTTTTGATCAGGCGCTGAAACCATTGTGGTTATGGGGTTTTTATACTTTAGATGCGTTTACCCTGGGTCCCTTAGGTTCCCCGTCTTCCACACCGAATATGAATCAGTAAACCAAAAAGTTTTTTAGAACTCTTACCATGTGGACATTTCAGCTAAAGCCAGGGATATCACAAAACTCACAAAACAACGTTTTATTGAGCATTTCAGACGATGCTCCTAGTTACCTTCAAGCGTAGGCGTAGCCCGTCGTAGACATCGCTCTATTACCAATGGTGTTTGCTGACTGATTCACGATGGCTGAAACCCCTATTTTTACGTTCGTTTTCCAAAGTTTGTGGTTTACTGTGAATGAACTCTCCCTTGGAATACCGCTACAAAATTAACACGCTAGGTTGGAGCGATATATAATCAAGGAATCCGGTTTGAATTTTGAAAATATACTGAGACTTACATTCATATCCAACAAGGCTTTTATCTTAAAACCCATTCAAAAATCACATAGGAGTCCTATAGCAAAAATATACTTTTAATATCTCCTATCAATTTCAGAGTTGATATTAGTAAATCATCACTATCTATTAATTTAATTCATTGGTATTGTACCTAAAACCATTAATTGCAGAAGAGCAGGTAAAAAGCATGACACAATCTCTCCAAAAAGTATTTACATTTGATGAATTTCTGGATTTTTTAGAAACACAACCAAAAAACATTCGTTACGAATTGCACGATAGAGATATTGTTGAAATGCCACAACCACTTGGAATGCATGAACAAATAGTTATGTTTTTAGTAAGGATGCTACTTTTAAAAACTATCGAACTCAAACTTCTTTATGATATAAGCAGTAAAAACGTTCTAGTAAAGCCAGAAAGTCAACAATCGGGTTACTATCCAGATATTCTGTTACTGAACCTTCCTAACTTAGAAAACGAACCGCTATGGAAAAAACAATCCACTGTTAGTCAAGCAGCATCAATTCCTTTAGTGATTGAGGTAGTTAGTACTAATTGGAGAGATGATTACCATAAAAAATTGGCTGACTACGAAGAAATGGGAATACCTGAATACTGGATTGTAGACTATGTTCCATTTGGTAGCAAGATGTTAATAGGCGAATCGAAGCAACCAATTGTCACAATTTATACCTTAAATGATAATAGGGAATATCAGAGTCAACAATTTAGGGGCGAAGATCGTATAGAGTCACCAACATTTCCAGATTTAGATCTAACTGCAGAACAAATTTTTTCAGCGATGTATTGAAACCTGGCGTTGCATTCTCCAGCACTTTTTACCCAGGTAATCACCAGGGCTATTTCATTCTAAATGGAGACAATATATGGTAAACTCCATTTCCTAGTTCTATTGGATTCTAAAAAGTTGTTTAAGCGTGTCTAGTCCAAAAGAGCAAAGTCGTTGAGCTTGCGCGATGTTTTCAAACAGATTGTCCCTGTATAAATTCAGTGTAAAATTGCGCGCAATGGTAAAAATCTGCGGCAGAGGACGAGTCCGAATTCGGGAAGCGTCTTCACCCTGGGTAACAGAATTTT
>Ga0209208_10002276_pt1 | contig 27499 bp, 24 predicted proteins | sample S1TSphfallax_3_FD_187694 | JGI IMG/M metagenome (GOLD analysis project Ga0209208, IMG submission 187694) | Host-associated microbial communities from peat moss isolated from Minnesota, USA - S1T2_Fd - Sphagnum fallax MG (SPAdes) (version 2) | ecosystem: Host-associated > Plants > Peat moss >...
GAAAGGATTTTAGTCTGAACCAGTGTTGTTGGTCTGGCATAGAGGCCCAAATATGGTTTATAGTCTGGTCTATGCACTGGTATAGAAGTACTTTAGCAGGGTGATATAACTTGAAGCAACAATAGGCTGGTATCAATACTAGGCTGGTATCAATACCAGGCCCCCAGTAGGGACTAGGAACCAGTGTTGAGCAGGTACCTGGTTTGGAGGGTTTGGTTCTAACTGGGCCAGATTTTTGGAACTGGGTTTGAAACCAGAACCAGGGTTGGGTTCTGGTTTTTATCAAAGAACCAAAACCAAACCAGAATCCTGGTATTTTTAAAAGAACTGGATCCAGAATATTTGAAAAAAAAAAAAGGGGGACTAGAACTGGGGGGCTAACCAGAGGTTAATTGACAGTTAAGAGCCAATTTTGATTTAGCCTACCCAAAACAGGGACTAAGTTTTAGAACCCAAACTAGGATTTTTTTTAATTAAAAAGAAATTAACAAGCCAAACCCTAAGAAACATAAACTTCATAGTTTCTTTTCTTGCCCATAAAAATTGTAATGAAAGAGGGGAATGCTTGAGAACATTGTAACTTTGAATAGAACTTTGTAATCAAAGATGTTCACAAAGGTGAACAGTTAGGGGTGCTACCAAACACTGGACTTACAAGACCCTTTTTTGAGCTGCTACATAACTCTGGCATTTTAATAGGAAATCTACCTTTTCTGAAGATTTGATGGTATCTTACCACCATCCTCCGACTAAGTTACCAAAAGTGCCACATCAGCTGCCAACAAGGATTTTAGTGTTAAGTAGCACCTTTATTATGAAGTAGTGAAAAAGAGGCCCTTGCTTAACACTGACTTAACAGTGAGATAACAGCAGGTGTGAAGGGTGCCTAATTTCTTTTTTAGAACTGGAACCAGTCTCTTCATAAAAGACAAGAACTGCCCAACACTGCTAGGAACATAAGGCAATACCAGCCTTGTACCAGTTTCAACTGTTCACAGTAACCTGCAAACCTCTGGCTCGTTACCAAGTCCCATACTCATTCACATTTAGGGCTGCACATGTCACTCCCAGATAGATGTATATTATCACGCCGGCCAGCCAGGTGAGCTGTCATGGTCAATCAAAAGGTTGGTAGCAAACCAATTCCAAATTCTTTACACACTGTACTAGACAACCATAAATGCAGACAACCATGATCGAGCTATGAAAATAGAGAGAAGCTTGAATAGTTGTGGATGTTGTGTACTTAACTGCCAGTGTTTCTTCTCAAGCCGATGCTCTTTCCCGCAACCCAAGCCTCTGCTACATTACATTGCAGTACAGACATCAGACCCAACACATTTACTCCTGCAACAATCAATCTGTTTGTTGGTACTGTTGAACTAATCCTTCAGCACATCAGTAAACAATCCAGTCTCTGACTTTGCTGCACATACCCATGATGTTCTATTCTCTTTGCATGATCATTCAGATTTTGCCTTTCACACATGGGCATTAGAGTTCAAGAATTTAGACCCTTTTTTGCAATTTACTGCGATGGAGATGCTGCTAAGATCAAGCATTTCATACCTATCAAGTACTCTAGCATGAGATGAAATTTCATGCAGTCTCCTGAAAAGAAAATTTCAGTATCATTTACTTTTACCACTCCACAGAAGGCTTGTTCACAGAGAGACCAGTCCACTCAGATAGTGTATATATGCAGCACGTATTCCATCTGGAGTTTCAGAACTGCTAATCCAACATCAGGGTTAACAACAAAATGTCCACAACAACAAGATTAGTGATAATCAAGTAGGCATTTAAACTTTTCTAAGAATTTAGAACTTGGTGTGTACATACAGTGTGGCCAACCTGGAAAAAATTGAGAGATTAAGAGATAATAAGGATTTAGAGTTTTCATGCAGCATATATATACATAACATCCTCTTTTCCAATGTTAATGCCTGAGCATTCTGGCTGGAAAAATAAAACAGTTGCCCCACATCCCCATGTTTCAGCCTGAAGAAAAGTTGGTTAATACTAAATCCAAGAAATGGAAAAGAGGTAATTAGAAGTACAATTACACTCAATGATATATGCCACCAGTGATAGTCTCTATCACCATGGAAAAATCAGAGACCAGGAACTAACAGATTGTCTCCGAAACAAGCAACTATTCTAAGAGGGATGTAAACTTTCTACAACTTGTCAACCCAATTGTCATAGACCACCAAGCACACAGCTTTGTAGAAAGAGCTTAGTGATTTAGAAACATCTGTGAGAGAAGTACGGTCATTAACACGGACAGAACAGCATTCTATAAGGCATGTGGCTGCTTAGAAACAACTGTGAGAGAAGTATGACTATCTGCAATTATAAAACTAGGCTTTGTGGGGATCTTGATAGCACTTGTGAGGTACCCAGAGCCCCACAAAGAAAGGGCCACTTTGCTTTGAAACGGCAAAAGTCCTGGACAACAGCAGAAGCATTCACTGTGCTCTCCAGTGTTACGAAAACCACTAGTTTTGTTTGTGGCTAATGAGCCAATTTGCAAAATACAAGGCAAAACTCTAGCATCTGTACTGGGAACTAAATGCACTACACAGTATGAAAATTACTGTCAGCGAATACCATTTCCAGATGGAACCAAAGCCTCTATAGCTCCTCACAACAAATTGAATTTGCCTGCCTGTCAACCACAATCACTTAAGATGCCTGCAGAAGGCTTCCTAGCTCCATGAAATGGAGCCCACCTTTTATATTGGTGATTCTGTTTGCTCAAAGTTGAATACTCTAAACATGAGCCGACGAACCTCAGGTCGACCATATACTGCATAACCAAGGCCATGAATAGCTTGAGAGACACCAGTTGTTGAAAAGTTGCGTAGGCGCCTAGCTCTTTCAAACGCTTCCTTACGCTCCTCACCATATATGATATAATGATGCAGCTTCTTGTCACGCAAATATCGGCCACAGAGCCGGTTCATCAACAACCGTCGATGCTTCTCTGCCAACCAGACACCTGGACCATCTAGGTGCTTCATCAAAAGCCTCTCTGCCATGATCACATCCTGTTCATGCAAAGACATGAGATTCAGCAGTGTCCCTCACTCAGAAAAAGAGGCAAATGCAGAGGATCCAGTGAATTGTCTGTGTCCAGCAGATTCATGTGATAGGTACCCATGGTTTCCCTTCATGATATCCATGCTCAATGAAGTGGTATGTAAATCACAAAGATTGTGATTTGAAGACAGTTCACAGGACTGTTCAAGAGAGAAGCACATACACAGATTTTTTCCTAGTGTTGCATCAAGCTCAGACACCACTGAGAGTGAGAGCTGAGGTAGGAGAGGAGCACCTGAATCTTTGACCCCAAGTATTCTAACCGTTCAAATGTAAATCGTGGATGCTCCGTCTTATATGCTGATGGATGAAGAAAACATAACTGCCCACATCACATGCAGAAGCATTAGAGTCTTAGACATGTTGAGCACACAAATGACTGTCTGGCTCTTACAAGACCGTTGGAGCCTCTGGACCTTTCTGTTCAACACAATAGTAACAGAATTTCATGAGAAAATGGCTTAGAATGCAGCCCCAATTGTCACAAAAATGCATATCAACAAACTCTGCCAAAAGCATGCAGAAGAATATTCCATTGGTTTGCTGTCAAATTCAGTTTGATGTCCAATTATGGAATAATCAAATAGGCAGAAGTATGATCTACTGTGGGCTGTAAACATGTGCTTATTTGTTTATGATGCTTAAAAGCATAGAGAGCATCTTCTCAACTATGGCAACCTAAAGATGTCATGCAATATTCCATTTCAGAGACCTACATCAATCCTCACATTCACATTTTGTGATTCTTTCTCCTGCATTGGGGATGAACCTGATGGACACAGATAAGCCTCTCTGCAAACCTACCCCCATCCCCAGTGCTTAAAGTACATTCTTTTCTTTCTTTCTAGAGAGGGAACACACCTGAAGCCCAAGTTCTAGTTCGGTATTACGAGCCTTTGTAGTCTCAGAATCAGTGTCTGCCACTGGAAGTGGATATCCTAGAATATGCTTCACATGCTGGAGGCTTTCAGCTTCCCACAGATTGCCTCGAAATCGATGCATTCCAGGAGGTACACATGCTCGGAAAAGCCGTGGCTCTGAGAACAATGTCCCTGGTAGAGGCTGCAGTAGGAAGAAACCACAACCTAGGATCTGAGTTACCAGAAATTCTTGCAAGCTCAGAAACCATTTCAGCACAAACCCAAAACTAGGGAAAGCAAGGAGATTACTGTAGTTTTCAGAGTGAAGCTTGCAGACCTGGTAGAAACAGATTTCCTGCCAAGTCAGTCTCTTGCCATCAAGCTCAGGAGAAAGATAGTCTAGATCTTGTACATTCCTCATCTTGGGCTGACATGTCTTGGCATCCACATCCATGCCAAAGACCTCAAATAGTACTCTGTACACTTCTGGCATGCCCAGTGTCAAGTAGATTGCTCCCAGCAGCGCCCAGAACACTGACCTACATCCAACTTCTGCAATTTTCATTTCTTCTTCCCAAAACAAATCAAGAAAATGCTTATACAAAAACCTCAAAAGCTAAACATGTATAATAATTCTGGTTGTACTGAAGCAGACAATGCAAGCCTAATAATGCACTTCAACCTGTCTTACAAAACCCTGAATTATGTTACCTGCAAATAGGCTCACGAATGTCTCTCTTTACACAATCCAAATCTTCATTAGGGTACACCAGTCGGTCCATGGATGCAGCTATTATCCACGAGGGAAGCACCTTCTTGCTGGTGAGTCCAAAGACACGCTCTCGCAGACACCCAGTTGTTTCCCTTGGAAACATTTGCAGGAAAAGCTCAGCAAAGGCGAGCTCAACAACAAACTGCCCCAAGAAAGCAAGGCGCGAATGAGCTTTTCTCACATATGGGGCTTTTTTAGCTCTTTGGCTTGCTTCATGCTGGAAGGCAAGGTACAGCAGAGTGTCCAGATGTGCTCCAGGAGTGTCTTCCTCCACTTCCAATGTTGCTAACCCTAGTGCATCTTTTGCTTCCAACAGATTCTCTTCCATCCATGCCTTGTCTAGATCGTTGAGAGATACTGATGGCAAGCAGGAGCTAAGAAGCGGGAAGGATTTCAACGACAATTGTGGACTGTTCAAGAATTTTTCGGCAAGCCGTGTATCATCTAAAGGAGCTTTAAGAATTACTCTTGGCTTTCGTGGCCTTGGTTTTGGAGGAGATTTCGCCTGAGCAAGCTTACTGGCAGCTTGCACATAGACCACCACCGGCTGCTTTGGAGCAGCTGCACGCAAAGAAGGCTTATCGTTGCTTGAAATTAGGCTCCTGAATGACGTACCCGCTGAAAAGGAGTCAGAGAAGGAAATTTGGGAGCAAGAACACTTGAAGAGAGAGCAGAGTGGAGATGCAACGGAGTGCGGGGAGGCCGATAAACTCCATCTCCCTAAAGAAGGTTCCATTTCGCCCCCTTGCTGCGCTGAAACCTCCAAGCCGACCTACGACCCGAGGAAGAAACCTAGTCCATCTCCGTGGTAGCAACCAAAACCTCACAGCGCGTTTGCATTTGCTTCACAACACAGATTTCAAACAGGTCCTTGCCATTGTCTCTGAGTGTGTCTCGCTCTCTTAATCTCTGGTGTCTCTCTCTCTCACCAGGTATTCGGAAGAAATGGATAACGTTAGGGTTAGGGTTAGGGTTTGGCCTTCTTTTTTCTCCTTCTGATATCTCTCTCGCGGGTTTCGGAAGAAAAGGGTAACGTTAGGGTTAGGGTTTAGCGCTCTTTCTGAGTCCTTGCGTCAGGTGCTGCTGCTGTATGGAAACGATAGGGTATATCAACTGGCGGCGTCGAAACCTTTCAATAACACTACTTGATCTTATCTGAGTGTTGTTGTCGCTGGGGTGCCCGCCAGACTCTCGGTTTCGCTGTCGCCACACTTATCCATGTGTGAGCTTGGCTGCGTAGCTGACACACAGAGCATGGTGTTTGGCATCGCAGTCGCAGAGCACGATGAAGACGGTCCGCATAGCAAGCTCTTATATAGAGCAATGATGCTAATGGCGGACTTCCCCTCCCCCCTAACACAATAATATTTGGTTGTCTTGGGTGTTTTCTGTTGTGTTTTCTGATACAAACGTTGGATTGTCGCTGCGTGTTTTCTGAAGCTTTATAGATTCGTAGCTTGTACTCGTGTGTTTGTTTTGCAAGTTTTGTCTATGTGTTGTTAGTATGCTCTGGTCCACGTATTGCGTCCGAAGAAAGGCAGTGATGACAACCATATTCGTGAGCTTTGGGTTAAGATGACGGCTTCATGGTCTTTTCTCTTCTTCTTTCTCGTACTTGCTTGCCCTTAGTTGCCGGTGCAGGTTTGCAAGAATGAGAGAGGAGCACCAATAGTTGTTGCCGATCTTCAAAGCATGATCGTCTCCTTACTCACCTGAGCCACCGAAAAGTTTCTTGAACTGAGTGATGCAAAGTGGAGCTACATAGGTCATGTACGTCCTTGAACGAACAGACGAGATTTTAAGATATAGGGTTTCCACTTGCACCAGCTTTCATGAGCATCTTCTTTCTTTCTTGTTGCTATTGGGCTGTGAGGTCTTGTTCTTTACGCTTTTTCTGGTTATTGGTCTGTAGTATTGTGGGGCAACAAACGAAGGAAGATGATGAGACTTGCAGGTACTGCTAACAGGGGTAGATGTTGAGGAACCCTGCTGCTGCTGCAGCAAGCTTCTGGCAGGTCTGTTATGGCCGCTGGGCATGCACTGTTTGACACTGGGGATCCCAGCACCCACATGGGGATGCATCATTAGTTTATCTGATTCCTTCTCTTGTGTCAGGTTCTCCAATTGAAAGGGGTGTGAAGATATCTTAGACTGCAGCTTTCAAGAGAATATCTGAATATTTCAACTCGCCTTGAAGGAATCCCACAGGACTATTGGCCCATGAATGGTTTGTGCCCAAGAAGTATTGCCTTTCTTCTGGTGAGTTTGTCACAGAGCATTGTTTCGATCTCCCCTTGCTGCTTGAACACCCTGATCAGTATTATGATCTAGGTTATTAAGAAGTCAGAGTCAGATCTTCACCTCTCAAAGGTTGGTTCAATCGTCTTTGTTCCTAATTGTTTGTTGCACTTAACTTAGCATGAGGTTGTCTCTTAATGTTCGATTGCTGATTGGGGATTTGAATGCTCCCTGTCTGTCGAGTTGAAGCTTTACGGAAAAGAGATTTCCTGAGTTGAGTGCTTCAGGATGATGAAAGGCATGACAATATTCTTGGTAAAAGGACAGTTGGAATTTCTCATGTACAGATCAAGTTGAATAGACCAGCTTGTTTGGATCAACAATTAAACATTTATTTCTCAGCCATTTAGGAAACATAAATGGCTGAGAAAGTGCATGTCTTTTTATGGTTGAGTAAAATGTGTGCATGATTTAAGTTCTTTCTACTGTATTCTGGCTGGTGATGGAATACTTAATAGCTCAGGGCAGGCTGGATCCAAGAGGAAAGGCTCCAATGTTTCTAGTGTCCAAACAAATCTTCAACCCCTCCTCTTGACCCACCTGACACATTAGCAATGGTTGTAAATGTATTAGAGACAAGAAAGTCACTGATCTCCCAAAGTAACGAGGGCCAAGAACTGAAAACAAGTAAACCACCAAACGCTACAAAGGGTGGAGACCAAACACCCAAAGAGTTATTTGCTCTGTTGCTATTAGAGTTCAAAGATGATTTGTAGATGAAGTTCCTATAGCATTATAAATTACTCTCCTATAACATTATAAATTGTTCAAGATAAATAAGAAATGAGAAAGTTATGTTCCTATAGCAGTAAAATTGCTCTTGATAACATTATGAATTGTTCAAAATATATGAGAACTAAGGAACTTGAAGTTTGAAAGGAAGACAGGTCCATAGAGAAAAAAGAAAAAAATGTGTTTTGTAAGCTGGAAAGGGTATTTTTCTTGTTATTTTTTCATTGCTCCTTTTCATTTACACGTCAAGGATGATTTGCAATGTTTGAGATAATGTTCTGGTGTTTGGTCATAGACAGGCTATTGATAATGGACCAGTCTACCTTACTACCTTTGTACCATAGCATTTTAAATCACTCAAAATGAAGCACATATGATGAAGAGAAAAATAAATGTTCGATCATAAGCAGGTGGTTGATGAGGGGTTGCTCTACTCTACTCACTGAAGTTATTACATTGAGAAAAACTGGTCTTGTGAGAGGAAATTGTGCAAATTCCAATGTGGTTGATGCTTGCATCCAAAATGGGGAGCAAAAAAATTGAAAATTAATATTGTTTCTTTTGGTTAAATGGGACCCAAGGTAGTTAGAGTGAACTCCTTAATGGGCACAAACATGGTTAAATTTGTTGAACCTTTGCAACAGACAATATTTCTTGACTGCCATTGTTTCCAAAAAACTGATCAGAATATCTAATTAGGAAACACCATAAAACAATTGAAATGTGTACAAATGATGATACAAAAAATCACATGCAATTCAAAAATCCCACATTTGCAAGCCAACAAAATGCAGGAGAAACGTTCTAAACTACTGTCTGCTTACTTCTGTATACTTTGAAGCATCTACCTAAGGAAAAGTTCTGTAGCAGATAATGTGAGGAAGAGTACTTCCTATTTTTATGTGCGACTCCTATTCTTATATGGAGATTCTTGTACCTTGGATTGTGAATTACCCTGAGGTTCTGGAACATCTTCAGGCTCATGCCCTTGTGTGACCCTCCCTCAGGAAACCACACTTGGATAGGAACCTCCACTACAACAAAAAGGAGCTGTGCAATTGCATCACAACAGTAGATGGGTAAAATGTGCAGAGCACTACACTTGTCTTAGTGTAGATTGAGGGACCCTCAAGCACAATTTCACACTCTTGCATCTTTTCACTTAATTTCCCTGGAGCAGGGAAAAACTATGTCATTTTCCTGAAGCAAGAGAATTTTCTGGAAGCTGATCTTCAACATTCAAATGAATGCATCTGCTGTCCCCATGCTTGTACACCTTGTTTTTATGCTTTTATGAAGGGGGAGGCACTATATCATTGCCTTTGGCCCTTGACCTTGCTCTACCCTTCATTCACAGGTGGAAGGCACTGACAGCAGTGCCTCCACTACATGAACCCCCCACGTCCATTGAAATAATGGGGAAGTGTAATAATTGGAGGGGGGCTGGTAGGACAATCCCTGCAATTGTGTGCAGGTCATTTCAGTTTTTGGGATGGATTTCAGTGGGAGGGCCCACCCCCAAGGTTATTCCAATGATATACTGAACTGAGGACATCTGTGCTAAGTCCTTGATAGTGAGCCTCACAGGCCCTTTGTCACAGAAAGTCCAGGACCAAAACTCCAAGAGATGGAAGTACCAGCTGTTGAAGTTCTCAGGGTCATGAAAAACAAAAGATTCTGGTGGCCTACCTTCAAATCTGACAGAAGAGTAAATTTACTGTTCTGAATGCATTGAATCAAACCTCCTAGAGTTAAATCCTGCGAATTAAATACAGTTTCTTCTTAGTCTCTAGTGGATAGACCTCCAGCCACATGCATGCCACTTAGGCTTGACCAAACTGCTTTGCAATCCCTTGTTGCTGTTCCCTTTGGTGCAGTTCAATATCATTCCTTGGAGGTGTACAGATTTCTTCCTTGGATCTTGACCCATCCGGAACATGCTCATCATCCCAGAAGCTGTCATGCTCAGAGTCTGATACAGAATCATAGTTCTCACTATGGAGCCCATAAACCTCATCCAACACAGTACCATCATCACTCTCAGAATCAGACACCGAGTATTGTTGCAACTCTTTCCCATCAGATTCATAGATGCCACCACCGTCACTCTGAGAGTCATCAGACTCTGTGTATTCTTCCAGCACTTTCCCATCAGAATCGTAGATGGTAGCAGAGTCTGAGAAATCGTCATCATCTGAATTGTATTCAAACTTTTGTTGTTGCTGATCGGCATGTTGATATGCCGGTTCAGGATTTGGAACACCTGGATTCTCTGCAGCCCAGCGAGAATCTTTGGCTTTCTTACAAGCAATATCAGCCCGCAAATCCCTCAGGTCTTTCTCCCATCTTTGAATGCTGTCACGCAATGAATTTATTGCTTGCTCATGCTTAGATTTCAATAGTGCCTGACATCATACAACTCAAAGTCAGAACTCAAACCCTGGGTCACATGGCTCAACTAGAAAGCTATAATCTCCTGATACCCGTTTGTGAGATACCCACAAGTTTAAGAGACATATAAGAATGAAAATGCAACCAACCTTGCGCTTATTGAAATTCTTGAAAACCTCTGGAATGTCATTTTTTGGTCGCTTGTAATTGCGGCCTCGCCACATAATGATAGTCTTTGCCTGATGAATGTCAATCACAATACCTCCACTCAGCCGCTCAAGCTGTTCACCCATTGCTTTGATCTTCTCCTTGGGGAAATTGTCACAGCATAACCGCACAGTCTCATGCTTCTTCCAGTGCATGTGCATGTTCTGTATTGTACCTCCATAGATCCCTCGCCTCCCAACAGGCACATAATTCTTGTTCTTGTATCCAAGTTTCTTCAGCGTGTAGAGTTGCTCTGGTGTCAAAGTCTCTGGGTCCGGATCACGCTCTGGAAACTCTGGCAATTGATACTTCTTCTTGAGTTGTTCTTCATGTAGCATGATTTTCTTTTTTTGCTGAAAAGCACAACACACATCAAAATTCGATCAGACAACAGGGGGAAAAATAAATAGATAAATCTATATTCCGACAACATCCACTGATCCAGATGCACAAGGGTGAGTAAGCTTGCAAGCTTCAAAGCTATTACAAGCAAGCAGATGAAGGAAAAATTGAACCTTGGCAATGCGGTACTCCAGCGTCTCCTCTGGAGACATGGCAGCTTTCCTTGCCTTTCTCTCCATCCGAATCCTCTTGAGTTTCATTCTAACCTCCTTTGCCTTCTTCTTTTTGGGACCTTTTTTGAGTGTTTTTGTGCCCTTGAACCGAATTCCCGCAATGCTGAGAACTGGATGCCTGACAGGTGAAGAAGAGAGGTAAGTAGGTCTAGATACAAACAACTGTTTCCCAACCTCTCCTCCTGGCAAGGACCCATGGCGTGTAGCAGCACCATGTCCCAAAAGCTGTTGCATTAATGACCTAGAGACATTGAACCAAGAAGGTGTTTGCGATGGACACTCCGTACTTAAGCTCCTCCTCTCCAAGTCCTTGTCCTTGTCCCCACCCCCAACCAAGCTATCCACCCCTTCAGGTTCTTCAAAACCCATTTCAAAAAAACATCCACGAGTTCAGGTTCTTCAAAACCCATTGAGAAAAACTGCAGACACAGACATATACAGGTAAGGAATGCAGCATGCTGATTTACATACCAGGCTCTAGGAAGTGGTTCCTCAGCAACAACAGCAGCAGCTGCTGCTCCATTGTAAAAACAATTCAACCTGTTTCTAACCAAACCAAGCCCTTGTCTTGCCAGACGACCAACAACAACTCCTGGGGCTGCTCCGTGCACCATCTCCTCTCGTTTTAAAACACCAAGAGAAAAACCCACACCATCACTCCATTCTCTGGGCCCACATTATTACATCAGACTTGTAGAGTGGTTCACAGCTCCAAACCAAACCAAACCGCCCATATGCACCAAAAACTCTGAAATCCATCAAAATCAGCCAAAACTCCTCACTGCACAAGCCGATACCAAAAGGGAAAGCCTGTTACCACCGTTGGTTGCTTGAGAGAAAGTTCAGAGAGAGACCAGACAAACAGCAGACGTGCAGGTCCTCCATGGCAGTGCCCACCAAGAGCTCCAAACCCTAAACCTAACCCTAAAGTCTTCAATCTTTTTGAAACCCTAAACCCTAAACCCTAAACCTAACCTAACCTAACCCTAAAATATATAAGGTAGGTAATCTCCAAATAAGGGGAGGATTTTTTTCATTTTTCCTTTGTTCCCAACATATTCCCTTCAAGTTACCAATGTGTTCCCATCAGGTTCTCAATATGTTCCCTACGTTTTCAATGTGTTCCCTAAGGGTGTTCCCAATAGCACCTCCCTTTAATTCGATATGTTTTGCCCAAAGTCCTTCCCTTCTCACCTATATAGGTGGGCCAAAGGGGGAGGCCCTCCATCTTTCCATAGAATCTTCTATTTTGGGGGACCCTCCATAGTTTCAACTTATTTTTGCAATGGGCCAATCAAATTTGCTCAAATTGGGGGGGGGAAAAAAAGTTGGACTTCAAATAGGAACTCCTACATTATTATCTAACTCATAGTGCATGACATTTATTTGGCCTATCTTTTTAATATGATTAATAATTTATTGTGATTTTCAAAATATTGTTATTTTTCTCATTATGATATGATGTGATATTATCCTTATATTTGGAACGGTTGATGTCCAATGCAATCCTCAATTTTACTCTAGTTCAATAGAAATTGATGATTGCATTAAAATCAATGAATGGTTTGGCCAAAGGTCATTCACAATGAAAAGTCGATCGTAATTAAAAAATCAAGGGTTATTAAATCTAGCAATAAATGACAATGATTTATCGGACTTGGTTTAGATAGGATATAATATTAGGGTCTATAAATTTTGATCATTTGCTTGGACAATTCTAAACTAGCATTTGTTTAGCCCATACCCAAGTAAAGGGACATGAAATTGTGTCTTTTTGGATTTATGTCTTTTTTTAGTTTTTGTTTTCCAACACCATATTCACAAGCAAATTTTCAATATCTTTTCCACTAATTTGCATCCCATTTTTTTTCACTTGAATTTGAGTTCAATCCCATTGTTGAAGTAAACTCAATTTAATTGGAATCAAATTTAGTTGGATTGGAATTCAATTCACCTTAGTTTAGGAATTTGAATTCACTAGTGGGTGCCCGTGACCTTCGGCAACTTTGGTTCGTGTTTTAGTTTTTTTTAGAAACTTTTAACTTTTTTATTATTTTATTTTTATGTGTTTTTTATTTTTATTATTATTTTGTTTCTTTTTCACTTTTAAACCCCATGCGCTTTTTATTGTTGCGTACATTTTTCTCTTCGCCGAAAGCTCTCCATCCTACGGTCGTCGACCGGTGCTCGGACCGTCACTTTTCTCTGTGTCCAGTGGTCGGCGGAAACTCACCTCGAGAATTCCGTCCATTCTTTCCGCGCATTAAGATACCTTCATGGATGCATTCTGAACTGCACTTTCCGGTAGTTAATCATCCAGGTGCAGTAATATACAAAAAATGCAGAACTTTTCTCTGTGTCCAGTGGTCAGCGGAAACTCGCCTCGAGAATTCCATCCATTCTTTCCACGCATTAAGATACCTTCATGGATGCATTCTGAACTGCACTTTCCGGCAGTTAATCATCCAAGTGCAGTAATATACAGAAAATGCAGAACTTTTCTCTGTGTCCAGTGGTCGGCGGAAACTCGCCTCGAGAATTCCGTCCATTCTTTCCGCGCATTAAGATACCTTCATGGATACATTCTGAACTGCACTTTCCGGCAGTTAATATATAGAGGCCGGTTCTGCCACAGAAAATGCAGAACCGACAGCATAACTGTCACGTCACGGACAGACAACGCAATTAATATATAAGATTTGAATTCAACTTGCATGGAATGTCATTCAATACTTTCATTCAAATAAAACAAAAAAAATCATCAATTGATCATCACCAGTAGTGTGCAACAACATAGAACCCAAGTTAACTAAAATCTAGTATTAAACAATGGTGAAAGACCATTTGTAAAATGACTATGAGTTTTAAACACTTAAAATATTGTCTTAAATTTGATTGCAAAAACACTTGTGTTTAGATCTAGACATGTAACATGACTTAGTAAAAATAATCTCATGAAAAAGACCAAAAACAATTAAATGATTTGTCAATATAAGGTGGATGGACAATTCAATGCCTTACTTTTGCAACGAAATGCATTTTTTCCATGAGTACCCTTTGTTCAAATGTTTATAGTGAAAAATATATATTTTTAAATATTTGTTGGGATTTGAATCTAAATTAATAATTAGATTATGAACTTTTTACTTTTTTCACTTGAAATTTTTATCCACATATAGTAAAGGACTTCTGAAGTTCGAAATATGGAGTGGTCGACTATATGCAAAATTATAAAACACCAAAAAAATTATTTATTTTGAGTTTAAATTCTTTTAGTGATTTAGTATATGTTATAATGTGATGTGATTAAGTCATATAAAAAAAATCATTGATATTTTTAGTAATTGATAGATAAAGACTTTTGGATCATAAAAAATGCACAATATTTTCAAAAGTCCTTAGAATTGCTCGTTGTTTTCAATTTTTCTTTTAATAATCATCTTTTTTATTTGTTTTACATGGGGTAATGTTCATAAGGACTTTTCTACTCTTTTTATTAGATGTTCCAAAATCCATAGTCTTAATGGATGACTACATCATGAGGTATAATAAGGTTCAAAATCTAGATTTAGGGTGGAAGGTTCCTAGGGTAGGAAGTTGATTAGGATTTAAGGTTTGTGTGATTTTCGTGGTTTCATTGTGAAGGTCATGGTGATGGTTTTCTTGATTTAGTTGTGAATGTTGTGGCTATGCATTTTTTGTTAACGTCATGGGCATGCCTTTATTTCTAGAGGCCATGGGTAATAATAAATATAAAGATAGATGTTTGGGGGTGATATGAGGTAGTCCTCCCAAGAGGGCAAAGAATGCAAAAAAACAACAACATTATCATGTTTAAAGAAGATAACTTCTCAAAACATCTTGACAAACGGATTGGGTGCTTGAAGATGGACATGAAATTTTGAACCCTTTTATGCAAGATTATGAAGTTAGAAAGGCCAAAAATGTCATCCATTAAATAATTGAAACAACCTTGTCCACATTTCCCAACGTGCACACAAAGCATGTCATAATGCAAAAGGTTTGGCCAACCTGATTGTGATAATTTTTGTTACAAACCTTGTGGAATGTTTAAGGGATATAAGGCTTGAGAAACACTAATAGAAATTTTGTCATTTACAACCATTCCATATGTGACTATGTGCGGCTAAATTAAAACTGGTCATGAAGCATGCCATCTTGATAGCCTTTGTGAATAATAGTTCCACATCTTCATTCAAGTCCTAAAAGTGCATCCTAGGAATGTTGCCATGGCTCTTCATTGCAAGGAGTCCATGCAAATGCCAAAAACATTTTATCTGCCCATTATCAATATGAAAAAAATGAAAAGACATGTTGGCTCCTACGACCAAGGTGATTGTGTTGTCATGGTGGGCAATTGAAACTCACATGAGTCCCAATCAAAAGGAGGTGGTAAAGAGGAGATTAGGATTGCATTCGTATGAAAACAAACTAATTCAACACCTAACGGAAACACACATAATTTTCTTTTTCATCCTTGGTTTCTTACTTTTGCCCTTCTATTGTTTGCTTCTTCATTTGACCTTTTCTTTTCTTTTCAAAATGTTTCGACCTTTTTTTCCTTTGTACATTGGATTTGCATGTTTGAGATTTTTACATTTTCTTAAACCTTGAAAACCCTATGGTATTCTCTTTTGAAATTTGTTGTCCAACATAGGTCTTATTTCAAAACTTTAAACATTTGAATGTGTTGAAAACCACTCAATAAAATAATGTGTAAGTTATGTGAATATCCTTCATCTTAAAGTATTAACCTAGGCATTTGTGAAAATCCTTGACAAGACATAAACATGGTAGACTAAAATTAGAAAATGTTTTTGATGGCACTATGAAACCTAAAACCTATTTAGTAATGATTTGGAATCAATCCAAATATGGATCCAAATTGATCAATCCATGAAATCCAAACAATCTTGGAAAACAATCCAACCCATTGATAGTAACCAAAATAGCCTCAAAGTTGTAAACTTTCTTTTCAAGTTTGTTTTATAACAAAGGCAATTGCCAATGGTTTTACAACTTTCAACCCTTAAATAACCCTAAGTTCCTAAGTTTAGTTTAGAAAATCTTTGGTAGAAACTCAATTAATTTTAGCATTTTTCAATGTGTAATAATTCAAATTGCCGCATATCACAAGTGTGATACAAGTTTGTAGTTTCATCAACTAATATTTTGCTAAGAGCATCTAAACTTTATTAATTAAATTATGGATCCCTAGCCATGATAGAAACTCACAATTTTTTTCATGCATCAATGAATGGCATTTGTGACAATTGTGGGAATTAATAGCTGAAAAACAATCATTAGTCATAGCCAATTTGGGGTTACGTTAGTGTTATGCTCCAACACTAATTTTCTTTGCATCTTTAGCGGTTACATCAACCCTATGTCATAATAGATTGTGTTGAAGCATTCATTAGAACTTTCGTTTACAAGTCTTCTAGTCTTTTTATGCAACTTGTGGATGAAATGCACAATCTTGAAATGGTCATTCAACTTGAACACTCAATTTAACAGTCCTCAACCTTGAATTCCATGTTCAATATTCAACTTTGCATTCAAGATTTAATGTTGAATGAAATCCAAAACTATATTACAGGGCTTTTGGTCATTTTATGTAAATTGTGGATTAGTCAATATGGTATTTTTTATTAGAAGACTCAATCTATAAATATTTTCATTGTTATATGAACCAATGTGTGAAGTACCTTTTTAGTTGGGTTTTGAGTTCCATAGGTACATACCAAAGCTTTCAACCTTTACTTTGTTTTTCTTTAGTGAATTTTGCACTATGCTTTGTTGTTATGTTGTCTTTATGTGTAAATTTTCACCAAGTGCGACCATTTCCCTTGCCTTCTAATGGTATTGACAAGTTTATGCATTCATGCATGGTCATATGATGTATCATGATATTTGAATACTCTAAGTGTTCAAATTAATATTCTTTTGTATAAACATGGGTTTTATTGACTTTTACATTTCACATATGCACAAATGTGTATTTTCTTGGGATTTGTATGTAGCTTTTGAACCACATTTGGTGACATCACGTTTTTGAACGAGATAAATTATGTTTTTGGTGAATAACCATGAATTATTTAGGGTTGCAAGGGTGTTATGGTGATTAATGATTACTTGTAAACAAAACAGATTTGGTTTAGACCTTCAAATGTATCGAGTGAATTAATGTGAAGATTTGTGGACTTCTGTTAGATTAATGTGGTACATATAATGATTGTAAGTGAATCCTATTACATTTGGATGCAAAGGTCCATGTATATTAAGTGAATATTATGAACACCATAAGACTAATCTAAATTATTGCATTTGTTGCATGTGAGTATTAGTGAGCAATTATGGACCAATTAGGATCTATTGAAGTATTATGGGCATTATAGTCAACACCTATGGTCTTATGAAAACTTCTTAATGTTCTATGTGATTGTTCATGAATATCTATCTATGGATCAATCAAGACTTATTAATGTTTTATACTAGCATTAGTGACTTCCTATGGATTGATGAAATTTGTATGTGTTTATGTGTGCATTATTGAATACATGTGGACTAACAATTGCTTGTACATGTTTTATGTGAACATTTGTGAACACTTGTGGACTACTTTAAAACATGTAGTTTTTTAATGACAATATTAATGGACATTTATGGATTAGTGAGGACATGGAAAATTATCCTATCAATATGTATGAAGTCTTTTGGACTAGTGAGGACTACAAGATGCCTTTTTGAGCTATCTATAAAGTTCATCAAAGTGAGTGTCATTCGTCAAAACTAAAGATGAATTCTCAAAATTAAAGTGATCAACATAGTTTTAAAAAATACTAAACTATGGTTTACTTAAGTTATGGCGACATAAATTAAAAGACTACCTAGAGAGTGGGCTAATTAGCTTAGGGCCTACCTAACTCTTTATGTACCTACCAACCCATGGGCTACCTACCTATGTAAGATAGGGATGATGAAAAACTTACATGGGGCTATGCAAGGTCTACATAAGGGCCTACTCAAGGGTTATTTAGGGGTTACTTAGGGCTACCAAAGGGCCTACCTAGGTTAGGGGATATGTAAAGACTACTTAAGAACTTGCATAAGGCCTACCTAAGGGGTTATAAAAATATTTCTAAGGTTAGGGGATACATAGGGACTATTTAGAAGACTACATACGGCCTACCTAGGGGGCTATAAAAATATTTCCTAGGCTAAAGGATACATAAGGATTATTTAAAAGATTACATACGGCCTACCTAGGGGGTTATAAAATTATTTCTTCAGGTGGAGGATACCTAGGGGCCACTTTAGAACTATTTAAATCTCACCCATGGGCCTATTTTTGTTATGGGCTATCTAAGACAAGATTGATCAAAAGCTTATATACAAGGTTACATAAACACTACCTAAGGACCTACCTAAGTTAAAGAGTTACTTAAGGAACTACATAAGGTCTACATAGGAATTATGAATCAACCCTAAGTAACCCCTAGGTAATCCCCCATGTAGGCCCTATATTGTAATCTCCATTTGCATTATGAGTTAAGTTTGGGTAGCCCCCTAAATAACTCATAAGTATTTTCTAACTTAAAAAATCCCTAGTTAGTCCCACAAGTAGGATCTATGTAACCTTATAAGTAGCATTTAGATATACAATAACTTAGGTAGGCCTTTAAGTGCTTCCTTATAGAGTCCTCTAGGTAGACTCTAAGTAGTCTTCCAAATAACCCTTGGGTATCCCATAATGTAGGCAAGTCCCTAGGTGTATGCAAGCTTTTGATACATGTAAGTAGGCTCTATGTAGGCTTTTAAATAGTCTTTAATATCCCATAACTTAGGTAGGCCTTTAAGTGTTTCCTTAAATTCCCTAGGTAACTCCCTAATTAGTCTTTAGGTTCCTTATAACTTATATAGACTTCTAAATGCTTTCTTCCTTAGGTAGGTTTTTATGTAACCCCTAGATATTATGGAACTTAGAAAATCATCAACTAGTCCTTCATCTAAGCTTTGTGTAATTCACTAACTCCCCCTTTAAATATCCCAGAAGGAGACCCTTAATTGAACACTTAGACACATGAAAAAATAAGATACAAAAGAAAACTTAAATCATCCTAGGTTGAACTTCTTCTAAGTTTGTCATTTTCTTTTCTTTTAACATGGTTCCATCTTGTATTTCGATTAGCATCCTTAACTTCAAGGAAACCTAAATCTCTACTACTAGGTTTTCCTATCTTTGTTGATAACTTTAAGAGGTTGAATATAAAATGTGATTGTTTCTTACATATTATTTATTCGACCTTGTGATTATTTTACCTATGTGATTATTTCTTACATTTTATTATTTTTACCTTGTTTTATTTTTTGATTTCAAATAATATAGCTTCAAAGTTGTACGAGATCAAGAAAGACCATTTTTAAATGTTATTGTTGAAAACCTATGTGTATCTTGGTAGAACAAAGTGGGTGCAAATATGTCCAAAACAATGACAACGAATAATGAACTAAATGCTCGAATCACAACCCCTTAAATACTTAGTCAAAAGATTGCATGATCCATTTATTCCTTTCATTTAAAATTAAATAGTTATTTATCATTAATCAATCTGTGACCTATAGGATTTTGTCATTTACTAATCAAATAAAAATACTGATTTTCCTAAATGAACTTTTATATTTTTTGATATCTCCTTTATAAAATCTAGTGTTTTGGGACAATGAGTCCAAGTTAATTGACTTTTATTTGTGCATAACAAAAAATAGTTAAGTAAAAGCGCATCATCAAATTAGTCCATATATGATTTGAAAATATGTCCTTATATGAATGGTTCTATTGAATAGGTTAGATAAATATAGTAAATTTGTTTTTTTTCATTGACCACATTTTCACTAAATGTTCTAACTCTCAACCATAATGAGCAATGATTTTCAATTACACATTCATTAACACTTTTTGGTGTGACAATTTTTTAATTTTTTTAATATTTTCAAATTAAAAATTTTTAATAGAAAAATTAATTGAATTTACAACATTTAAAAGAAAAAAAAACATGTAAGGCACTAAGTTGAAACCTTGATGAAAGGTTGTTTAATTGTCTTGCCTTATTTTGAAAATTAGAAAGTGGTCCTTGCTAAAATGGAAACATCAAAGAAATTATAATAAATAAGTATTTAATCACACTTAATTAAGCAAAATAAGTACATAAGCCCTAGAATGGTATATTTCAAGAGATAACCAAATAAATAATTTGACACAATTTTTTAAAAGAAATATTTTAATTTTTTATTTTCAAAGGATATGTTCATTTGAAAATTAATGATAATTATAATTGAAATCAAAACCAAATGTGAAAAGGATTTGAAAACATTTACGCCCTTTCCCAAGGTTTATGCAAGTCGGGGTTATAGGGTGCACAAAGTATATTTAAAATGAACTTTTTATTTATTTAAGTTAAATTTAACAATTCAAGATTTAATTTGGCTTTTTTAGTTTCTCAAAAATTACCATAGTCTACCTGAACTAGTTTGAAATTAATTATATTATTTTCAGAAATGTGAAAAATTTCAAAAAATTACTTTTTTTTTCAGAAATGTTTTTTCTAAAGGGTAATTAAAGAATCTGATGAAATATTTCAAGAATATGTAATTCTTTGAAATGGAATCCTCAAAATTAATTAATAATTATTTGAAAAAAAAAAAAAAAGTGTCAAAGTGGGCCAAGGTACTACTAGAGACTTGAATGGTTAGGGTTTAGGGTTTATTATTAAAACAATATTTTCTTCATTTTAATATTATATTCATTTAAAGTATTTCTTTCATAATGAATTTTTAAAAAGATTAGGTTTGACATAGCCCTACTAGATAGTTAGGTACCTAGTCACTAGACATAGTAGGTACCTAAATCTCCAAAGGAGGGGGGGGGTTGGGTGGGGTGGGTCATTTAAAGGGAAAGTAGAGTGCCACGTAGAGAAACCTACTTTCGGACACGTGTGCCACGTTTGACGCGCTCTTTTTAGACGGTGCCAGCTATGGCCATAAATTGAGGGGCCAAAAATGAGCTCCCGTTTGGCCATGGGTTTTTGACACCTCGTTTTCAGTCATTTTTTCTTACAAAACCAGGGTCCACTTTCGACGCTAACACTATGATTCGTCACGTGGAATCAAGGGACAAAATTCTTTCATTTCTTGGATTTAAAAATAATTTATTCTACATTAATTTATTTTATGATTTAATTTAAAATACCAAATAAGGCTGTGCATACAAAATTAAAATAAGCTAAGTGGACAATTAAATTATTTTAGATACCCAGAAGAACCCCCGGGTATACCCGGGAAATATATGGCAAAGGAGGTTAGGGGGGGGAAGAAAAGGGGACCTGGGATTAAGACATGGATCTAACGTCGTTCAGGTCTTCAATTTGTACGTAACTTCTTAGTAACCCCCAATTTGGGGACGACGAAAAAGGCACCTCACTTTTTCTTTTGGAGTTTCGACTCTTCATTTGGGGACCTGGAATCTACTGCTGTGACGCTGTCAGGTATGGAGAGGTGCCAAGTGTCGAGGGCCCACTAAAAGTAGGCCCGCCACTTGGCACTTCGATTTCCCTGAGAGAGAAAGAGAGAGAGAGAGAGAGAGAGAGAGAGAGAGGGGTTGTTCTCTTTCTTCTTTTCTTCGTCTTTTGCTCTGGTTTTTTCTCACAATTTCTCGTCTTCATTATTGTTGCAGAAATGTTTGGAGAATTAAGATAAAATCTGTTGCTGAATTTCTGTTGTTGGATCTGTCAGTTTCTTTTTCTTTTTTTAATTAATAAGTTTTTTTTTTCCCTATGGAACTTTTTTCTGTTTTTGGATCCAAATTTTGAGGTTTTGTGGCCTGGGAATTGAAGAGTGTTGTGTTGTGTTTTTTTGTGACCAGGGAGCTTCTTTTGTGAATCTTGTTGGAAGAATGCCAAAAGAAAGAAAAGCTGCTTTGAATTTGGGAACGAAACTGCTGGAGTTTGATTGAAGAAGAGCAACCGTCTGTCTGTCTGCAGTTGGTGTTCTTGTTTGCTTCTTCAGAAAATTAAAATCTCGGTGGTCTAGTCTGAGGAATTCCTGCTGCTTTTGAATGACTACTTTCTCAATCTGTGCAATGGAATTGATTTTGGGTGTAGAGCAGATTCAATTGTAAGAGAGAGACAGAGACAGAGACAGGGAATGAAAACGAAGTTGTTGGGTTTCTTTCACTAGTGCAGCAGAGTTTTTTCCATTTCTAGACTTGTTTTCTTTTGATTTTGAGCTTGAGTTAGTTGCAAGGAACGCAACCCACCATGGCTGTTGAAGCTGAAAAGGCAGAACTTCCCACAAGCACACTGGGGGATGCAGACTCTGGTGGTGGTGGTGGTGGTGGTGGTGCTCCTGGCGTATTAGACTCCCCCAGGAAACCAGGTGCTCCTCCTGGACCACCAGTTTCTCCTCCAGCAGCAGCTCCAGAAAAGAAACAACAGATGACAAGCCCAGCAACAACAGCAACAGCAAACCATCAGATGGCGAACAAGAAAGTAGGGAACGACAGCAGCAGCAACAGCAAGACATCGGAGATGTTGGGTCCCATCGAAATGCTTCAGAATCCTCGTCTTCGTTTGTACATTGCCACGGCGTTAGGTGTGATTCCCTTTATCATTTCTGGACTGTTTTTTGTGAGTTCACTCTCCATGGTACTGCAGTTCATCGTGGGTGCCATTTTTGGGCTTCTTCTCATGTTCTCCTACCAGCTCATTGTGCTCTACCGCACCCACCTCCGCAAAGTCAAAGTAAGTCCTTCCCAGGTCCTTCTTCCTTCCATAGCTGAACTTCACAAAGTCAATTGTTTTTTTTTCCCCAAACTTTTCCAAACTTTTTCTTCTTCTTCTTCTATCCACTCCTTCCTACAGATTCTTTTCCTTGAAGTTTGGAAATTGTGTAATGCACATTAGGTTGCTGATAATGCTGATGCATTATTACAGAGTCTGCTTGCAAGTTCATGTTTCACAAATCCTGTAGAAATGGGTTACCTATTCAGCTATTCCCCTGGGCTTGGCTAAGAGCATGAAGCTCACATGTGAAGCTCTGATGAAACTTGTTTTTTGGGCGTGTCTTTCGCCCCACAAAACAGGCAGTACAAGTTGCTCAGATGTCAAGATTGGATGTAAATTCCTTGAAAGAGCTTCTACCAACAGAGGAATCTTTCCCCAGGTGGATCGACTTCTGCGAATTTGAAAAGGTACGAATCGGACCAGACTGTTGTATTTTTATTAATTTGGGTGTTTTGTGTGCTTCTTCTTTAAGTTATCTGGAGCAGAACAATCAGTATATACTAAATACTTCTAGATCTCAATGTCGGGAATATTCATATACAGTTTTTTCTGAAACTTGGGTGCTTGTGTGTGTGGTCTTCTTCTTCTTCTTGTGTGCATCAGATGGAGTGGGTTAACAAATTGTTGAGGAAAATATGGCCTGTTCTCGATGAGGTATCTCAAATCTCTTTGATTAGTACCCTGAAAACTGTAGTTTTGTCTTTTGACCGATTTTGAGACCGAATCATCACGAAACACTTGTGCTCAGATTTCACCTGATATCATCACGAGTTCTGATTTTCACAGCTGAGCTCCTGGGTGGCTGGCAGGCAGCAGGAAAGCTAATCAAAGAGCAAGTCCAGCCCATATTGGACCAGTACCCGATGGGTGTTATTGAGAAGATCATCCTCAAAACCGTACAATTTGGGAATAAAGCCCCTGAAATTCTTGGTAGGTTTTTTTGTGTGAATTATTTCCAACTAATTCCATTTTTTGGGTTTTTCACTTTCAAGTTTCTTTCCCATCTGTGTTGTGAATTTAGTATAGACACACTTCTTTCTTTCCCAGACTGTTGGAATTACCTGCATTGGTGACAATCTGGAATTCAGTCCCTTGAAATGCTGAGATATAGTAGTTAGTTGCCAATCCAGCGACCACATCGGAGTGACTCTTCCCAAAAACCAAAGTTGTTGATGGACTTGGGAAGATTCAGCTAGCAGAGAAGAATGAACATTTCAAGCAAAACTAGAGCTTGAAATGGGCGGGGTTGCAGGAATAAAGGTGTCACCTGGTGGTGAAGATGAGTGCATTTTGGAGATGGATGTTTTATGGGAACCTGAGAAAGAACGCATTGTGATAGGGGTGGAGTGTCCAGGTCCAAACTTCAAAGTACAGGTATGCCCAAAAGAAAAAAGAAGGGTGCATAATTTATTAGAAAAACAGTAAAAGTTATAATTTTCTTAAACATAAATCGGATGCCTAAAATTCATAATAAGAATATATATCTAGAAACTTAGAATCAGGTTTCTTTTTTCTTTTTTCCCAATTTTGTGATGTAGCCATTTTAGTGGCAACCAGCCACAAGAGGAAAGAGCCAAATTTGGCTCCAGGTTAGAGAGGACTGCAGACAATTTCTAGAATCATGCTATGTTTGGTGACCTCCAAGAGCCCAGTGTCTACATATGGTGACTTCCATGTTTCTCTCCTCATAATGTGGCAAACTTAAAAGGCATCTAGAAGGAATCTTGCGAGAGTCCTCCCCCCACCCCAAAGTGTGATTTACACACAAAATTTCTCACAATTTTTTGTTGCTGGTTAGAATGTTCTCAATTTTTTTAGCAAAATATTCTTTCAATATTTCATTACTGCATAGCATATCGAAAATTACCTCTTTATTGGCCTTGCCTATCATGGCAAGGATATTATGTTTAGATTCATTATAGAGTATAGTAGCTTAAGGGATTTTGGCCCCTAGGTAATAAATAATAGGTCATTTTGAAAGATGATATTTTGGCTTGTGTTGAAACTTGAGATTAGTCAGAGAGTTATAACATCTTGAAGGAGTTTGGTTTCTTTTAGAGGATTTTTTGAAGATTATATTTTTGCATGGTGAAATATTTGAGTTTCCTTAATTCTTCTTTTGCCTTAAGATACTTTTTAATGTAAATGGCAAGGCCACATTGTGACACATCCCTTGTTTCAGGTGTTTCAGAAAATATACAAAAGAGTGATCTCCTCAAGCATTTTCGATGATCCACCATTATTCCTAAAATCCTTAAGTCTGATTCATATATATGAACAAACATACCTCTTTAAGATCTTACAAAAATCTCGAGACCAAGGAAGATAATTCCCTTTCTTTTTCATCTAGTGTGTTTGTTTTGGGTTCAATAGGTCAGGCTACTATATAGGTAGATAATTAACTGAGTTCTTTGGATTTTGTACAGGTGAAGAACTGGCATGTGCATGGAACAGCCAGAGTGGTGTTCAAGCCCTTGACTGGATCCATCCCAGGCTTTGGTGCTGTCCTTGTTTCCTTGACTGAACCTGTATGTACTTCCCCCTCCACCCACCCAATCACTTTTATTAAGCTTATACCCCCATATCCATCAGGAGATGCATTTTAGTGGAGGAACGAAGCAAGAGGCTTTGAGCAATTTGACAGCATTACATTCCTTGTGATTACCAAAGGCTTGGTTTAAAGAACAGGGTTCTTTTCGTGTTTTGGGTGTTCCTGATTGTGTTGAGCAGCCAGAGCTTGGGTTTGATCTCAAATTTTTGGGTGGAGACATTGCTGCTCTCCCAGGTGTGGAGAAGATGATTGATGTAAGCTCTGCTATATACTACCCTTCTCTGTTCATCAGCAGCTAGCTATCTCTAATTCCAGCTCTTCTGACCTGTGGATTAATAACTTCCTGATTTATTTATTTTCTTCTTTGAATGCTTCATTCTGGCGTGGCAGTTCTGCTCTACAGAATTTCAATTTGTGTTAAGTTTTTTTTTCCTGGCACAGAACTCAATCAGGACTGCATTGATGGATTCAATGGTCTGGCCAAGCCGCATTGTGGTTCCAATGATGGCAGGAGACTTCAGGTACTCTACACCAGTTTTTTATTATAAAAATTGGCAAAATTTCACTAAAAAGAAAATTTCAAAATTCAAAATTTAATTGATTTTGGAGGTTTTCAATTGCCAGAAGTGAGGGAAAAAAAAAAACCAGTAAAATTCACCAGATTTCTATACTTAGTTTTCAGTTCGTAGCCAAGAATATAGAAGGATGATTAAAAACTTGTATTTCATATCTGGTTTATAGCCAGATTTGGCTAAATCTTCCTAGGGGCGAGCATCACTTTTTCTACATCTCCCTATGGATGATTGCCACTTGGCTACAAACAAAAAATCTTCAAAAAAACACTGCAAGTGTACACTCTCACAGTAGCAACAGTTTTGACAACACAGCCATTTTTTGCACTTAGTCTTTCCAACACTATATTCCTCTTTGGGAGCTTTGATTTCACTTATTCATGTCTTAATACTTTTTAAGATAGGTAGATAAGTCCATGTTGATGAATGTCTCTTTTGTGTATCATTAGATTTTTAAAAAGTTTGTTGGTTTTCTTTACAGTCATTAAACTAGTGATGTTTTTATTCTTATTTTACTTATTTTATTGTGTGAGAGCAGCTTTTTGCAGATGCATGCGGTTGGGGAACTGGACATTAAACTCATTGAAGGCAAGAACCTTAAGAAGACAGATCTGGTGGGAAAAACTGATCCCTTTGTGGTAATGTACGTACGTCAAACGAAAGACAAGATGAAACGCAGCACAAGAAAGAAGAATACTCTCAACCCTGTTTGGAATGAGAATTTGAAAGTGGAGGTAAAACATCAGATTGCAAGTCTCTTGTATTTATCAAGTAGATATTTTGATTCTGGAGTTGTGTCAGTGGAAACTTGGGAGGCTATTGATCTAGAGTAAATTTGTTCCACATTCTCATTTGATGATTCCACCTGTCAACCCTAAATTTTGCATGATCTGTTGTGACAGTAATATCTGGCTGATTACACAGGTGGAGGATCCAGAAACTCAGAAATTGACGCTGCGCTTGATGGATGATGATGCGATTGAAAAATCAGATTATGTTGGCTCTTGTGAGGTGTCACTTGCCCAGGTTTGTTTTGATCTTGTCATCTCCCAAAACAGATGTCATGTTGTTCTGAAAATGATTTTGGAAGTTTAGGTGGCTGTCAAAACCATTACCAGCAGGAACGGGATTCAATTATTGACAACATTGCAAAATGCAGAGAGTGAAAATGCTAACTATATCTGAATTATGACTGCTCATCACATGGAATCGGTTTCAATGGTGCAGTTCAAGCCCAATGAGCCCAAGGACATGTGGCTGGATGTGCATAAAGATCCAAAAGTGGATGTGGAGGGAAATGAGCGCGGGCAATTACATGTTATCATTGTCTACAACCAGTACAGCATGGAACAGATTGCTCGTGATGGTGGTGTGACCAGCACACAGAAAAAGCTGTATGAGGAGCAAACCCAAATCAAAGGTGCTGCAGAAAAACATAATCCTGACTCTTCGGCAGATGCTCCTAAGCAGCAGGGCAATATCACGCAAGACCCAGATGAAAAACCTAGACTTCCTGGACCTGCAGCAGAATTGCCATGATAGAGCTGCAATTATAATGAGTTATATGAAAACCTG
>Ga0209208_10002277_pt1 | contig 27496 bp, 14 predicted proteins | sample S1TSphfallax_3_FD_187694 | JGI IMG/M metagenome (GOLD analysis project Ga0209208, IMG submission 187694) | Host-associated microbial communities from peat moss isolated from Minnesota, USA - S1T2_Fd - Sphagnum fallax MG (SPAdes) (version 2) | ecosystem: Host-associated > Plants > Peat moss >...
ATGTATAAATTTAAGGTTTCATTATTTGCCACAAGCATCAAAAAATAAGGCATTCTACAAAAATAAAGATTGTGACACCAAAAGTGAACAATTTACTTGTCAAACTACATTGCAATCACCTATCAAATTACAAAGGGAAAACTCAAAGACTGAAAGTTCTCATATGAAGAAGGAGCCCCAAAGCAAGACTTCATTGGAAATGGATTTATCAAATTGAATATCATATTTTAAAAAAGAAATGGAGCACTTCACTTTAAACTAATCAACCTTTTTGAGATTGATCCTTCTAAATGGACACAACCAAAGCAATTTCACACATTCCTACTCAACTCTTGACACTCTCAAACCTAGACACGTAGATTCTTTGTGTGAAAGCATGCACATTGGAAAATTGTACAAAGACACATGGATCGAAAACAAACATCCAAGGCTTGATTGACGATATATCAAATCCTCTAGATATTTCAAATATCCCTTCTACTCTTAGAGTAGATATTCATTTTACTCCATTCACATCAAGATACCTCTCCAAAAGCCAATTCAAAGATATGCAAAATCATACTCATCCTATTGCGATTCTAACAACTCTAAATAGTCCCCCAATTTTTTTTATTTTCAGACCTTTTTCACCAGCATCATTCACCACTACATAATCAAATTTTTCCTAGTAGTTTTTGGCAAGTGCACCACACACTCAATTTACCTGGATCATTTTCCTGCAACCTTGCTCCATGAACTTTTCAATTCTCAAAGCTTCACATTCAAAACACTAAGGTCAAGTTCCAATTGTGAAAAATAAATTTGAATGGTTTCAGTTCTAGTTCAAATTCCACACAAAAGCGGAATTAGGAATCTGATTCAAAAGTCCAATTCTCCACAAAAATAAATTCTAGTTCTGAAAACTAGAAAAAATTGAAAATTAGACTCAATTCTAATTTGGTTCCAAGTAATTTGAACTAGAATCAATTGTTTAACTGTCAATTCACCCTCCAATTAGCCCTCAATTCTAATTATTGTTTCAATTGTGTTTTCAGTCAAAAGTATTGATTCTTGTTCTGATTCCAAATCCAGAAATAAATATAACTCAGAACCCAATTTCAAGTCATGTTCTTAAAACCAACCAAACCAAGTAACTGCCCAACATTGGTCACGTCCAAATAATTGACAAGTTTTGCATCAAGGGATAGAATTACTTTACTATTGTCAAATAAGTCCTACAAGGGATATTGCTATGATGCAGACAAGCATGTAACAATTGTGAGTTGTGTGTATGATAAGGCCCCAGGATGGGGCGTATTCTTGGAATAAGGAACCGAGGACAAGAAGGTAGTCAAGTCCAGCCACACATAGTGGTGGAAGTCCCCCACTCATAGGCCTTACCAATCATAAAACACAAGGTGAACATTATTGCAATTGTAAACAGAAATGTACATCACATTGCGGTATGAGTGAAAGGCACCTTATGTACAAGAGGCCTCTTACACCCACTGTAGGTGACCTCTTAGCCAGATGTAAGAAGCCTCTAGTATGTGTTTTGTTGCTTTTGAGAAGGTGTTATTTATGCGTCTAAGGTGCCCTCCAAAGTATACTAGGAAAATTCCTCCAAACACTTTACAAGCATGAAAAAATGCTTTCCATGTTTTGCACTCCATATAGGCCAGTGTCCAACAATGCCCTTCATCTCTATACCAGGATGTCAAGCTTTGTGAACTCTTAGTTTCTGGGAGCTCTTCCTCACACAAGAAGCAATATGCGTGGCTGAATTTTGAGCAACATATAGAATTTTTCCACTTTTCTCTTGCTCAAACATTTGTTCCTCCTTTCTAGTGGCTTGGACTCAAAGTGCTTACATGCGGAAATGTTGATGTCTCCACTCCACCCCAAGAGGCAGCCCTGATCTCTTGATGGATACAACTATGAGCTGGAAGTGGATTGCAACATGGTCATGTCAAGCACATTCATGATCCTCAAGATTACTTTCCACCTCCCTTGCCCATTATGCGGAGTTCATCACCAAGTTTGCCCCTAACAGGCTCACCTAGCACCTTACCCAACATAATGGGCAGGGGTTTGACCATTCAATAGTACAAAACATCATTCATTTCAGAATAGATTTTGTTCCTTGTGCCCACTTGCGTTAAGTTCTTACCATTAGAGCATTCAGAAGAGCAAATTACTTCCACCATCAATGATTATGGTAACATAGCAAATACAAAGAGGCTGAAAGTGGCCAAACAAGTTTGAGTCTTAATGCCCGGTAGCCCTGCATGTTTCCCACACAATGCATAGGATAAACTTTCTCAATGCAGTTCAAAGACACAGAAACAATGAGGAATTTACCCCAACTCTTTGAACAAGCTCTACTCCACTCATGTCCCAAAACCCGGATTGCTCCATCTGCAGTAATGCACAATATCGACAATTCATACAATATGTCTACAATCATGGTCATCTTCCACTTCCAAAGAAACATCTTGCAGGTACTCAACAGTAAGGGTTGTCACCTGTGCTCCAGGACTTGCAGGTTTTTCTAACAGTCTAGATCTAGACCACCTACAATTCCTTTCTAATAAAAACCTTCATCATATGATATACAGGATTTCTCACATACAAGCATGGTCTGGCAATTTACAGAATGTTTGTACAGACAGCTAGAGAATAACACAATAACAACAATTCAAATCATTCTTGAAAATGTTTTCAATGGCTCAGTATATTACTCCAAATCAGAACAAAATTCAGCCTCACATATGTGAAGGTGCAGATCAGAGGAAGGTGGTGCATTGTTCCTAGAAGTATCAGCAAGTCCACCATCTTAAGTTCTGAAGATGTGAAAAGTGATCAGCCAACTAGTCAGTCAAATTTTAAGGTTGACTAAAATAATTGACTCAAGAAACATTGATAAAGGGAACTGTTCACTTAATAACAGAGTCTCTTGTCAAATTGGTAGTGGCATGTTGTTCAGCTGGAAGCAATTTAAAAGGTCTGATTTCAGCCTACATATGTAATGGAAAAGGAGGGCAGACTTTCCCACATATTAATGTTAAGAAACAGAGATAGGTATGCTGAGGTGTCTTTCACACACCAACAGCAATTACACCTCCTCTCCCTGGCCTCTTCACAATCAAATGTATAATCAATTTCAAGCACTACTCTACAAATTCTGCAACTTCTGGAGCACCCAATCTCAACCCTGCAAGTGGTTGTACCTTCTGTGCAAATCATGTTACTGATGCCTATGGGGTGGGGATCTCATTCTTTGTGCACCCTGTGTTCTGTTCCCAGTCTTATCCTGAAAAGCACTTTGTGCTCTCAGGACACCTCCTGCTTGATAGGGTTAAGTCCTCTTCGAGGTTGAAGCACTAACACTGCCACCCAGGAAAAACACCACAGGTCACAACCCTGCTGGCACCACTGACATGCGCTTCAAGGAATTGCTGATAGTTTGGGAGACTTCCAGTACCAGCAGAATCTATCAGTGACATTTCTAAAGATAAATTTGTCAAACATGACCAGGCAAATCTTGACCTTCATATGAAGAATGATGGGCGACATTTCCACAACTCAAAAAGCAAATAAACTCATAAAATGCCTGTTATTCTGCAGTAACCACCTCTCTAATCCCTGATAACAATCCTGAGTGTTGACAGGTTGGAGGAGCTTTGCCATCTGTATCATGGATAAGGTGTCATAGAGTCCTACCTGATAATAGTGTTCTGCAACCTATAGTTCATTGGCCACTGGACATAATACTAGCTGGATGCCAGAAATTAGAAGTGGAGCCTGGAAGATGCTGTGAATATTTAAAAGGGGGTGTTTAAAACTCTGATTCAGGACTCAGTGTCATAAACACCTGCTCAAATAACTCTGGAGATTGCTGCATCTTTTATGAGGTGAAGTACCAGATGATGCAGCTGCTAGATCTTTACACGGTGATTGTCAAAGGATCATGGTCAGCAATATGCCACTATCAGCAGTGCCCACCTTGTTGCTTAGGTTCACCAATATTATTAAACAATAATAGTTCATCTGATGAAAAAAGTGTTGAGTGAGTTTAGAAAGGTCAATAGGTGCTGTTGTGAACCTTTTCAACTCATCCTCAATGTCTGGGAGTGGCAGCTTCCAGAAGTTCCATGAGTTGTAATCCTCCTGTCCACCACAGTGCCACCCCAGTCCACTTACTGAGGATATCATAGAACAGACCATAAAATTATGTGGCAATTTGGCCATTCCTATTGGTGGTGCATTGACAAGGAAGAGAGGCTCAAATGTGCAAAAAGACTGAAGTTAAGCACTTTTCTTGAAGGATTTGGCAGACATGCAATGAATGAGATAGCAGGGTAAACTCTGTGAGTAATCTCCTCAGATGAGACTGATAAACATACCTGTGCTGTGTAGGTTTTCGCAGGGAACATATCATTGACCAACTTGTGGAGTGATGTATAGGTCTTCACATCCACTCGGTTGTTCACTGCCACTTCACCCTGCTCTCAACAAATTTCAGGCATGGAATTCTCTCAGGTTCAAACAATGTGAACTCAGTGTCCCTTGTCATCGCTGGAAAATGTGTGATGTGTGATGTTATGCTAAGGAGTTTTTTGAAACAGCCGGCTCTGCATCGAACATACTTTCTTTTGAAGGCTGAAGTTGACCACTAGAAGACCATGGCTCTAGCTAAAAATGAGGAATTTAACTTAATAGGTCCTATCTCTACAAAGAAGTGCAATCTGCATGTTTTTCCTTTGTTGTATCCAGCAGCTTTAGAGAACATCTTAGAGACTTATTCTTATAATACATGATGACTGGGCATGCTTGAGAGGAAGGGGAGTGATAAACAAATAAAACTTTCTTTTGTGGAAGAGTGGTCAACGAACAAAAGAGAAGAAAACCTGCACCTTATGCTGTTTTCAATAGTTCTAGACAATCTCCAGGCCCATAAGGATAGATGCCTCACCCTGGGATTAATGATGAAGATCTTGCCCTTGGGAATGCCAACTTTGAGATAGCTGATCTCATCAGTGTCCCGGTTCCCAAACCCTGCGTAGAAGGGGTTGCAGTCCTGTGGAAAAAGAGAGCGGATATCCTGCAGGCAAGGTCCAAAATCTCTTCTGAGAAATTGTAACATAATCTCAAAAGAAAACCAAGGTCAGCTAGGTGACACATCTGTGAATGAGGTTAAAGAGCTTTCTCTCTGCCTGTGAACTTGCACTCATGAACCATATCTCATGAACCTCTTCACCCAACCTTGATCTAGGAACCTGCAAGATCTATTCAAACAGAATTAATGACTTACAAAGTGGCATAAACCAAAGTTTCCATGGTCTTTCAACCCCTGCTAATACTAGGTTCAAGTGAATGACAAAAGAACACATCCAGATAGACCCCAAAAAATCTAGTCACTGATTACACTGATCTGTATGCCCTCTCTAGCAACTCAAACATTGTAGAAATTTATAGTCCCTCACTATTGCTTGTGAACCCATTGTCCACTGTATCCATCAGCTGGGAACCCTCACCTGCAGGCATGCAATTTTGAACTCATGTGGAGTCCTTCGGATCACTGAAAATGCACAATTCACCCCAAACAAGTGAGTAATTTGAGTAGAATTGGTCAATGTGTAGTGCAATGGAAGAATAATAACCAGAGGCCAAGAGGTGAGGCAAAATGTGTATATCATTGAGTCTTGAAAACTATTTCAGCACAGACATGGAGTATAGAGATTCCAAGAAGGACCCAGAATTTAAGGACAAGAAATGTATACAAACAGGACACAACCTTTCAAACTGCAATTGTGTATCAAATACTGTCACCTCAAGCGAGAAACTAATAGACTTTGGACACAGGAAAAGATCTTCACAAAAACCCGTAACTATCTTTGGGACTGTTGGAATAGTGCTGCTACTCACATCTCTCCAATATCTCCAGACACAACCTATGAAAACAGAAACTCTAGCATGGCCATTTTGCCACATCAAAGGGACACTCTGTTAAAAAGATCAGAATTATGACAAGCAAAAAGTATGGCATTGATAGGAAGGCTCTGGGGACATGAGAATTCATAGCAGAAAACCACACAAAAAGACTGAAGGAAATGTTAACAGACCTTCACGGTAGAGGGAGGGAAAGAGGCCATCAGGTGAGATAACCACTGGTCCATTTGGAAGTGTCTCACCATCCTGTACAAACAAAGGACCAATAGATTACACTCATCAATCAGCAGATATATAAACACATCTAGAAATGCCCAGAGACATCTTCAATCATGTGACTTTGATCTATGTCACTGTGCAACTCCTGGATCAACCAAGGCTGAAATGTGGTGGGGAACTCAACTACAATCTTCTAAAACACAAATGATGACATCATACACAAGAGAAAGGCACCTGCTTGACATTAAATAAAAATTGCCGAGTAAGATCTGCCTGAGAGATTGCACGTGCACTTAGAAATAGCAGCTCATATCCATTTTCCTGCACCCACACAGCATCTGGTGTCATGTGAAGTGCAGCCTCTTCTACTTTGAAAACAACATATCCAACTGAGGAAAGATGGTCTTGGCAAGGTGAGGAATCAACATAACTCAGAGCAGGTTCAAAGCACCTTGATGGAAGAGAAAAGGCGAGCCACTCCAGACTGTGTCCAATCCTTTCCAACCAAGGGCATCACTTGACCCAAAACATCTGATCTGCATCCAAACAATAAGGATGGATCAGCCATCCACCCATCAAGCTGCCATACCAAACAATGTCTGCATGGGACAGGAGCAGGGTCACAACTGACATTCATATCCATCTTGCTGATCATATTTTGGTCAATCATCAGCTGAATATATCAAGAAGTAGAGACCTAGTAACTCACTTTGTGATGGTCCCATCCACATCTGAAATCACAATGCGTGTGTTCCATTTCCAAAGGTACACCCTGGCATCCAACTGTGGGAGATATTACTGTCACATTATTAGCACCATTCTTTCTGCCAGACCACAGCTATGCAATGCAGCCACAGAGTGTAGTAAGTTGACCATTTCTCAGTCAACAGGTACAAGCTTCAGGTTCCTTTAATTTTACACTGCTTCAACAAGTACAAACAATGAAGAGAAAGAGAAGGGTCCAGATGTTAGACCAACCTGCTGTTTGCCAAGCATGCGGGTGAAAAAAGTGAATGTGATCCTATTACTGCCCTCCTTAAGATTCATCTGAGCCAACATCTGTGAAGTAGGAATGATAGTCTGCACTTTGCTTTTGCGGGGACGTTCGTAGTACCCTTCTTGACAAAGCAAGTCATTTGCAAATGAAGTTTGCAGTGCTGTCCCTGCTGCTCCCTTTAATGGATCTTTTGGAACTGAAGGATTGGCAGTAATGCTCTGTTCAGGAGTTTTCTGGCGCCTTGATGGGAAAGGCCAGAGCTTCCAACCCCCACTAGTTGTGGGGCCTAGTGTGCGCACAACAGCTTGACTCTTTGCCACTGGCTCAGGGCGGTCCACTTGAATTGCACCTTCTATTGCAGGCATAATAAACTGCCCAAAAGCAAAGATTCCAAGAACTACCGGAGCAGCCACACTCCAAGGATAATATTGTCCTCCCACATGAATAATAAGCTTATCATTTGCAATGATGGATGCTGCAGAGCTCTTGAACTCATGAAGTGACACTCTTGCTGAGGTGAATGCCTCAGCAGCCTCCTCCCTTCCCATGTGATCCTTTAGAAGATGCCTGCATAGAGACAGTTCAACTCCTGCAGGCATAAAATGTCAGACTGGTCACTAAAACCCACCATCATACCAATTCAGGCCCTGACTTCAGAACAATCATGTCTGCTTCAGAAGAAGAGCAGCTGCTAGAAAGGAGAGACAGGATAAAAAAGACAGGGTTCACAGCCTGCAAGGAAACTCAAGATCAGAAACCTGGTCAGACTACAAGCATAAGAAAAGATAGAGACAAACCAGTTTCAGCAGCTGTCTCCATTCCATCTGCTTCAGCACCATCTTCATCCCCAGATTGCCCTGAACCTGCTGGACTCCCAACACCCTTCTCAAATATGTTTTGTGGGAAACCATCTACTTGCTCATGTGTGCCTTCAGCTGGACTCATGACATATGAAGAGGAGTCTCTCCTGCTTGAACTTCTCTTAGTGTGTGGCAGTGGCTCTGAACCAACAGAGCGGCTCAGAGCACTCCATATGCCAGAAATAGCTGCATCAGCAGATTGCAACCTCACATCTGGCAAGGACTCAGAAAGAGGGCGATCCTTGGCAATCACAAACAGGTCATCTAGGGCTGAATTCTCAAGTGACACTGGGATACCAATTGGATCACTCTTCCTCCCCAACATTTCCAGGTCTTTGTCTGCATCCACTACCTCCCCATTACCCTCTTCTTCTTCTTCCTCCTCACTGGTGTTAGCTTCAAAGTAAATGCTTTTCCCACTTGCTGACCCAATGTGACTGTATGATAAGGGGTTCTCAAGTTCATCATCTGACATGTTTTCTCCATGTGGTGCACTTGCCACATGATCTATTTTCATAACTGCTAGTTTTGTGTGAACCTCTTCTTCTTGCTCCTCGCTGGTATTAGCTTCGACATAAGTGCTTTTCCTGTTTGCTGCCCCTGCATCACTGTTTGACAATGGGTTCTCAAGCTCACCCTCCGAACTATTTCCTGCATGTAGTGTTGTTGCCACTTCACCCATCTCTCCAGTGTCAGCAAGTGCTTCACCTGCTTTCACTATTTCCAAAACTTTAGTTTTGACTGGCATTGTCTGTGTGACCTCCACCACATAAGTTTGAGTATGAGATGCACCATCCTGTGTGGGGCTTGTTTCCAACACTGCTAGATCTCTGGAGAGCAGTTTGCTGCTGGAAGCTCCTGCTCCACCTGCCATGATCTCATCCCGAACAGGACTAGGGGGAGGCACCTTCTCCTCTGAAACACCTTCTTGCAGCTCACTGTTCTCTACAGTGTCATCTCCCTTGTTTGAGGGTTTCTCTTCATCAAGAGAAAGCACTGGAGAATGACTGGTGCTATCTATTATGCTGCTGCAAGCATTCACAGGATCTGTGAGAGCCATCACATCCAACCCAGCACAACTTACTGGCATAACCTCTGTGACAGGACTTGAAGATTGTTCTTTGTCAGCACCAACCAGTTCTTCCACTGGTAAGACTGCAGGATATTTCACTAGAAAAGTATTCTCTCCAACAACTTCCTGTTCTTGTAGCTTGGTTCTTACAGTCATGGAATCTATAGCCACTGGAAATGACACCCTTTTTGCACATTCATGCAGCAAGGTCAGCTCCTGAGAGCAGGTAGCCAATGAGTTGACATCCTCATTCACCTCCTCATCTTGAAGTCTGTCTGGAGACATACTGACCATACTTGATGCTCCTTCCATGTCGTCCATCAACACTGCACATGTTGTTACTGCCAGAGACACACCTGCTAACTGCTCCTTTCTGTTCATATTTGAATCAGACACTATGCTTCCATTATCACTATCAGCAGCATTACTTCTTCCTCCTTGCAAAACAATCTCTCCACTATCCTGGGGTGTGTCTTCTTCTCTGACAATGCCAGGCCCCTTCCCATCTGCAGCTATGTTGATACTTACAGAAGAGGGACAATGAGCATTTGTAGTACAATCAGCATGATTGAAGCTTGGCTCTGACAGCCTAGGAATGCCAGAGTCTTCAGCAGCTTCAGTACTGCAGCCTCCACCTGCTTGCAAGTGAAGTGAAGAGTCAAGTGTTGAATCATTATTGAATGGTACATCACTTCTCTTATTGATGACAAGTTCTTCAGGTCCCATTGTCTGCCCTGTCAAACTCATCTGTGAGTCTGAAGCCTTTGCCTGGCTATCTTTTGCAGTTGCTACATTCTGAGAATTTAATGAGGAGATTACTAGAGGTTCTTGGGAATTGAGTTTTTGTGGGCTCTTTCTACTTTTCACTCCACTGCCATAGCCCCATGAATTGTCCAGCAGGTCAGAGATAATTTCGGCCCTCTCCAGTGAGGACTCCCTCTCCAATGCACTGTCTGGACTTGCCAAAGTTTGCTCTTTCCCATATCCTCGGAACAATAGACCAAGTATAGATCGCCTGGCTGGGTTCTCTGCCTCCTTGCCTTCAGAATTTTGAGTAGCGTTTGAAGATACCACCTCTGTTGATAACTCTCCCTTCTCCTCTTTTTCCTCAACTTCTGAGCCTTCACCTTTTGTTTTATGTTCAGTTGAGCTCTCTTTGGTCCTCTTCACCACAGTTGAAGATTTTCCAGTGCTGCTTACTACAGCCTCTTCACCGTTGGACTCTTGTGCATCATTCTCCCTCAGCATCTTATCACCCTCCCTCATGGATGAGTTTTGATCATCAACAATTCCCAAGTATTGTGAATTGACCTTGGGTGCATTTAATGAAGCCTGTGTACTGTCCTCTCCAGCTTGATTAGTTGTTGCTTTGACCTCTTTAGTCTCCTTTTTCTCATCTTGATCAGATCTCTGTTTTGGAAGAGAAGGAGTCCCTCTCCAGCCCCACCATAACCATGGCTTCCTATCTGATTGTTCAAGCACATCTGTTTTCTTCTGTGTGGGTTTTGTAAGTTGCATATTCTTATCCGAGACAGAAGGAGTTGAATTTGAGGGTAGGCTTTGATTGTACCCCTTTGGCGTACTTCTCAATGCACCCCCAGTCTTTGTCTTCCTGTCCAAACCTGTCTTGTGCTGGTGAGCTTGGGCACAGAAAGGTGAAGCTCTTAAAACTGCAGCTGCCTTGTCTGTGGCATCCCGCCATGCCCTCTCCTGCACAATTGCAGCCTCAACTCCTGGGCTAGGATCACCCTCATGTGTAGAAGATGTTGGATTCTCTTCTGAAGGCAATGACACCACAGGTTCAGTGGCACAAACATGTGCAATTTCAGGACCCTCCTTACTCTGTGTTGAACCATCTCTGACATACAAAGTTCTTGTGTCCTCCAGATCAGGTTGAATCATAGAATTGATCTGCACATCCTCTGAAATGTTGTCCTGAAGGCCAAAAAATTGATCTCCCACAACCCTATTGCTTGGAGCTGGGTACTGGACCTCAGCCTCTGCCACCTCTACTTGTAGAGCCTCTTGTTCAGCTACTGATGGTAGGAGCTTGCATTCAGGTGACTCCTCACCAGCCCCTTGCATCATCTCACCATTCTCTCCAGACAAACTCTTAAATACAACATCATGGTGCGCACAATCTATCTCTTGTTTTTCCTTTTCAGCTCTAGAGTGTTCTTTATGCCCACTCTCACTTCCATGATCAACAACCTCTGCTTCATTGCTTATAGTTGTTGCAACACTCCAGTCAATCTTCTCCTCATCCTCCTCAGACACCTCGTGGTCAGCCCCCACTAAAGCATCTGGACCTTGTGGTCTTGTATCAAAACTCTCCAATGGCTCACATGTATCATTCTGTTGTGGGACAGAAACTGTAAGATTGGTCTCAGAAGGCCCTTGGTATTCTTGTTGAGCATCTTCAGAGGGAAGAAAACCTAGATCATCAGGATAGGTAGCCTCAAGGAACACTCCTCCATCAGCACTGGCAATTGTTATGCCTTGAGGAAATTTCAAAGCATATTCTGATCCTTGTCTGAGAAACTCCAACTTTGGCAAAGTTGCAACCAACCGAGAGTCAAGTGAATTTGAACCCTGCAATGAGGACCCTTTGACATCCCGAATGAAATGGACCCCTTTCTCCAGATTGCTGTTCCTCAAAGGATTTGTGTCCTTGTCAAAAAGGCTTGCACTGCTTTCTGTGTAAGATTCCTCAAGTACTCTGTTTTGTGAGAGGCCCTCAAGAGTGGTTGGAGTTTGTACAGAAGAAGCGGCCTTTCCTAGAGCTGCCAATGTGGCATTTGCAAAAAGAGAAGCAGCAGGTCCTGAATTGCAGCACTGATCAAGACCAATTGCATGGTTGAGGAGTGCATGGATGGCCGTTTCACCTTCTGCTGTGTTTCCATACCTTGTGGATCCTCTTGCAGTAGAAATAACCTCATCTGACTCTTGCCCATTGTCAGACTGACCATTGGTGATTCTACACACATCCCTGCTTGCAATGTCATCAGGAGGGCAGCCTTCTCCAGCAAGTCTTGTATGAGATGTTACTCCATTCTCTTGAAGTGGAGCAACAACTGTTTCTGAAAGAGCCTCGACTTGGGATGCTGGAACCTGTATGGCATTCAACAAGTACAAAAAGATTCAGATTGGCACAACCTGACCTAACTTGAACTAATAACCTGAGGCTAGGTCTTTAGAGGAAAGGTGACTTCAGAGGTACCAGAATAACAACAATCAGGACTCCTATGAAAGTGGCAAATGCTCCAGGTAACGTGCCAGCAAGGTTTCAGAAAGGCTTTAGATCACAAATTCAAATCATATGAACATCAAGCAATTGATTACATTGGACTATCTGTGACCAGGAAACACAAGATGGGCAAAAAAGCAAGCAACACGGCATCATCTTGCTCAGTTGCACAGTGAGAAACAACATTCCATTGATAAGATTTGGTGGTAAACCATGGTTGAGGCCATACCTTGAATCACCAAACATGAACAACAAAGTTTAACTCTCATCATGAGAGACACATGGATCAAATTAAAAGTACTTCAACTTACCTCTTGAACAAGTATTGAGGATGTATTTCTTCCCTCTGACCTCAATTCCAGATCCTCTGTCTTCTTGTCACTGCTGGACGAGTTTTCAGCAACCTCCTTTGATTCCTGAATTTCCACCTTGGCCTGAACATCATCATCATCTGCCTTTGCTGCTTGGGTAGCCAGAGTGTTGACAACAGTATCATCTCCTGATGATGCTGCACTTGGTGGCGACAAAATTGATACTTCATTTTCCAAGTCTGCATCTTTGAGAAAGTAAGCTCCTCCTGTTGTATCTAAGAACATATGGAAATTGACATCGTTTCCATTTACTGCCACATCAACAACCTTCTCCCTTTGCTTGAGGACCCCTTGGAACTTCCCAAACTTCACATACCATGGTGAACTCTTGAAGGTGCCGTCCTCTTGTTGGACAACAATGATATCAACTGCACCTCCAAAGGGATGAAAGGGGCCTGCAACTGTGTATACTCCCTGTGATATGTACCTTCCTACAGTGCTGTACATCTTCTACTCTCTCTGGCTCAAAACACTTGTCACTGTCTGCTTCTTTTCTTCTCACACACATAATTGCACATATCCTCTCAAGAATCCTTCATGCTCCAGAAAACAGTAGGTCTGTGGATTGTGCCTTCAAATTTCATATTCTGAGTGGCTGGATTTGTCCATCAAAAGTGCCCCCCACCCCCCAACATGTTCAATCACTGAAATTGGAGTTAGTAGGGTTCTTCAGAATGTGGATGAGGTGTAAAGGTTGCATGCAACACATGGAAGGCAATGTCTTCTATAACTTTGAATAAGAAAACTATTGTACATACAGATGCATTCAGGGTGAAAACATGCCACTGGATTGAGAATGAAACAATTCTACAATGTGAATTATGAACTCAATCCAAGCATGGACAATCTCAGATCAATCAATCCTCAGAACAAAGATTCAAGGTTTCAAATTCCACTTGCTACATAAATTAGGCTTGAGCTTACCAAATGAAGCCTACAGACCAATGGGAAGCTCAATTGCACTGCATTTCTTCTCCTTCACAAAGCTTGCATCTCTATATCCACAACACAGAAGTGCACATGTAGGGATGACAGTTTTCTGGAATTTCTGTGCCACACACCTTGAAACTGTTTCCATCCAATCCACCCTTGTGGCACACCAAATTCCCTGCCATACAAAAAAAAAAACTCACCTCTCAATGGACAATATCTCCGGCACACATGTATACTGCAGAAATGATAATGCTAGCAAGTTATATCAAAGCTTAGCAATATCATTCAATCATCATACCCAAAGCATTGGAACATAAAAACAACGTATTTCCTCCCAAATCCATGCACTAAATCTTTTCTTTTTTATAACAGAAGCAAAGGTTCCTGCTCTCTTGTTGACAACTTATTGAACCTTTTCCTGCTTCGTCCGTCTCCTATAGAAGCTCCTTTATTTCTTAAACCTATCCTTCAAATTTAGTGAGACTTTTTGGTCTTTCTTTTTTACACCAGCTTTCTATCTAATCCCTGTCTTTTTGAAATTATTTTCGGTCAACAAACACCCGCAAGAGCCATATAAACCTGTTGAAAACAACAGTAGTATGTGTGGCATGGAAGAGCTGCCAATTTGAGGAGCACACGGATACCAAATGTTGTAATAAGCAGCAAAGAAAAAAAAGAAATTGCAGACAGAAGAAGTAATTGGAGAAGAGTGAAGAAGCAACAGCAAACCTGGGTGACAGAAGAAAAAGCAAAAGAAGAGAGCACGCAAAAGAGTTGTTGGTACACTGTTGCTGGAGCATCTGGGTCAAGATTCCTGTGAATGTGCTCAGTTCTTCCGCCATAGCTATGGCGTGTCATCGTCGCAGTGCGTGTCGTCTTCTTCGTCTCCTGCCTACTCGAGTCTTCCTCTCCAATGCCGTAAAAGCCCTAGCTCTCTCTCTCTCTCTCTCTCTCTCTCTCGCTCGCTGCGGCAAGGAAGAGGTTTCTTGGAGAGAACGTCACATTATTATACTACATTGCTGCCTTCCTGGATGAAAGCTAGTTCCTAAGAACAACTGGTACTGTCCGTTGTTGGGCCTTCGTCTCGTGGATAAGGGCCGTTGTTTGTTTCGCGTGGTTGGTTGGGCCAGGTGTCTTGGGTAAGGACCGTTCTTGGGCCCTGGTCACTCTCTCCTGTCTTGGGGTTAAGGACCCGTTCTTGGCTGGTTCTTTTCTTTTGAGAGGAATCCAAAGTCGGTTTGATGAATCCAAGTCGGTTCCGGTTGTGCAACAACCAGTTGGAACCAGTTTTGGCTCGGTTCCAGTTTTGCAACAACCAGTTGGAACCAGTTTTGGTTCGGTTCTGGTTTTGCAACAACCAGTTGGAACCAGTTTTGGTTCGGTTCCAGTTACAAATGTCCAAAAACAAGGTGGGTCTGGTTCCAGTTCCCCAAAGGGTGACGGTTCTCACACAAAGTGATAACCATCAAAACTCAACCGACCTGAACCCCGTGGCCACTTTATCAGCCTTACCCTGATAACCTGTCCAACACTGGTTACACCCAACCAGCCCATATTAGTAAATGTTAGATTGCCAAGCCCATCAACATGTGATTAGACCATTAACTGTCTTTTATGTTTTGCAATGCATCTTTTTAACTTTGCATCAAACAACACAACAAACCAACAATACTAACAAAGTAAATAAGCAACACAAAGGACCAAAGCAAAAAAAAACCAAAAAAATACCAAAAAAAATTAAATTAAACTAATCTTGATTAAGAAAGACTAACCCCAAAAAAAAATATTTATACAATGGGTGCTACCCCGTACAAACTAATCTAATTTAAATATTAATCTAAACCTCAAACTAATCTAATCTACCTACTTAATATTAACATAATCTGACTTACTAACCTGAGAACCGAGTTATGGTTCTCTCATAGAACTAACCCAATTCTCCAAAACCAAAAAAATAAAAATAATTTCCTATAACCAAATTGCATTTCACAAGTGCTAGGAGTTTGGGGACTATAATCCATTCACACACTATAGGAGCAATTGATGCAATTTGGGGAGCTTTCTCATGTCACTCTTGTATATATGACTTGTTTTGCAATTCTAGACAAATGCAACACCCCCCTTACGTTAACCCTAATACAGCAAGCAAAAAAGAGTGTTGAAGAATGGAATCTCATGTTGGGTTTGTGGAGCTTCTTACCAGCATGACTTCTGGCAGTTAATTGCGGGAAATTGGGGAAGTTTCGTATTCTGCACTTTTAGGCTATAAATAAGGGCGGAATTGGCACCTCGCTCCAAAACAGGCAAATTCTGCAATTTTAAAGAAGAAGCCCTCTGAGTAAAAGGAGGTGATTGGAAGGCAAAGATGAATTCTATATAAAAGTAGTGGCTCACAGTGAGTACAAGCCAGTCTCCAGGTGTCATCTGTAGATTGGTTTTCATCTCAAACTAAAATTCAAGTGAAATTTTCACTGCAGATCCCTACTCCAGCGATACTGGAGCACAGAGTTGAAAGTGGAAATTTTTATAAATATTAAATGGAAAAAATGCATGCAGTACGTTGGGCATTTGGTCTAGTGGTATGATTCTTGCTTAGGGTGCAAGAGGTCGCGAGTTCGATTCTCGCAATGCCCCCCACGAGAAGTCGCTTGGACACGTTACTTGATGTAGTAATCTCGAAATCGTCCACATTTCTTTTTTTCATTCTGTCACAAATTCCCTGTTTCTGCGAATTTCTATTTTGCCAAAGAACAAATTATTTATTTAGAAAATCACCGCAATTGCCTACAATATGCAAGGGTGCTTAAGACTTTCTATTTTCATATTTTGAATGTCATCAAATTTGGCTAAATATACTTATGGATGATTGTCACTCAAGCAATATCACAAAATTGAAAATACAAACATTGCTTGGGTTTAATGACTTTTTAAAAAAAACTTTTGGCAATTTTTCAACAAGAAAAAAACTGGGTAATTTTTGGATTTTCTTTTTTTCCTAGTGTAAATTTGCCAAGTTTTCAATATCACGAAGTTGAAAGAAGAAAGAAAACTTGCTTGGGGTCATTATTTGATTAATGTAGAATGCTTTTGCAAATTTGAAAAAAAAAATGCAATTAATTTGTGGCTCTTTGCTTCTACATGGTGTCCTTAACATGAGAAATTCACATTGACATGCATAGGGTGGCCAATATCTCCAAAAGAAAAAAGTGAGTAAGTACAATTTTTTTTTAAAAATGTTGTGCTCACTTGTTTCATTATCTAGGTATTCTTGTTTTGACAATCAAGGGTCATGGTAAGTCAGTCCATTTAATAAAAATCACGTATGGCAACATCTTCAATTTCATCCATCAAAGGATTGCATGGTTCCTATATATACAATTACAAATTATTTGAAAAATATCCAATTATGAACATGTTTGAACATATAACATGGAACATGTTCATGTTCTTTTGAATATTTCAATTGTCCTCAAAATTTCCTATGTAATGTTAAGAATAAGGGGTAACCATAGTTATAGCTAGTAATTTCATGATAAAGGAACCCATGTTATTACAATTCCAAACAATGATAATTAATATAATGAATAGTCAATGTTTTCATCTCACCCAGTATAAACTAAAAGTTTTGTCTATTTTTAATATTGTTACCATACACAAATGCCAAATAATTAATTTAATTTAATTTAATTTTTTGGGTTCAGCATTTGGGTTTTAATTTTGAAAATTTCAATAGTAAAGACTATATCTATAGTAAGCCACATTCATTTCAAACAATTTGAACTATTTCAATGATAATTTGAATTGTTTCAATGGTCATGTCAACCTCTCTTTCATATCTCCCTTCAAGATGAACATGGATTAAACTTTTACACCTTAAATGTTTGCAAATTAAAAATAAAAATAAAAATGGCAGATTAATAATAATTTAATTTATTGCTGAAACAATATTATGGTATATGTGATTGAATTGTCAAGTTTCAAACCTAATACATGGCTACAATATATAGTTATGTTAAATAGTGCTCACATCTTATATGTTTTTGATATGATATGGCATGTAAATAGTACTGTATGGCATATGAAATAAATCTTGTTATGAATCATGATACTTTACACAATGTTGCATAACAAAAAAGAGAATGGGATTTTAGCATGCAAACCTTTCTTTATGTCCTTTCAAAGTTTTTGCTTAGCTCAAACTAGAATCTTATGCACATCTCCCCTCGAATAGGTACATAATGAACTCTTCTTTTAAACATATTTTGTTTCAATATTCTATACACATAACAACAATTTAAAAAATTCCTTGGTGGGTTCCTTTGGCTATTGATATATATTTTTAAACCAATATATTCACAAATTTGTGTTTAAATTTTCATGCACACTTCCCACCAAAATACTCAATCCATAACATCTTGGAATTTAAAACAGATGTCAATTGAAAGTACATGCACATTAAAGGGTCACCAAGTCAAAATGCATTGTGAAAATTGACTTTAGAATATTTCAAAATATGTAATGAATAGACCCAAAACACATGGATCGACTCTATAAATCAACTTCTATCAAAATTGAAAAGTTCACAACCTTAAAAACATTTTATCCTTTCGGAGTGACCATGTCCAAGAATGCATACAATTATTAAGCTTTTTGTATTTTCAACTTTTTAAACCGCACTTTTCCAACAAAAACAACAAATTTTTGTAAAACTTTATATTAACAAATTGATACAATGTGACCAACTTCAAACATCAAAGACATTTTAACTCACATCCTAAAAACAATTACAAGATATCAACTTCTCTCTTATATACTCATCACTTATTTATGACATTTTTCGCCCCCCCCTTAAATTGCCTTTCCACACATTTATCCCAAAGCTTTTTCAACAAGCATCCAATTGAAATAAATGCGCACCAACAAGTAAAACAAGTTGATAAATTTTTTTTATCATTGCCATTGGGAGTTCCAATATGAAAATCAAAACAAATAAGTTTTTAACCAAATAACATTAGTCCTTTCAAAATCAGATCAAACACCATTTGGTGTCACAATGTAATTGAAAACCCATGCTAAATGTGGTGCATCTATTTTGGAGGTAAATAGGTTGGTGATTGAACATTTATGTTTTCATAAAGATTGAAATCCTTGAACATAGTTAATTACTTGTTTCCAAAATTCAAAGATATATTGTGAACTTCTACATGGCACACCCATTGCCATGAAGATAATTCAAAATGGACAAAAAACAAAAACAAAATGGTGTTTGAAAATAACATTTGGTTACTTTTGGAGTTCAAAACAGGATTGTAAAGCTCAAGTGACACACCCATGTCCTTTTGATCCCTCATAATAGATAAAAATTAAAAAGATATGGGAAATAAAATTAAAAAGGTTTAATGCATTTCCTTAAAACATATTTTTTGGGGAACATGTTCATTCTTTTCGTGTTTCCTTCTCATTATTCAATTGCCTTTAGAGTTGAAAAATGTATTGTAATTTTTTACTTGGTGCACCCATAGCCAAGAAAATCATTAAAAAAGGATAGAAATGAATAATATATGGATAAGTGCTTAATTATTGACTTATGTTTAGTGATGAATGTGTAGATACTCTACTAATGAAGCACATTGAAACCATATAACATTTTTTGAATCTATTCCTTTTAATAACTTTTAGGTTTTTTCAAAAAATGGTCATTAGTTTGGGGTTTACACTTTTCCACATTATTAATGATGATCAATTGATGCAAGGTTAAAAGATTAACATATTTTCATTTGTTCATTGAATCTTACAATATTGAAACAAAATTTCATTTGAATTTTTCATGAAATCATTTTCATTTCACTTAATTTGCAAACATGAAATTCAATCTTCACATGTTGAAAACATTTGTAAACTTTTTTTTTATCAATTATTTAAGAAAAATCATGTGAAATAATATCGATTTCAAAGTAATTTAAAAAAGATTAACCTTATATTCAAATGTGACCTTTTAAATTCAAATGTGTGTTGGTGTTGTTTGGGAGGACAAAACATTTAATTTTTGCATGTGACAATTGAAATGTGAAGATTTGAAATGACAAATATGAAAAAAAATCATATGTTTACTATTTTTTAGTTACAAATGCCATATGCAATTGCTACAATGTTTAATTGCTTTGAACAAGTTGTATAAAAATTTGAATTGCAAAAGACATTATGTGGCATCTAGTCAAAATGGTAATCACATCGAGATGTGATTAATATCAACTTGTCATTTAACTAATATACAACCTATGTGGCATGGTCATTTGTGATTGGGTTTATAATTTAAAAGTGTAGTTGCATGAGATGTCTCAAAGTTGATTAGGATGTATCCATGTGGCAACAATCTATTCAATAATCTTAAATTAGGCTAATTTAGGCTAGAATAAACAACCTAACAGAGGTTGGGTAGATAGGCTTAGGATAGGTAAGCAGATGTAGGTTATAGGCTTAAGTAGATAGAAGGTAGGATTTTAAATTTTTCTTGTTCATAGTCACAAGCCTTTTTGATTCGGTCCTTTCAAATGGCACATGTGCTTTGAAAGTTTATAGTGCGTACAGTGTGAATAGGGCGTTTCTTTCACCTAGCTATATACTTTATAAAATTCAACTTGTAAACAAGAAGTATGGGATAAATTTTAATGAAAGGGAAACATTACAACACTATGTAACATTATCACATATTCACATAAATACCTACTATTTAGCCCACCTACTTACTACCTATTACCTAGCCTATTTAATAAATCAATTACTTAACATACCTAACTAATTAATTAATAAAAAACTATCACATATTAGCACAATAAAATATGTATTATTTAGACCACTTACATACTACTTGCTATTTATTATATTTACTACTTACTACCTATTATTTAACCTATTTAATTAATCAATTACCTTTTTATACTAAGTTATTCAACCTTAAGCTATTTTAATCTATTTTACCTTAGTTTATTTTTTATATTATAAGCTATTCCACCTTAGATTATTTAGGTTATTTATATATCCTACCTTATTATTAGTTATTATAAGTTATTCCACCCTAGGTTATTTTAAGTTATTATACTTACATTATTTTCAACTATTATAAGATTTTCAACTATTACATTGAAGCTTTCACTCTAGATAACTTAGAAAGCCAATTTAGACCATTAAATCCAACAATCCCATTTGCATGAAAAAAAAAAATCCCATTTATAGAATATTCTATTATGTTGAAAATTGTGATTTTTTAAAAACCTTTTTCATTAGTCCTTGAAATTCTCAGAAATTTATCAAAATTTATTATTCATTTAACTATATGTTCAATCAAGATAACTAGGGAAAAAACTCAAATCGTCAAATCCAATAATTGCATTAACCATAACATAATTTATTGATACTTAAAACACATGTACATTTACAACTATAATTTCTAATTACAATTCAATGTACATAAGATGTCATGTGATGTCTAATCACCTATGAAGCACATTACTAATCACAAAAAAATTAAAATCTTTATCTATTCAAAATGTCATTAATTGTTGGATGATATGATTACAATTTTTATCTTCATTTTCATTCAAATTATTAGTAATTGCAAATCATAGTCGTATATAAAACTTAAAATCATTTTGTAATTTCATTTGTATTTTCAAGTCATTTTTACATGATGCCATGGAAAATAATGCCATGGTCACACGAAAATGATCGATTTGACACGTGTCACCAACCCATGGGTTGATATGGACAAAATTCCTTCTAGTAAGGTAAGGACTAAAGGACCTTCGAATTTACTTGGATTCAATGTAGAGAATTAAGGACCTTCGAATTTACTTCGATCCGATCTAGAGAGTTTTAAGGACCTTCGATTGCGGTCGCTCTAGATTAAGTAGGGACGATCGATTTCGCTCTGGCGCACAAGTAAGGTCCCGCTTCGAATCCCCCGACGTGGTCACTTGTGGTGCATGGAAAGGACTTTAACTCGAGCTCCGAAGAGTTGGTCGAGTGTTTTTGCCAAGATTATCAGACTTTTGTGGAGAAAATATCCTGCTTCCGTGCCCTGTTTCGCCAAATCTGGGGAGGTTCTCGTGCCCTGTTTCAGGCACTTTACGGATAACTCTCATGTCTCCAATTTGTGTCTGTGGTGCTCTTGTTGCTGCTGCTGCTGCACGCTTTGTTGCTACTTAGTGCCATGTTCTTCTACTACTAAATAGCTTGCAATTAAGCCATTGAGAACCCATGGCATCACCCATACCTGTTCATGTTGCTGCTTCTACTAGTACCATATTGCCGTCTGCTCTTTGTGCAGTTTCCACGAGTATTTCACAATGGGGTGGTGGTGGTGGTGGTGGTGGTCACGCCGGAGTCAATGGTGTGCAGAGGAAAGAGACGCGGAGATCATCATCCAGTACCACGACTACACTCCTGAATCTGGAGGTCGCTGCTCAGGTCCGTGTGAGTGAGTTCGTGAATTTTGCTTCGCTGTGCAGAGGAAAGAGACGCGGAGATCATCATCCAGTACCACGACTACACTCCTGAATCTGGAGGTCGCTGCTCAGGTCCGTGTGAGTGAGTTCGTGAATTTTGCTTCGCAAACTCTCTTCCCTACCATGCAATTCGATATCATTCTGTCGTGGTCACTGGGTGAAAATATTTTAGGCCCTGGAGGGAAGTTTTTGTGGTTACCCCCACATTGCCCCAATGACGAGTCCACACATTTTTTGAAAGATGAAGGAACTGTAAGGGTTGGTGCCTCTGAGAAAGGTTTAGGGTTTAGGATCATTAGGGTTAGCACCCCTACATGACATGGAGAGACTCTGTGAGAGTAGGACCTTCTGCAGACACCACAGCATTCATGTTCTTGTCAGGTATCTGCAAACTATCTTGTTTCATATCTCGGTTTCAGTCAGAAGGCAGGAACTTTACCACTCAATTGAAATGCATTAGGGCTTCTTAGGGTTTCCTTCTATTAGGTACTATGGAGATGGTGTTTTCCAATGCCTTCTCACAGTTGTATTCACAAATTGATCCAATTATGATGGGGTCTATTGATTCTTCTCATGGTGTTGGTCAAAACATGCTCTTCTTGAATGTCCTGAGACTAGTGATTTTGAGGAGTGAGTGGGTATATTGCAGATTAAAGCCATGACAGAAGACCAATGGGGACAGGTGCTTGGGGGCAGGAGGCAGCTATTTGCGGGGGCTGGTTTACTTCTGTTTTCTGGCTTTCCAGGGGTCAGCAATGCACTGGTGGCAGCTAAGATCGACTTGAGCAAAACACCCAGTCACTACTTTGATGTGGATGATCAGCGCTTAGTTCAAGCTGCTACCCTCTTCAACAAGGCTCTCTCTGCCTCTACGGTTCTCCACCCACAATTCTCAATTTCACTTTCTCAAGCTTTATTCTCTCTCATTGAGGTGTTGCAAATTCACATCTTGGTTAGGCTTGACCTTTTTGTGACATAAAACTGAGAAGATGCTGATTGCTGTAGTTATATTTTAGGTTACCTGATCCCCTGTGCAAGTTCAATACCTCATGGCTGACTTTGTTCTGTCCAGCTTGCTTGCAGGTAGAGGAAGAGGAAAGGTTGTGGACTGAGGTGATTGACACATATGGAAAGCTTGATGCTGAATGGGTTTCAGACATTGTGTCAAGGGCGTGGGGCAACCGAGGCAATGCTCGCAGTCGCCAGGTCAGTGTCCTTCATCATTGCTGACTTAGTGTACAATTTGATTGTACTGTAGGAAGCAAAATATCTCTAGCATCTCTGCATACATGAATCAGGTCTGAGATACAGGATGGGGTATAAGGGTAGCTAGTATATGACTAAATATGCTGTGTACCAATCAAGCTTGTTTGGCCAGTCTCCATTGTTAAATGGTATCTTGTTTTTCTGTTATTATGTAGATTTGAAAGTCATACAGGTGTTTAAGCCATGTGGCCTCTTACTTTGTAATGCAGGGCAGGATGGAAGAGGCACTTGGGGATTTTGATCACTCAATTGAATTAGCCCCGTGGGTAACTCCTGTTTGCAGTCCCTTTGTCCCATCTCGATTGCATATGAGCCATCATGCTGGTTCAAATATGGCTTTGTTGCTTGATCTTTATGTTGGCAAAAACATTGTGCAGTCTTGCTCGTGGTCTGATACTGTGATTGCATTGAGTAGATATGCTGCAGACCCGGTTTTGAATCGGGGTGTGGTGTTGGAGAGCCTTGGACGCTATGAAGAGGCTGCATCTGACTATGAGGCAGTGCTTTCAGCACAACCAAATGATCCAGCTGCTTGGAACAACCTTGGAAATGTGCAGGTTTGTTTCACTGCTTTCACTAATGTTTGAGAACCTGAAACAAAGGTACTATTGATTGTTTTGTGCAAGAAGGTTGGGTGTGGTGTTGTTCTCAACTTTCCTGAAGGCAAGAGGCACTTGCTTTCTTTTCATACTTGATGATGTTCAACATGAGTGAAGTACCTTGTTGCTCATTTGGTACCTTTAATAATAAGCTAGTCAAAATTGAAGGATTTCTTGCAACTTTGTGAGGATATCAAAAATTAAAGATTGTCAATATCATAGACACCATGTGCCAATCCAGACCGATTTACATTAGGGTTGACAGTCAACTCAGTTGTAGACACCAAAAATTCAAGAATTGGTTGCAGGGTTTGTAGCAAAGTAAATATGGATGCCACATGATGTAATCAATTGAAAGACAATCTATGCAACAAGATGGTGCTGCAAAGGATGAAATATACAATTGATCATTGGTTGACGCTACAGGCAGCCTTAAGAAGATGGGATGAGGCATTGGTGGATTATGGCAGAGCCGTGCAACTTGCTCCAGAGTTCTCTTTTGCAGCAGCCAATTATGCCTTGGTATTTGTTTCCCTCCTTACATACTGTGCACTTGTATTTCCAAAGCGAGACTAAAAACTATTTGTAAGGTAAGATTGCCACCAATATTTCTGCAAGGATATGTTGGAAACTAGTGAATGTTTTAAGAACCTTTCAAGCCCTATGACCTCCATATGAACATTGAGAAACTGTAATAAGTAAAAGCACCCAATATCTTGTGTAGAAGGAAGAAAGTGCACTGATTAAAGTCTATCACTGGATTTTTCAGGCTCTTTACCAAGTTGGCAGAGAAAATGAAGCTTTCAAACAGTTCCGCTCTATTCTAAGGAAATATCCTGAGGTTCTTTCTCCATTCCCCTTCTCTTCTATTACATTTCATATCAGGCTGATAGTGCAGAAATATAGAATGTTGCCTTCATGTTGTTAGTTTGCTAATTATATTCCTGTTCCAAAGTGTGACTTTCTTTTTTAGAAAATTTTCCAGACTTTGTGAGCCAATCTACCATCACCCAAGAGAGATTATGGTTGAATACCTTACTTTTGTTCCTCATTGCTGTTGGCAACATAACATGATTTTGACATCAACCATCAGAATGATTACTTGTTTACTTAGCAAACCTCTGATTTTTACTTGTCTCATGGGCTCTCTTTTTTGGGTGGCTGGGTTTCAATTATGTCTCTATGGCAGTTCCCAGATGTAAGGGCAGCATTGGCAGTGTCCCTCTATGCACAAGGGCTAACAGCAGAAGCTGAAACTAATTGGTTACGAATGGAGGTAGATTTTTATGCTCTTTTAGCTTTGTATGAAGCTTCTGTTTCAAACAGCTTCTATTGGGTGTGGTGTACTTTTATAAAAGATCAAAAAAAGGATGTGAATAATATGGATGTATGCTCTCCAGCACTAATAAAAAAGTCTGTTGATTGCGTGCAGGATGGCAGATATAGGGATCGTAATTGGGTTCGACAGACACGCAGATGGCCACCTCGACTTGTAAGTGAATTGGAAGCATTTCTTGATCTGAAATCTGTGGTGTCATCCTAAGAGAAGCAGCAACATTGACTTAGTTGGTTCTGATGGAATTGAAACCAAAGTTGTATAGTTGTTATGGTGACCAATTAATATGATTTCTCTTCAAATGTGATCACAGAATCTCCTTTTCAATGTGGTCACATTCCTCATAGCATGCTCAAAAGGGCAAAGATTGTAAATTGGTCAAAAGGTTCAAATATAGATTCTACATTTAAAAATCATGCAAGAAAACAAATTGTGTTGTTTTGACACCATTTTGTGGGCACAATTCATCTATCTGCTCACAAGTATCTTTCTGGTTGATTCTGTTCATGCAGAATGTTCATCCCATTCAATATGTTTCATTATTGATGGTTATTTGAAGTTTTTCTTCAGTCATGTTCTCAAAGTCTTTCCACAATCTTTTATTTATTCTTCCTCATCTTCCACTTTTTTCAAATTTCTTTTCTTCTCTGCTCTTTAACCCATCTTATCCACCTTTTGATCTTCTTCTTACCTTCCCTCTGATTGTTTCCTTCCCATTGCAAAGTGGCACTTGGCACCCCCTTAATAAGACTGTTAATTTCCTCCAATTTTTGCTCGAACTATTAAGGTTTGTGTCTTTAATCACGGTTTGCAAACATTTCCAAATGACGAGATTGGTAGAGATTCTTTTACCCAAGTTCTATTCATATTGTTTATGCTGACAGTTATTTAAAACCTCACATCTTGTGTGATGCCAATTTAACTAGTTCTATTACATGGAATGTCAATATATTAACCCGATTTAGTAGGCCTCAAAGAGAAAGTTTGGTTGGACATCATGATCCATATCGTTGCACTTTTGCAACAACCTAACATTGAGGTTTTTAAACCAATATTGTTACTTGTTTAGAAAGCACAATCATGCGAAGGCAGCATTCGCACTTGGTTGGAAACACACCTTAACTCAATGTTAGGGAATCTGGCTTTTCTCAGAATCGAAAGCAAACACTAAAATCTACATGGCACCTGATGTGGCAGATGTCTTATACTGCTGATAGGCTATTGTGGTTGGCTGGTGGTAAGAAAATGAAGAAAATTCAAAAAATTCTAGATTTAGAGATAAAATCACAATGTTTTATAACTCAATGTTACGTAAAACTGTCCTTGTTCCATATGAAAAAAACATGTTCTATTGTTTCCTTCAAGTTTCCTAATGGTTTCCTAGTGTTCTCAAACAGTTGTTGAAGACACTCTGTGGCCAATGTTGTCTCTTGCCTTGTCCACTTCACAGCTTGCCATCTCTAGCTCTTACGACATAACTCCGTCACTACTGGCATCACAATTCAATGTCTGGGTATGATGAGGAATTTAAGTATTCAAAAGAAAGTAAGTTTTGATCTTTGAATCCTTCAATTCTCCAAACAAAGGTCAATAGATTTCTTGAATCCTTTCATTATGCACATAAACAAACAAAACAAACACGTGCACTATGAGGATATGGATTTCTTGAATCCTTATGTTTTGTGCTTAAACAAACAAAAGAAACAAGTGCAATGTGAACATATGATTCATAATATCTTTTTTTTTTTTTGGTAGATTAACCATGTTGTAGATTAACCATGTTCACAATCCAATGAAAATGCATCTAAGCCACCAAGAAAAAACCAAAAGGTAAGAAAAAAAATTGTCAATCAAAACTTTGAATTCACAATAGAGGTGTAAGTTAGGAAACCTCACCATGCCAATTCGGAACATGTAGAAATCTTAGCTTTCATGCAAGTCAAGAAAGCATAACACAAAGAAATGTTGTCCAAAGTGGACAATTGACACAAGTTTGAAACAACAATATCAAAGCAAAGGAAAATTTCAGCAATAGTCATGTATGCGGGTCATTCAAAGCATGTGAAGAAATGGTCCTACATGCAAGGACGACTGGTAGTTCCATTGCAATTGACTTCAAAAAGATATTTGATTACATGGCAAGCACTAGGCAAAATCAAAA
>Ga0209208_10002278_pt1 | contig 27493 bp, 23 predicted proteins | sample S1TSphfallax_3_FD_187694 | JGI IMG/M metagenome (GOLD analysis project Ga0209208, IMG submission 187694) | Host-associated microbial communities from peat moss isolated from Minnesota, USA - S1T2_Fd - Sphagnum fallax MG (SPAdes) (version 2) | ecosystem: Host-associated > Plants > Peat moss >...
GCGACGGCCTGATCGCTGCGTCCGATGCAGAAGGCTTCGGCCTGCCCCTCGTCGAAGCCGCGCAGTACGGCATTCCGGTGATCGCCCGGGCGATCCCGGTGTTCAAAGAGGTGGCGGGCGACCACGCCTTTTATTTCGAGAACAGTCCCGACGCCCGGGTGATCGCCGACGCCGTTGTGGCCTGGACGGCGCTCAAAGCCGCTGGGAAACATCCGACGTCTGCGGATATGCCTTGGCTGACCTGGCGCGAAAGCGCGTCCCAGCTCGTCGACCTCCTTCGGTCAAAGCGGTGGTCCTACCAAACGACCGGTCAAGGCGCCCTGCGTCTGTCCGCCCCGCAAGACCACAGCAGTCCGCGACTGAAGTGGGCGGGATTTGGCGTCGCTGAGCGTGACAAGCGCTGGTCTTTGGGAACACGCGCGAGCCTCAGTTTCGACTGGGGCGACTCAACCGCGCCCGCCCGATTGAACCTGCAGCTCTCGACCATGGGGCTCCAGCAGGTCGGCATTTCTCTCAACGGGACGTCCATCCATGCCTCAAAGCTTGACGGACAGCACCTGATCCTCGCGTTGAACCTGCCGGCGCTGATCGACGGTCAGAACGTTTTGGAGTTCTCGCTGCCCGACGCCCGCAGCCCTGGCGGTGCGGATACCCGGATGCTCGCCATCGCCATCCACAATATGTCCATCACCCCGGCGCTCAAGGCCTTTGAATTGGGCGTCGATCATGAGGCGAATAGCAGACTGATCGAATGGACAGGGTTTGGCTCGGCCGAACAGGCGTTTCGCTGGACGGCCGGCTATCAGGCCTCGGCCAGCCTGTTTTTAGCGGCGTTCGATAGCGCCCTCACGCTGTCGATCCGCACGTTCGCTTTCGGCGATCAGCACGTGACGATCAGGGTCAACGACGAGCCCATTTTCAACGGGATCCTCGGCGCCAGCTCGCGGCTTTTGAAGTTCAGGGTCGAGGCGATGACACCGGGCTATAATGTCATCAGTTTTGACCTGCCCGACGCCCGAGCGCCGGGAAATGGGGACAACAGGATGTTGGGCGTGGCGCTCCAGTCCATTCGTCTCGATCCCGCGCGGCGACGGATACCCGTCGCGACTCGCGCCTTAGCTTGGCTGCTCGGCCGAAGGTCGCCCGTCCGTAGGAGATGATCGGGGAGACGAGATATCCCAAATCCTGTTCCGTGCGCTGTCGAAGGGTCTTTCGTGTTGCTGAACCGTCATCGTGTGCAGAGGCTTTACCGGTGGATGTTCCCAAAGGCCGGGACGGGCGCAAAGCCTTCGTCGCAAAACCGGGAGCTTGTGCAAGACCTCTATAGGGCCGTGCTGCAAAGAGAGGCCGATCCGGCCGGCTTAGCGGAAAAGACAGCGGCCTTGGATAGGGGCGAACGCACCTTCGCCGAGGTGTTTAACGACATTGTTCATTCCGAAGAATACCTGGGCCGGCTGCGGGAGCCGCCAAGGCCAAGCCCCGCAGACGACAAGTTCCTGAACAGCGTCGCCCAGTACGATGAGGTGTTTCACCTCCTGCGGGCGGTGCTGCAAGCGCATTTCGCGGCGGCTTATGTGGTCGACTGCGGCGCCCGCGGCAAAGAGCGCTCAAACTCCTACGACCTGATGAAATTCTTCGGCTGGAAAGGCCTGTTGATCGAGGCCAACCCCCGGCTCATTCCCGAGATCGAAAGGGATTTCGCCGATCTCGACTATGACATCGTCCAGTGCGCGGTGTCTGACCGGACAGGGAACGCGACGTTGACGCTGGGGATCAACGACGACGTCTCGTCCATCATCCCAGGCCAAGCCGCGACGTGGGGCGAGACCAAAGGCGAAGTCGTGGTCCCCACGCGTCGGCTTCCCGAAATCCTTGAGGAACATCGGGCTCCCCGGGCCTTCGGGCTGCTGTCCCTGGACATAGAGGGGCAGGACATCGCCGTCCTGAACGACTTGATCGATAATAGTGATTTTCGGCCGCAATATATTATTATCGAGGCGTCAAACGATTTTCAGACGAAGAGTCTTAATGACCTGCCATTTTCGGAGAAGGTGAAGCAAGCTTACGTCATCGTGGGGCAAACAACGCCGAATTTAATTCTCGGCCGTTACGACCGTCTTAGTCAAGGCCGGCCATGAGTTAGATTAGTCCGCTGACCATGGGGAACCTGACGGTCAGGCGCCGTCGTTCATCCCAGGATGCCAGACTTGATTGCGGATGCGACCGCATCGACCATGCGCTCGGCCTCGGTCCCAAGATTCATGCGCAGCGCCAAAGCACGACCCGCTTGGCCGATGCGCCGCGCTTCATCGTCGTGGCTCGTTACCCATTCAACCTTGTCGATCAAGTCGCTCATGTCGGCGGCGATGGGAATGTAGTGTACCCACGGGACCAATTTATCGTAGTACCATTGGCGATACCCGTTTTGGGACGCCACTTTTAGGACTGCACCCCCAGATAGCAGCTTGATAAAAAGACCAGGCCAAGAATTAGAGTTTCCATCTATATCAATGTGGTATCTATAGGCGTCAAATTTATCGGAATGGACGAAGGGCTTCATCAGCCCTTCAGACCTAATATCAGTTTCTTCGTCAGTATATTCCTGCTGGACCACTTGATTTATGCCAAAGTCCATAGGCAAATGCGGATTATCATTGGCAATCTGGCAAAGCCTTATTCGCGGCAAAGACCGCCAACCGCCTGACCTGTGTCCCGTGGTCGATCCCCTCCAGAAGACAGCGGTCGAACGGTCAGTCCAAGCCATTCGCTTAGAGGCGAAAAGCAGCCGCTCGCTCTCGTACCCATTTCGTCCAACGAAATAATTGTCCGGGACAAGAACAGCCTTTGGCGCTCCACTCGAGAAGGACAGCTCGCCATCACAGCCCAGGTCGCCGACGCTAAACCGAGCACTGAGCGGCTGCTTTATATTATCAGCCAAATAAACGAGCATTGGCATAATCTCGATAACACGGTACAATAGCAACAAGTAGCCGATTGAAAAGTAAGTTGGATTTATAAATAACTCCAGCACGTTGGGCGCGGCAAAAAATCCTACTCTTTCTCTTTCGACTCCATCATTAACATTAATTTTTATGTCCCTTAAAGAAAATTTTGATTTTATTAAATTCTCGACGCGCTCAAATTCACCAATTTGAGTCCACATGGCAACCATGAACGTCCAGTTATGTCCGGGCAGAATAACCGGGTGTTCATACTTAGCTTCAGCTTCAATGGCGGCGAGAGCGTCAGGATGAATCCCGCCTAAATTGCGCCGAGCAGCGGAAACATCTTCGGCCAGCAAATCATTATGGGCGACGCCAAGCAGGTCTTTTAATGAGGCGCCGTCTTCCACACACAAACTCCGTCGATGTCATCAACGCCGCAATTGGGCTCTGAGTTGACGTAGCGCGAAATACGCTAGCCCCCTGCCCTGCGGTCACCAGGCGCTGTGTGATATGCCTTGCGCCAAAATCACTCTCGAAAAAAGAGGTGATCAGCTTAGGGGAGTTTCGTCGGCAGTCGAACCTGGTGGTGGGCGACGCCGATGGCCTGTTCGGCGAAGAGCTTGGCGGCCGCCACGACCTCGGCCCCGCGCCGGAAATGCTGAGGCTTGAGGCGCGCGAATCTGTCTTGCTCCGCGATCCACTCGCTCAGGGGCCGCCGCCCCATCTCAGCCCCCTCGTTCAGGCGCGCCGCCGAGCGCAATAGGCGCCGCGCTTCAGCTTCGCGGGCGATGGGCGTTAAGCCAAGCGGGCGTTTTGGGTGTTTATGGGTGAATGAGGGGGTGCATCGTCAGAGACATAGCCGCGGGTCGGACCCAAGAGCATCCTCCTTGAACCTTGACGCGCAACAATGTATGTTGCATCAGATTGGCGTGACAGATAAGCGCCGCCTCACTCACGATCTGGCCGCCATCAAGGCCGCGTTCGTAAGTCCGGCGACATTGAACCGGACTAAGGTGGCGACCAGGGATGCTTCGGCGCTTGGGATGGACGCGGCGGCCGTGGTGGCGGTGATCCAGGCGCTTCAATACCCGGCCGACTTCGACAAGAGCGCCACGGCGCACCACAACCCGCAACAGTGGCACGACAGCTACAAACCCATCATCGGTCAGCGCACGCTTTATCTGAAGTTCACGGTCGATGACGAAGGCAAATTTCTGCTCACAAGCTTCAAGGAGGCTTGAAATGGTCGAAGACAAGACGAGGCCCTGCCCCTCCTGCGGCGGCGTCATGCGCCGTGGCTTTCAGGAGGAGACAGTTACGTTTCAAGGCGAGTCGCTGACGTACCTTCAACCGGGCTGGCACTGTGAAAACGGCGACGACGGCGTTCTTGAAGGTTCGGACAACGATTATGCCGACGCAGCCTTGCACGAAGTCATGGCGCGCGCGAAGCACTCGCCGATTTCGCCGCTGCTGATCCGCGCCGCACGGGAGGCTGTCGGCGTCTCCCAGCGTCAGGCCGGCAAGGTTTTCGGAGGCGGCCCCACGGCGTTCTACAAATACGAAACGGCCAAGGCCGTCCCGTCGGAGGGGATGGCCAACCTCCTGAGGCTGGCGCTGGAACATCCCGACCTTTTCACCAAACCGGCTCGTGGCGCGTTCAGCTGGCCATCCGATCAGGACGCCCAGCTCTTGCAGCGGGCCGTCACCGATGATCGCCTAGGCGCCATTGTGCGGAGTGTTTACCCGCAGACTGACGCCGGCGCCGGCTGACAGATAGGTTCGCTCATGCGCCGTGCTCTCCTACTCACCCTGGTCGCGCTGACGTCTCCCGTCGTCGCCACGGCGGCCGAGGCGCCCTCGGTGGCCATCTGCCATAGGCTAGCTGGCCGCGCCCCGCCCCCCGCCGACCGGCCTACGGCGGCTCAACGCGAGGCGCTGAAGGGCTGCAGTTCGGAGGCGCTCTACTATGGTGAGCTGGGGGCGCCCAACTTCGTCAAGGCGCGGCTTTGCGCCTTTGTGGAGGATGACGACGGCATGGGTACGTCCGCGGAGCAGGACGTATTTTCCGGCCAGACCATCTTGATGCAGCTCTACGCCAACGGCCTCGGCGGCGTTAAACGCGATCTCGATCAAGCCACCGCCTATGCGTGCACCCTCGATGGCGCCCCAGCCGAGATCGAGGGCCGGGTGGCCCACCTTCAGGCCCTCAAAAGCAAGCCCCAGACAAAGCGCTTCGACTACTGCGACGACATCACATCGGGTTTGGCGGAAGGATTCTGCGCCGCACGCGACGCCGACATCGCCAAGAGGGGCCGCGCTGCAAAGACGGCCGCCATTGAGGCGCGGGTCCCGGTCGCCGCCCGGCCGGCGCTGGCGGCTTTACGCAAAGCCTCCGACGCCTTCGTGGACGCGCGGGGCGGCGAGGTCGATGAGAGCGGCACGGCCCGCGCCGAGATGGAGATCGACGCGGAAGAGGCCGTCCGCAACGCCTTCACCGTTCATCTGGCCCAGCTGATAGACGGGCGCTGGCCGCAAGCCTCGCCGGCTCAGGCCAAGGCCGCCGATGCGGCGTTGAATATCGCCTACGGCAAGGCGATGGCCTACCTTGCTTCGACAGACAATCTGTCCACGGTGAAGCCCGACGACACCCGCAAGGCCCAGCGCGCCTGGATCCGCTATCGCGACGCCTTCCTGGCCTTCGCCCGCGCCGCATCGCCCGCCACCGCGCCCGAAGCCATCGCCGCCCAGCTCACCCAGGAGCGCATCAAGGACCTGCAAGACCTGGCAAGCTAACGCCCCGCCCGCGCCCCCGCCCCTCAATCCTGCAAAAACCGATACCCCACCCCCGGCTCCGTCACGATGAACTTCGGCGCCGCCGGGTCGGCCTCGAGCTTTTGGCGAAGGTGGCCGATGAAGACGCGGAGGTACTGCACCTCCTCGGCCTGGGCTTCGCCCCAGACGGCGCGGAGCAGCTGGCCGTGGGTCATCACCTTGCCGGCGCCCATCACCAGTTGGGCCAGGAGGTCGTATTCTCTAGGCGACAGGCGCACAGGGGCCGCGTCTCGGGTGACGATGCGTTTGACCAGGTCGATCTCGATACCGCCCGCGCGCACCACCGGGGCGGCGCCCGCCTGGATCACGCGGTTGCGTAAGGCGACCCGCAGCCGGGCCAACAGTTCGCCGATGCCGAAAGGTTTTTCGACATAGTCGTCGGCGCCGCGGTCCAGCGCTTGAATCTTCTCCGTCTCACGCTCCCGGGCGGAGAGAATCAGGATCGGCCCGTGATACAGCCGCCGCGCCTCCTCCAGCACCGACTGGCCGTCGCGGTCGGGCAGGCCCAGATCCAGGATCACAGCTTCGGGCGGCCGCATGGCCATGGCCGCCAGCCCCTCCGCGCCCGTATAGGCGGAGATGGTCTCAAACCCATTGGCCTCCAGCGCCGGCGCCAGAAACCGATGGATCTGGTGTTCGTCGTCGATGATCAGAATGCGGGGTTTGTGCGCGGACATAACGGCCTAGAGCAGCTGATGGTGGGTCGGCGTTTCTTTGCGCAGGCTGATCAGCACGCGCGTGCCGCGATATCCCTGGGCGGCGTCGCCGTGGATGGGGCTGGCGGCGGCGATCCGGCCGCCCATGGCCTCGACGAAGCCTTTGGAGATCGAGAGGCCAAGGCCTACGCCCTTGCCACGGTCGCTGGGCTGCTGCAATCGGCGGAACTTGTCGAATACGCGCTCCAGCTCGTCCGTGGGAATGCCCTGGCCGTCGTCCTCGATACTGATCACCACATTGCTGCGGTCCTCATAGGCCGCGACCTCGATATCGGTAGCGTCGGGGCTATAGGCGATGGCGTTATCCAAGATATTGACCACCGCCTGCTCCAGAAGACCGGTATCGATCTTCACCAGCGACAGTTCGGCCGGGAAGTCGCGCACGAGCTTGCGCGCGCCGAGCCGCCGCTCCACCCGCTCGATCGCCGCCACCAGCACGTCGCGCACATCGGTCCAGTCCATGCGGGGGTTCAGCGCGCCGCCTTCCAACCGGGTCATGTCCAGTAGATCGCCGACATAGCGGTTCAGGCGATGGGCCTCCTCGCCGATGCTCACCAGCAGGTCGCGGTAGACCTCGGGCCGCAGCGTGCCGCCGTAGTCCAGCAAGGTGGTCGCCGCGCCCAGCACCGTAGATAGGGGCGTGCGCAGATCGTGGCTGATGGAGTTGAGCAGGGCGGCGCGAAGCTGGTCGGAGCGCCGGAAGGTCTCGGCCTGCACCGTGGCGGCGGCCAGCTCGGCCCGCTCCAACGCCACCGCCCCCTGGTCGAGCAGGGCCAGCAGCACCCGGTCCTCGCCCGCGCCGGTATTGGCGCCGAGGTTGGCGCTTTGGGCCGAAACGCCGGCCACGCCGGAGCGGGCGCGCAGGCCCTGCAGCGGCCAGAAGGTCCAGTCGATCTGGGGCAGGGTGCCGGTGCCGGCGCCGGCGGGTTCGCCCTTCTCCCAGGCCCAGCGCGCCGCGGTCATGGCGGAAGCCTCAAGCGCCACGATCTCCGGCGAGCCCGCCGCCACCTTGATCTCGCCCTCCTCAGGCAGGAGCACGAGCGCCGCGCCGCCCGCCGCGGCCCCGACCTGTTCGGCCAGGGCCTGCGCCGCCTCGTTGCGGGTCGACACCGCCGAGAGCCGCCGGCTGGCGGCCAGGAGCGAGGCGAACACGGCCGCGCGGCGCGCGGTATAGCGGCTCTGGTCGCGAACGCGGCCGGTGAGCAGGCCGGTGATCACGGCGACGGCGAAGAAGACGCCGAAGGTGATCAGATCGGACAGGTGGCCGATCGAGAAACTCATTCTGGGTTCGATGAAGAAGAAGTTGTAGCTGAGCGCAGCCGCCGCCGCCGCCGCCAGGGCCGGTCCAAATCCGAACGCCGCGCCGGTCACGAGCACGCTGGCCAGGAAGATCATCGCCAGGTTCGGGTTGGCCATGTAATGGTCGGCGACCGTGGCGGTCACGCCGGCTGCCGCCACGAGACCAGCCGCGGCGGTGTAGCCGCGCCAGGCTATGCGCCTGGCCCCGAACGCCGTCGCAAGCTTCGGCTTGGGCGCGCCCGCGTCGCCCGCCGCATCGGTGATGATGTGGAGCGCCGCGCCGTGGGTATGTTCCAGGAGCGCATGGGGCAGCGAGCGTCCAATCAACGCCCGCGCCCGATCCGGCCGGCTGCGGCCGATGACGATCTGGGTGATGTTGTTGCGGGACGCGTACTGCAGGACCGTTTCCAGCAAATCGTCGCCGGTGACGGTCACGACGCTGCCGCCCAATTGTTCCGCCAGTTTCAACGCCGCCGCCGTGTGCAGGGGCGCGCCGGGCCGCGGCGGGCGGTTGGGCCGCTCCACATGTAGCACGGTCCAGGGCGCGTCCATCATCAGGTCCGACAGCCGCCGCCCTGCCCGCACCAGGGAGTCGCCGAACGGCTCGCCGCCCACCAGCACCAGGATGCGCTCGCCCGCCGCCCACGGCCCCTCGATGCCCTGGCGGCGCATCTGGCTGACCAGCTTGTCGTCCACCGTCTGGGCGGCGCGGCGCAGCGCCATTTCCCGGAGCGCTGTCAGGTTCTCGGCCTTGAAGAAGCGGTCCGACGCCAGACGCGCGGTTTCCGGCACATAGACCTTGCCGGCCGCCATGCGTTCGCGCAGCTCGTCCGGCGTCAGATCGATCATCTCGATCTCGTCGGCGTTGGAGAGCGCGGAGTCCGGCACCGTCTCGCGCACCCGCACGCCGGTGATGCGCCACACCACGTCCACCAGGCTTTCCAGGTGCTGGACGTTCAGGGTGGTCCAGACATTGACCCCGGCCGCCAGCAGCTCTTCCACATCCTGCCAGCGCTTGGGGTGGCGCGAGCCTGGCGCATTGGAGTGGGCGTATTCATCGACCAGCAGCAGGGCCGGCCGGCGCGTGAGGGCGGCGTCGAGATCGAACTCCAAGAGGGTTCGGGCGCGGTAGTCGAAGGGCTTGCGCGGCAGGATCTCCAGCCCGTCGCAGAGCGCTTCGGTCTCCTTACGGCCGTGGGTTTCGACCACGCCGACGACGATGTCGAGCCCTTCGGCTTTTCGCCGCTGGGCGGCGCTGAGCATGGCGAAGGTCTTGCCCACGCCCGGCGCCATGCCCAGGAAGACGCGCAGTTCGCCGCGTCCTGCCCGTTTCGCCTCGGCCAGCAAGGCGTCGGGATCGGGGCGCCGAGGTTCGTTCAAGCTCTTGCGTTCGGGTGTCTTACCGTCCGGCGTCATCACCGATTATGTGCGGGGACGAGGGCCGGCTGGATAGAGGGAATCGAGGTCCCGATTGACGGCCAGCACGTTTATATGGGGCTGACCGATGAAGCCGAGCACTGGGCCTTCGATATGACGCACCAGCAAGGCGTCGATCTGGTCCAGCGCCACACCCCGTGCGGCGGCGATGCGAGGCGCCTGGAGCACGGCGTTCTCAGGCGAGACATCGGGATCGAGGCCCGAGCCGGACTGGGTCACGGCGTCGGCGGGAATTGACCCGGCCGATGGGTTGTCCTTGCGAAAGGCGGCCGCGTCGGCGGCGACGCGGTCGGTCAGCTTGGGGTCCATCGGTCCGAGGTTGGAGCCGGACGAGTTGGAGGCGTCATAGCCGTTCCCAGCCGAGGAACCGCGGGGGTGCAGATAACCAGGCTTGGCGAAGCCTTGGGCGATCAGGGCTGAGCCGATGACCGTCCCTTGCGGGGTCCGCACCAGGCTGCCGCCAGCCTGCGCCGGCAGGGCCAGGCCCGCTATTCCGGTGATCGCTAGCGGGTAAGCGAGCCCGGTCAGAAGCGTGAAAAAAGCAATCATCACGACCGCGGGACGAAGGCTGGACAGCATGGGGTCAGGCTCCCGAGAGCGTGGCGTTGGAGGGTAGACGGCGGGATGCCCCTCTCTTTTCGCTTTCCCCGGACTTGTTCCGGGGACCCATAGCGCGACCGTCAGCACAGCTCATGGCTTTCTGATCTCGCGCCATGGATGCCCGGAACAAGTCCGGGCAAGACGGAAAAAAGAGGGCGCCGGCCAGGATTGCGGGATGAGCGGGAGAGAGTGAGGTGCTGGTCATGCCAGGTGCACCGCTGAGATGATCACATCGATGATCTTGATGCCGGCGAACGGCGCCACGAGTCCCCCTAAGCCATAGACCAGGAGGTTGCGACTCAAGAGTTTCTGAGCGCCGATGGCCCGATACTTCACCCCCTTCAGCGCCAAGGGGATCAGGGCGATGATGATCAGGGCGTTGAAGATCACGGCCGACAGGATGGCGCTTTGGGGGCTCGACAGACCCATGACGTTCAGGCTGCGCAGCGCTGGCAGGGCGACCACAAATAAGGCCGGGATGATGGCGAAATATTTGGCCACGTCGTTGGCGATGGAGAAGGTGGTGAGCGCGCCGCGGGTGATCAGCATCTGTTTGCCGACCTCCACGATCTCGATCACCTTGGTCGGGTCGCTGTCCAGATCGACCATGTTGCCGGCCTCGCGGGCGGCCTGGGTTCCGGTCTGCATGGCCACGCCCACGTCGGCTTGAGCGAGCGCCGGCGCATCGTTGGCGCCGTCGCCGCACATGGCGACGAGGCGCCCCTTGGCCTGCTCTTCGCGGATCATGCGGAGCTTATCTTCCGGCGTCGCTTCGGCCAGGAAGTCGTCCACGCCGGCTTCGGAGGCGATGGAGGCGGCGGTGACGGGATTGTCGCCGGTGATCATCACGGTCCGGACGCCCATGCGACGAAGGTCGGCGAACCGCTCCTTCACACCGGGCTTCACCACATCCTTCAGGTGAATGACGCCGACCAGTCGATCGCCTTCCGCGATGGCCAGCGGCGTGCCGCCCGAACGGGCGATGCGATCGACGGCGGCTTCCAGCTCCTTAGGGGCCTGGGCGCGGTCAATGTTCAGATAGCGGAGCACCGCGTCCACGGCGCCCTTGCGCCAGGTCAGGCCCGACGTTTCCAGCCCGGACAGCCGGGTGACGGCGGTGAAGGGGATGGGGACGGCGCCGGCCGGCGCCTCGCCGGTCACGCCATGCTCATGGGCCAGCTCGACGATCGAGCGGCCTTCCGGCGTCTCGTCGGCGAGGGACGCCATCAGAGCAGCGCGCATGGCCGCAGCTTGCGGCACGCCGGGCGCGGGGATCACCTCGGTCGCCATCCGGTTGCCGTAGGTGATGGTGCCTGTCTTATCGAGCAGCAGCGTATCCACATCGCCCGCCGCCTCGACCGCACGGCCGGAAGTCGCCAGCACGTTGAACTTCAACAGCCGGTCCATCCCGGCGATGCCGATGGCGGACAAGAGGCCCCCGATGGTCGTCGGGATCAGGCAGACGAACAGGGCGCCCAGCACCATGGGATCGAGCTTGACGCCGGAATATTCGCCCTGCCCCACCAGCGTCGCCACCGCGATCAGAAAAACCAGTGTCAGGCCGGCCAGAAGCACGGCGAGCGCGATCTCGTTGGGCGTCTTTCGGCGGTCGGCGCCTTCGACCATGGCGATCATCCGGTCCAGGAAGCTGGAGCCGGCGCCGGCCGTGACTCGCACCTTGATCCAGTCCGACACCACGGTGGTGCCGCCGGTGACGGCGGAGCGATCGCCGCCGCTTTCGCGGATCACCGGCGCGCTTTCGCCGGTGATGGCGGCCTCGTTGACGCTGGCCATGCCCTCGACGATCTCGCCGTCGGCGGGGATCACATCGCCGGCTTCCACCAGCACCACCTGGCCGGGCGCGAGCGAGCTGGCGGCGGTGGGAACGGTGGTTCCGGTCTCGGGATCGATGATCAGCTTGGCCTTGGTATCGACGCGCGCCGCGCGCAAACTATCGGCCGCCGCCTTGCCGCGGCCCTCGGCCACGCTCTCGGCGAAGTTGGCGAACAGCACGGTCGCCCAGAGCCAGATGGCGATCTGCGCCGGGAACAGCACGGACTGGTGGGTGAAGATGGCGGCGAAGGTGGAGACGGTCGCGAGCGCGGCCACCACCTCGGTCGCAAGGATCACGGGATTGCCGGTGAGCTTGCGGGGGTCGAGCTTGACGAGCGCATCGCGTCCCGCCCGGCTCAGCATCGCCGATTGGCTGACGGAGGATCGCGTTCCGGTAGGAGCGGTAGCTGGCGCCATGGGCGTGTCTCGATCTCTCAGCAGATCAATGGAGATGGGCGAGCGCGTGCAGCATCTGGAAATGCTCCACGATCGGACCCAGAGCCAAAGCGGGGAAGAACTGCAGGCCGCCCAGGATCACGATCACCCCGATCAGGAGGCCCATGAACTGCAAGGTGTCGGCCGGCAGGGTGCCGGCGGTCGGCTGAAGCTTGGGCTTGGCGACGAGCGAGCCTGCAACGGCCAGAACGGGGATGGCGTAGCCATAACGGCCGCACATCATCGCGATCCCAAGGGTGGAGTCCCACCAATCGCTGGCGGCGGTGAGGCCGGCGAAGGCGGAGCCGTTGTTGCCGGTGGCGGAGGTGTAAGCGTAGAGGATCTCTGTGAAGCCGTGGGCGCCCGTCGTCGAAAGTCCCTTCAGCGCGATCGGCAGTACGGCGGCGACGCCGGCGAAGCCCAGGATCGCGAGCGTCATGATCAGGGCGCTTAACATCACAAATTTGATCTCCCGCGCCTCGACCTTCTTGCCGAGATATTCCGGGGTCCGCCCGACCATCAGGCCGGCCACGAAGACGGCGAGCAGCGCCATATGGATCATGCCATACAGGCCCGATCCCACACCGCCCGGCGCCAGCTCGCCGAGCTGGATCAGGAACATGGCCGTCCCGCCGCCAAGCGGCGTGAAGCTTTCATGCATACCGTTGACCGCGCCGTCGGAAATGCCGGTGGTGACGGCGCCGAACAGGGCCGTGGACGCGGCCCCGAACCGAACCTCCTTGCCCTCCATATTCGGTGTCGCCATGACATGGGCGGCGACCAGGGCGGGTGTGGGTTGGGTCTCTGCGGCATAAATAGAAGCCGCGCCGGCGCTCACGATGATCACCATGGCCGCCAACAGCACCCACGCCTCCTTGCGCGCCATAACGTGGCGACCGAAGGCGACCACACAGGCGAAGGGCAGCGCCAGCATGCCCACGATCTCGATCAGATTGGTCCATGAGTTCGGGTTTTCGAACGGATGAGCGGAGTTGGCGTTGAAGAAGCCGCCGCCATTGGTGCCGATCTGCTTGATCGCCTCCTGGCTGGCGACCGGGCCGAGCGAAATGCCCTGTTTGGCGCCCTCAAGGGTCGTGGCGTCGACGTGGGCCGTAAGCGTCTGAGGCACGCCGAGCGCCACCAGCAACAGGGCGACGACGATCGACAGCGGTAAAAGGATATAGAGGGTGACGCGCGTCAGGTCGGCCCAGAAGTTGCCGATGGTCTCGCCCCGGTTGGCGGAAAACGCCCGCGCCAGGGCCGCCGCCACCGCAATGCCTGAGGCGGCCGAAGCGAAGTTCTGAACCGTCAGCCCCACCATCTGTGAGAGGTTCGAAAGGGTCGTCTCCCCGGCGTAGGACTGCCAGTTGGTATTGGAGACAAAGCTGATGGCCGTATTGAAGGCCAGATGCGGCGCCATGCCGGGAAAGTGCAGCGGATTGAGCGGCAGCAGACCTTGGATACGCAGAATTATGTAGAGCAGAACGAAGCCCGCCGCGTTGAAGGCAAGGAAGGCCATGGCGTAGGCCAACCAACCCTGCCCCTTGGCCGGATCGATTCCAGCGGCGCCATAGACGACGCGCTCCACCGGCTTGAGCACGGGGTCGAGCCAGGTCGAGGCCCCGTCCCACACCCGCGCCATATAGACGCCCAGCGGCCACCCGACGGCCACAGCCAGCGCGATGGAGACGGCGATCTCCGCCCACCCTTGCCAAGTCATGCTGCTATGTCCGTCAGATTAGGAGACGACTGAAATAGGGGGCGACTAGAATTTGTCGGGGCGCGTCAAGGCGGCGACCATGTAGATGGCCACGCCCAAGGCGGCGACGGCGTAGAGCAGCGCGACCATGGTCAAAGCCCCCGCAACAGCCAGGCATAGGCCCCAAAGGCGGCGAACAAGACCACGCCCAAGGCCAGATAGATCAGATCGCCCATAGGGTGCGCTCCTTCAACAACCCGGCTTATCGCTCCAACGGCCGTGAAGGATCGATACGAGTTGTGATGAGGCGGTATAAAGGCGGCATAAAGGGTGGGCGGGCGCGGAGGGAGGAGCGGGTCTGCGCATCGGGGGGCAGGATCGTATTAATCGGGGATTGCCAGCCCTTGGCCTGCCCCACCGCGGTGAAAATTTGGCGGCCCGCTAGCGCACCACCTGATCCACGTCGCACTTCGACACGCGCCCCACCAGCGAGCACGCATTCACCTGCCGCCCCTCAGCATCAAAGATGCGGATGCGCCACGCGCCCGGCCCGACGCGTTCCAGTTCGGCGAAGCCGAAGCCATCGACCCAGGAGCTGAAATTCTGCACCACCGCGCCGGGCGCCGGGGTTTCGGTCGGGGGTAGGTGGGCGGGCAGGGGGACGATGTCCTCCTGGGTGCCGGAAAAGCCCGTCACCAGCTCGGACGGGTAGTCTCCGCCGAAGCTCAGTTGCTCAAGAACATGGATGTGCCCGTTCAGAAGCAGGTCGACGCCTTGGGGGAAGAGCTTGGGCTCGGCGCGCAGGAAGACCGATTGCAGGCCGAGGTTGCCCGGATACAGCACGATTTGGCCAGTCGTCTTATCGCGAGCCGCCGCGAAGGCCAGCAGGGGGTGGTGGTTGGCCAAAAAGGTGTGCGGCTTTTGCTTGGCGATCGCCTCGATCTCGCTCTGGTTCTGGGCGTAGTGGATCGCGCGCGGATCGTCTGGCGCCAGCGGCTTGCCGGGCGAGGGCGCGTTGGCGGAGTCCCAGACGGCGATCTGGGTGTCGGCGTCGAGCGGCACGGCGTAGGTCTGGCTATAGTTGCCGATGTCGTCGTTGGCCGGGTCGTTACAGTCGCGTTTGGGCGTCAGAGGCCAGGGGTCGAGCAGGCGCAGCCAACCTTGTCCCGCTCGGACGCAGGTCTCGTGATTGCCCCGCACCACCACCCAGGGCGCCGCCGCCAGCAAGGGGGCGGCGGGCGTGAAAAAGTCGGCGTCCCAGGCGTCCTGGCCATAGCCCCAGGGGCTGCCTGTGCAGCCGGTCTGATCGGCGGGGCAAGGATTTTCGCGATAGAGATAGTCGCCCACATGCACCACCAGATCGGGATGGAGCTTGGCCGCGGCGGCGGCGACCTGGGCGAAGGGATATTTCGAAGGGTCGTTGCAGGCCTGATAGGCCTTGTCCGCCTGCTTCAGCCGGCAGCCGGTGTCGCCGATCAAGACGATTTTGCGGATGACCGGCGGCGCCAGGGGCAAGGGCAGCTCGCCCAGCCGGGCGACGTGGGCGCGGGGCGGCAGGTTCGCCTCACAGACAAGCTTCTGGAAGGCGGAGGGCTTGGAGAGCTCCGGGCTGGAGGCTGTGGGGCGTTGCGCGAAGGTCTGCGGCAGGCTGCGCACCTGCATGGCGAGCGGCTTGGCGTCGACCTGAAGCACGGGGCACGTCGCCGCCTCGGTAATGACCCGCGCGATCTGACCGCCGCCCGGTCCCACCAGCACATAGGCGGCCTCCGCGGCGTTCGCGGCCGACGATGCCGCTAGGCCTGTGAGCAGGAGCGCGACCAAGGCCGTCACAAAGACGCGGCAGCGGACCATCGTCGTTCGCCTCCCTTCAGACCACATAGCCGCTCGCTGCTAGCAGGGCCGTTTGACGGTTGGATGACGGGTCGCACTGACCTTCGTCTCGCGCCGGCCGACCCGCCGCTTGGCCCAACCGGAGGGACAGTATAGACACCATCTAAACGGCCGACGGCCGAAATTGAGGTGGAGCGTTGGATCTTCGTGGACGGTGAGACCGAGCGGCAAGCCCTGGTCACGGCGCTCGCGGGCGTGGCGCGCGGAGATCAGGCGGCGCTTCGCCGCGTCTACGACCAGACCTCAGCGAAACTATTCGGCGTCTGTCTTCGTATCTTGAAGGACAGGGCCGAAGCCGAGGATGTGTTGCAAGACGTTTACGTCACCGTTTGGCGCCGCGCAGGGTCGTTCGACTCGAGCCGCGGGGTGAGCCCGATCACCTGGCTGGCGACGCTTGCCCGCAACCGGGCGATCGATCGTCTGCGCGCGAGCAAGGCCCACCTGTCGCGCCCGATCGAGCTGGTGGCCGAAACGCCCGACATTGCGCCCCTGGCCGACGCCACGCTGGAGCAGGATCAGACCCAGAGGCGCCTGACCCATTGCCTGGATCAGCTCGAACCCGACCATGCCGCCTATGTCCGCAGCGCCTTCTTCGGCGGCCACACCTATCAGACCCTGGCGGAGGCCGCCGCCGTGCCGCTGGGCACCATGAAGAGCTGGATCCGCCGGTCTCTGCTAAGATTGCGCAGTTGCCTGGATGAGGGGGGCGCGGCGCTATGAGCGATGATCCAAGGCCGCCCGCGGCCGAACACGGCGACGATCTGCTGGCCGCGGAATGCGCGCTGGGCTTGCTCGAAGGCTTTGAGCGCGACGCGGCCGAGCGCCGCCGGCTGAGGGAGCCGGGCTTTGACCGCGCCGTTGAGGGGTGGGAAGACCGTTTGGCCGGCCTGACCGACGAGGTCGCGCCCGTCGCGCCGCCGGCCCAGGTTTGGACCGGCGTTTTGAAACAGGTGGAGTCCGGCGGCGCCGTCGTCGAACTCCGGCTGCGGCGAAGCTTGGCGGCCTGGCGGGCCGCAGCCGCCAGCGCAGGCGCCATCGCGGCCGCCCTCGCCGTGGCTCTGGTCTGGCCCCATACGCCGGCGCCGCTGAGCGGCGGTCCGCTCGTGGCGTCGACGGCGGAACACGCTCAGCCCGCGTTGGAGCAGGTCATGACCGCGCGCATGGTCGGCGCCACCGGCCCGACCGTCTTTGTCGCGGTCGTCGATCCGCAATCCCATGTGATCGTGGTGACGCCCGCGACCGTTAGCGTAACCAAGGGCCGCTCGCCGGAACTTTGGCTGATCCCCGCCGGCGGCAAGCCGATCGCGCTGGGCCTCGCCGCCTTCGGACGTTCGGTGCGTCTCAATCCTGATGTCCAGATCGGCGATCCGACGCGCGCCATCCTGGCGGTATCGATGGAGCCCCTGGGCGGCTCGCCCACGGGTCAGCCGACCGGCCCGGTCGTAGCTACCGGCGCGCTGGAACGAACGTAAGCGTCTCTGGGGTCAGGGCGCGGCTTGGACCCAATCGGTAGGCGTGGGGCTTGCCTCTCGGCGGCGCCGGCTGAACGGGACGCCATGGCGGCGCATAGCCTCGCGGGCGGGCCGCTCGACCAGATGGTGCAGGACAATGGCCGCCGGAATGACGCCCACATACTGCAGTCCCCACATCGCCGGTGTCAGCGTCTCGCCAGGCAGATGGAACAGCCGGTGGAGACCCTTGTCGAACACCAGCCCCCACGGCACGGCGATCATATAGAGCGCAAAGCTCACCTCGCCCAAATAGACCCAGATCGCTCCTGAAAACAGCGACGAGCCCACGCTGGACAGGCTGGCCAAGCCATAGATGAGGCCGCCGAAGAGCATAATAGCGGCCCAGTCCGGCGCGCCGATCGCGGCGCTGATCAGGGCGGCGGCGAGCGAGGCCGCACTAATCGCCAGAGCGGCCGTCGAGCTTCTCAAAGGCTCGCTGGACCACAGCAGATAGACGCCGCACCCGATGGCGAAGGGGGGCAAAATTCGCGCCGCGCCCCAGAGGATGGTCGCGTCCGTCAGTCTCAGGCCGATCAGGCGCTGAAAGCCGATCTCGAAACCGATCGCCAGCACGAACGCCGCCAGCGCCGTCAGGCGCGGTCGGTCGCGACCGGCCCAGGTGGCGGCCGCAAACGCCGGAAAGCAGAGATAGGCGAACCATTCCGCCGAGATCGACCAGGCGGGATGGTTCCACCCACCAAGCGGGGCCAAACCCCAGGCCTGGGTCAGGGTCAGTTCCGCCGGCAGCGACGGCCAGATCAGCACATTGCCGCCGGAGCGCACGCCCAGCAGCGCGCCCAGATAAACCAAGGCGCCAAAGCCGATCAGGGTGACGATATGGGTGGGATAGATCCGCGCCAGCCGCGCCCAAAGGAACGCGCGGTAGCTGAACCGTCGCTCCCCGAACGTCCGCAGATAGACGTGGGAGAGAATGAAGCCAGATAGGATAAAGAAGAGATCGACCCCCAGATAGCCCTTGGCCAAAATAAACGGGCGATCGCGTCCCAAGGTCGGCCATAGATTATAAGCGACGACCCACATGGCCGCAAAGAACCGGAGCGCCGTCAGCGGCTTCAGGTTCTTAGGCATCGGCAAGCTCCGCTCTTGGACGGGGACTCCGTCTAGTCTCCTTTTGGTAGGGTGCCATGCGTCCTGATAGAAAATCATTAAGGCGCGGTCTGGAGCAGCGTTTAGGCCGCCGGGCCGAGGCTAGGCGCCCTCGACCACCTCGATCAGCACGCCGTCTGGGCCCCTCAAAGTCGCCGCCCTTGCACCGCCATAGATGGCGCCCGGCGGCGTATGGGGCGGAACGATCCAGGGCCCCTCCAGCGCATCGAGGTCGGGGTGGACGAGGGTGGCCATAGCGACGCCGGGCGGGAGTTCGCCGGGATACTGGGGACGGGGTATGGCCTCAGCGGGATATTGATCCACTTCCAAGAATACGTTTCGCCCCTGGCTCAGGGTGGCGATGGCGTGTTTGTGGTCGGGCGCCAAACCGAAGGCGTCGGAGAGCACATTATAGGCCAACTCGATCGTCGATCCCGCCCGCAGCTTCAGGGCGCCCTCGAACCAGGTCTTGGCTCCCTCCATATCCGAGCAGGCCAGCACCAGGATGAAGATCCGATCGATCAGGCTTTGCGCGCTCGGCAGGTCGAACTCCGGGAAGTTGGGGGACATAATGTGGGTCAGGAAGACGATCTCCTGATCGGGTCCCCGCACCTGCATGGCGACGATGTTGGGCATCCCGTCGAGCGGCGCCGGCGGCCCGATGACCTCGAACGGCGAGGCCTGCATGCGGGTATGGACGGCCTCGACATCCTGCACGCAGATCTCGATCGCCGCCCAGCCATAGCTTCTCAAGGGCTGATAGTCGGGATGCGTCTCGCCTTGGACGAAGCGCAGATAGACGGGCTGGCCCGAGGCCGGCCGGCACACCGTAAAGCGACGCCCGGCCGCGCCCGGCGTCCCCCAACTCGCCGCCAACTCGGGCGTGACCTCGCCTACCTCCACCAAGCTGTAATCCATCCATTGCCCGTAGAGGGCGGCCGCCGCGTCGGGATCGGGGGTGACGAGCGTCGCAGCGCGAATGGGCAGCATAGATCGGCCTTCGGGAGGTCAAGATGGGTCAGGGGGCGCAACGGAAACTGCCCGTTTCGCTCCTAAAATGAAAGATAATTTTTCTTTTAAGCGGGCAAAGGAAGTCATATGGTTGTCCTATTACAGGAGGTCGCCATGCCGATTGAGCTCTCCCACGACTTAAAGGTGAACCACCGTCGCGACGCCGAGGCGCGCCAGGATTTCATCTCCAGTCTGCGCGGCTTCATTCTCAACGACATGGCGTCAGGCATGCGCGCCCGGTTCGATAACGAGGTCGAACCCGCTTTCCAGCGCCAGCACGGACGGGCGCCTCAGACGCAGGACGAAGTCCATGCGGCGATGCGACGGGACCTCTATTTCAAGTTTTACAGCGCTGTTCGCTACAACGCTCAGGAGATGGTGTGGCGTTCGGTGATCCCCGGCGTGCAGGCGGCCTTGCCGGAACTGTCGAGCAAGGTTGATCAGCTGTCTCAGGCCTGTGGCGGCTCCCTGACGCTCGATCCCGACCTGGCCGTGCCGGAAAACGTCGCCGGGCTCGACGTGCATCTAATGCCCGGCGGCTACGCCAATGTGGAGCATCCGGGCGCGGGCGCGGTTTACGACAATGGCCTCGCGGTGTTTTCGGCCGGCTTTATGGGGCCGGACCTGAACGACATAGGCCTGTCGATGTCCAACTATGTGAAGCACCGCTTCCCCGACTTCGCGCCGGCCCGGATTTTGGACTGCGGCTGCACCGTCGGCCACAACGCCGCCGCCTGGGCGCAGACCTATCCCGACGCCGAGGTGCATGGGATCGACGTTTCGGCGTCCGTCCTGGTTTACGCCCACGGCCGGGCCCAAAGCCTGGGTCTGCCCGTGCACTATCACCAGATGGACGCGACCGACCTAGGCTTTGAGGACAATTCGTTCGACGTTGTCTTCACCTCCATGTTCCTGCACGAGCTGTCTGTGAAAGACATCAAGCGCTTCTTCGCCGAGGCGCACCGGGTGCTGCGTCCCGGCGGCCTCCTGATCAATATGGAACTGCCGCCGAACCGCGAGCTGAAGCCCTACGACCAGTTCTATCTGGACTGGGACTGCTACTATAACAAAGAGCCCTACTACCGCGCCTTCCGCGATCAGAACCCTGAGGATCTGGTCCAGGCCGGCGGCTTCCGCGCGGAAGACTTCATCCAATTCACGGTCCCGCAATACTCCTTCACGCCGGTCGATGCGTTCGACGCCGCGGTCAACGCGCCGCCGAGCTTCGATGGCGACACGGGCCGCTTGAGCGCCAGCCTGAACTGGTTCGGCTTTGGGGCCTGGAAGGCGAAGTCTTAAACCTTGCCTGACGCCGCGATGGATACCGATGTGCCGCCCCTGCCGGTCGACGCCGCCGGCCGCCGCCCTGCGTTTTTCTCACCGGACGGAGTGGATCAGATCCTGACTATGGTGCTGGAGCTGGCGACGGAGCTGTGGGTGCTTCGGGAGCGGGTGTTCGTGATAGAGGCCGTCGCCGCCGAACACGGACTGCCTTTGAAGAGCGCGGTTGAAAGCTATGCTCTGTCGGAGGCTCAGCGAGCTGAGTTGGCGGGGATGCGGGCTGAGATGATGAACCAGCTGTTCCGCACGCTGCACCAGGATCATCGGCCGGTGGGCGGGTAGGGGCGACGGAGCGCCGTCAATGCGTGCTTCGAGACAGGCGCCCTTGCGAGCGCCTTCTTCAGCATGACGAAGCCTAATGCAATCAATACCTTCGTCATCCTGAGGAACCCCGAAGGGGTGTCTCGAAGGACGCAGGCCGGCTCGCGCAGCCTCCCGCACTCGCCAGCCTAAACCACCGCCATCGCACCCTCCGCCCCCTCAACCTTCCGCGGCAACAGCAGCAACAGCAGTCCACTGACGATCAGCGCCGGCACGATCACGACGCTCATGCCCACGCTCCAGCCCACACGCCCCACGGCCACCACGGTGAGGATGGGGAAGATCATGAAGCCGGCGCTGATCGCCGCTGTGCCGCTGACGGCGGCGGCGGTGGCGCGGAGTTCCTGAGGGAACAGTTCCAGCAGGTAGATCAACAAGATGGCGCTGGCGCCGTAGAAGAAGAAGGTGGTCAAGCCGAAGACTATGATGTCGGCGGTTACGGTCTTGGGCAGCCAGAGCGTTGCCAGGAAGGCCAAAGCGCCGAGCCAGAGCCAGGTGATGGCCGTATCCCGCCGCGTCAGCAGTCCCTCGCTGACCAGGGCGGCCGTAATATAGCCGAAGATGCCGATGCCGTAGGAGGCGCCGACGATGCGCGCGGCGGCCGCCGGCGTGTAGCCGCGTACCGCATGGAAGAAGGTGGGCATATAGAAGGTCGAGCCGCCCACCGCACCGCCGTAGAGGAGGAAGGCCAAGCCGCTGAAGAGAGTGATCCAGCGATATTTCGGGCCAAAGACGGCCTTCAGCGGCGCCGCCAACGCGCCGGCTTTAGATGTCGCGACCGCCTTCACCAAAGGGGCCTGGGGGATCGCCGCGTAAAGAATGGCGGCGATGGGAATGACCGCAAACGCCACCATGAAGGCCGGGCGCCAGCCTGTGTGCGCCATGATCGGCGCCGCAAATACCGAGGCGATGAACCAGCCGAACGGATAGGCGCACTGGAGCACCGCCAGCAGAATGGCGCGTAGGCGCGGCGGCGCGCGGCCGGCCACCATGGCGTTGGTGATCGGCGACAGAGCCGCGCTAAAGCCCGCGCTTCCCACCCGCAAGCATCCAAACACCAGCGCGCTGGGGGCGAAGGCCTGCAACCCCACCAGAAGGGCGGAGATGCCGAGGCAGAGCGGCAAGGTTCGCTTAGGTCCCCAGGAGTCGGTCAGGACGCCGATAGCGATGCTGGCGACGATGCCAAACGCGAAGGAGGCGGAAATGATCAGGCTGACCGCGTTCAAGCCCATCTTGAACTGCCCCATCAGGTCGGGGATAGCGTAGCCGAACAGGGACTGGTCCATGTTCGACAGGCCCCACGCCGCAAACGCGATGCCGAGCGTTCCGAGCGGAATGGCGCGCCAATCGATCTTTAGACCTGACGATGGCGACATGCGGCGAACTCCCTGCCCGTGGCGCGCCGAAAATATGGCGTTTGTTTACACGCTCAATTGAAAATCCGATCTTTGAGGGTGTTTTGCAGGCGACCGCGCTTTATCGTCCTGCGGCGCCCTATTACCAAGCAGATTGGGGGGCCGGCCGGCGCTCGACAGCCTTGAGAGGTCCACCTTGGAGATCAAGCAGCTCACGCGCCTGCTGGCCGTCATCGAGCACGGCAGCCTGGCCGCCGCCGCGCCGCACCTGGCCCTGACCCAGCAGGCCTTGGGCTCCAGCATCGCCAATCTGGAAAAAGAGCTGGGCGTCGCCCTGTTCGATCGGGGCCCAGGCGGGGTGACGACGCCCACCGCCTATGGCGCCATGCTGGCCCAGCACGCCCGCGCCATCCTCGCCTCGGCCACGCGCGCGCAAGAGGAGCTGGCCGCCTTTCGCGATGCCCGGGGCGGCAGCGTGAGGCTGGGCGTCGGGGAAAGCTTTGCACCCGATGTGATCGCCCGCGCCGTGCGCGAGCTGCATGTCTCCCGGCCCGACGTCCGCATCACCCTGTTTGAGGACTATTCCGAGATCCTGCTGGAGCGGCTGGCCGAAGGGCAGATCGACTTTATCGCCGGCTCCGATGACGGCAGCTTGAACAATCAGCTCCTGCGCACGCCGCTCTACACCTGTAAGGACGTGATCGTGGTCCGAGCCCAGCATCCGCTCGCGGGCCGAAAGGGGCTCACGCTCGCCGATCTGCAACCCTTCACCTGGATGGCGCCCCATTCCCGGCCATCGGACGCCAAGGTCATCGCCCAAGCCTTCGAGCGCGCCAACTTAGGACCGCCCAGCCACTTCATCTGGACCGACGCGCCGATCGTCGGCGCTCAGCTCCTGCTGCTGGACGATTTCATCCTGATGACCTCGCCGGCTATGGTGTCGGAGGCCTTGGGGCTCAACCAGGCGACTACGGTGAAGCTGGACATCGACGATCTATCGGTAGAGCGGCGGGCCGGCCTCACCTACCAAGCCGCCACCCGGCTCAACCCGTCGGCCATGCTGCTGATGGACATGATCAAGGCGAGCGCCGCCGACTACGTCCGAGACCGCCCCTACGCCGCCCAGATCGCCGCCTAAAGCGGCGAGGCGTCCCCGCGCACGAGAGCCTGGAACGCCGCATGGATGTGGCTCTTCATGACCGCCGCGGCCCATGCGCCATCCTTCGCCGAAAAGGCCTCGATCAGTTCGCGGTGGTGCGCCATGGAGCGGCGGCGGTCCGCGTCGGAATATCGCGACAGCGTCCGCAAGATCAGCGGCAGCTCGACGACGAGCGAGGCCATGGCCGATAGCCGGGGACTCATTGCGGCGTCCAAGATGATCTTGTGGAACTCCGAATTGGCTGGCGTGAAGTCGCGGTTGACGACGTCGGGCGGCGCCTGCACCGTCTGCTCCATCTCGTCCGCCAAGGCCTTGAGGCGCGCGATCGCGTCCGGCGTCAAATGCTTGGCCGCGCGCTCGGCGGCGTGGGATTCCAGCATGGCGCGTAGGACATAGATCTCCTCAAGCTCGGCCGGGGTGATGATGTTGACTTGAGCGCCGGCGTTGGGGGTGACCGTGACCAGCCCCTCGACCGCCAAGCGCCGCAAAGCTTCGCGGACGGGCGTGCGCGACACCGCGCAGAGCTCCGTCAGCTCCTCCTCCTTGAGGCGGGCGCCTGGCTGGAATTGGCCGCTCAGAATGCCTGCGCGGATCACCTCGTATGCTCGTTCACCCGCCGTAGACACCTTAAACCCCTGTTCCGCCGATAGGAGAGTTAGCGCTGAGGGCGCTCGCTTTGTATACATGCTCAACGATGAGAGAGGGGCGACCCGTCTCTGCGCCTGCGCCGCATCGCCAAATTGCGTTTTCATTTAGCGGCTAAAATGAATGTATGCGAACGTCATACGGAGACCTGAGCGCGAAGGGAGAGGCCGTGACGGCTGTCGATTTGGAGGCCGCGTCCCATGACGCCTTTGCGCGGCTGCGCCAACCGATCGCGCTGGGCGGCGTGTGGCTGAAGAACCGCGTCGTCCACGCGTCGATCACCACCTTCTACGTCCAGGACCAGCGCGTCACCGATCGCCTCATCGATTACCACCGGGCCCGAGCCCAGGGCGGCTGTGCGGCGATCATCATCGAGCCCACCGCCGTCCTCTCCTGGCAGATCGACGAACCGCACAAGGTTCGCCTGTTCGACGACAGCCAGGCTGAAAACCTGGCGCGCCTGGTCGATGCGGTCGAAGCGCACGATTGCCGGCTGCTGGGTCAGATCCAGGATTCCGGACGGGGTCGCCATCGGCGGGGGCGCAAACGCTACTGCTATGCGCCGTCCGCCCTTCCCGACGATCTGAGCGGCACCATGCCCCGCGCCCTGACCATCGCTCAAATTCAGAAGGCTGTGGAGGAAATCGGCCAAGCCGCAGGGCGAATGCAGAGGTGCGGATTTTCAGGTCTGGAGATTTCAGCCGGCCACGGCCATCTGGTGCATCAGTTTCTGTCGCCCTGGTCGAACCGGCGGGAGGACGCCTATGGCGGCGACCTTGAAGGCCGGATGCGCTTTCTTCTGGACATTATCGACGCTGTTCGCGCCGAGACGCGCAAACCTTTCATTCTGGCGGTCAAGGCGCCCGGCGACGACGGCGTTCCCGGCGGCGTAGGTCCCGATGAGGCGGCGGCCATCGCGGCGCGCCTGGCGGCGACGGGCGAAGTTGACGCCTTCGCCTTTTGCCAGGGGTCGCACCATCGCTCCCTGGAGCACCACATGCCCGACATGTATGGCCCCCGCGCGCCCTACGACGCCCTGACCGCGCAGCTGCGCGGGTTTGTGAACGGCGCGCCCACGGCGGCGCTCGGGCGCCTCGTCGATCCGGTGCAGGCCGAGGCGGTCTTGCGTCGCGGCGATGCGGACTTCGTTCAGATCGGCCGCGCCCTGATCACCGACCCGAACTGGGTGAATAAGGCGTTCGAAGGACGCGAGCATGAGCTTCGCGCCTGCGTCTCCTGCAATACCTGTTGGGGGCAGGTGGTCTCCGGCGCGACCATGGCTTGCGACAACAACCCTCGCCTGGGCACGCCGGACGAAGCGACGTGGACGCCGCCCGTCGCGCCGGCGCGACGCAAGGTCGTGGTCGTCGGGGCCGGACCGGCGGGGCTGGAGGCGGCCTGGGTGGCGGCGGGCCGCGGCCATGACGTCACCGTGCTGAGCCGGGGCGCGACCTACGGCGGCAAGCTGGCGCGCCTGGCCGCCGTGCCGGGCTGCGATCAGGTCTCTAGCGTCTACGACTACCAGGTCGCCCGGGGCGCGCGGGAGGGCGTTCGGTACGCGTACGGGGTGGAGGCTCAAGCCGGCGCCATCGCGGCCCTGGCGCCGGATAGGGTCGTGCTGGCCACCGGCGCCGAGATGGAGTGGCCGGCGGGCTGGCCGGATGTCTGGCGGGAGGCCGGGGCGGCCAGCGACCTCAGAGAGGTCAGCGCCATCTTCACCCGCGCGACGCCCGTGCGGCGGCCCGGCGTCGCCGTCGTGCAGGACAACGACCACACCGCCGCCACCTACGCCGCCACCGTGATGCTGGCAGCCCACTTCGAACAGGTCGTGCTCGTCACCGCGAAGGCCGGCCTGGCCGGGGAAGAGCCGATCGTGGTGCAGCAAAGCGTGCAGAGACGCTTGGCGGCGGCCGGGGTGGAGATCGCGCTCCTAAGCGAGGTCGCCCCCGACAGCGACCTTGAGGCGGGCGAAATCACCTTCGTCAATGTCTACAGCGGCGCCCGGCGAACGCTCCAAGGCATAGCGCTTTTGACCTACGCCGGGACGCGACGACCCGTGGACGATCTCTACGGTCCCCTATGCGCCGCCGGGCTGGATGTCCGCCTCGTCGGCGACGCCTATGCCCCGCGCGATCTCCTGACCGCGACGGCGGAGGGTCATGCGGCAGGGTTGGCGGTGTGACGGGGCGCCTCGGCATGCCCAGCGCCATTCCATATTATGGATCGAAAATGCCAGATTGACACCGTATGGTAATTTCATTCTAAGCAGCCGGGGCGACGCCTTCGCCGCAGCAGCCAAGGTCGATGTCCATGAGCGGCCCCGCCACGACGCTGATGTTCCGGGAGGCCGAAAGCGCGGGCCAAGCGGTCGGCCGCCAGCTCGACGCGGATAAGGCCGTCCGTGCCCGGATCGCCGCCCGGCTGAGAGCCGACCCGCCGCGCGCCGTGGTCACCTGCGCCCGGGGCAGCTCCGACCACGCCGCGACCTACGGCAAGTATCTGATCGAGACGCGCCTGGGCGTCGTCACCTCGTCGGCGGCCTTGTCGACCAGCTCCATCTATGGACAGGCGGCACAGCTCAAGGACGTCCTCTATCTGGCCATTTCCCAATCCGGCCGCAGCCCCGATCTTTTGAGCGCCGTCGCGGCCGCCAAGGCGGCGGGCGCCTTCACCGTCGCCCTGGTCAACGATACGGCGTCGCCGCTCGCCGCCGCGGCGGACGAGGTGCTGCCGCTACACGCAGGCCCGGAGATCAGCGTCGCGGCTACGAAATCCTATATCGCCGCCCTGGCCCAGATCGCCCAACTTGTCGCCGCCTGGAGCGACGACGCCGACCTGACGGCGGCGCTGGCGGGCCTCCCGGCGTTGCTTGAAGCCGCCTGGGCGCTGGAGTGGCCCCAGGCCATGCCGATCCTGCAAGGCGCCACGAACCTCTTTGTGCTCGGACGGGGCTTGAGCTTAGGGATAGCCCAGGAGGCGGCGCTGAAGTTCAAGGAAACCTGCGGCCTGCACGCCGAGGCCTTCAGCGTGGCGGAAGTGATGCACGGCCCCATGGCCCTGATCAAGCCGGGCTTCCCGGTGCTGGCCTTCGCTCAGACCGACGCCACCTATCCGTCGGTGACCCAGGTGCTGGACGGTTTCGCCGCGCGCGGGGCCGCGCTGATGCGGGTGCAGTCGGATCCGTCCGCGGCCGGCCGGCTCGCCGCCGTGGCCGGCCACCCGGCGCTGGAGCCCATCAGCATGATCCAGACCTTCTATCGGTTCGCCAATGCGCTCTCGCTGGCGCGCGGCTACAATCCCGATACGCCGCCGCACCTTCGCAAGGTGACCGAGACCCTCTAGATCAGGCCCATGATG
>Ga0209208_10002279_pt1 | contig 27471 bp, 19 predicted proteins | sample S1TSphfallax_3_FD_187694 | JGI IMG/M metagenome (GOLD analysis project Ga0209208, IMG submission 187694) | Host-associated microbial communities from peat moss isolated from Minnesota, USA - S1T2_Fd - Sphagnum fallax MG (SPAdes) (version 2) | ecosystem: Host-associated > Plants > Peat moss >...
AGCCACAAAGGGTCCTGTTGAGAAGCCTGCACCATCTCAACAGGACCTTCAGCTTGGAGATCAGGAAGGGCCAAAAGGCTTCTAAAAATTGCTGCAATCAGTGATTTTAGGCAGCAGACAATGGCAACAAAAACAATAATACAACAGACTGTGAAGTGGAGACAACCCACCATTCTTTTCTTGAGATTGGTCATGAGCAAAAAAATTACTTCCCAGTAATAATTCTTCTGATGTGTTTCATGTGGAAGTACAAGCCCACCTTTTCACTAGGTTTGAAAAGAAAGGAAGCAAGACTAGATTGCTTCAATCCACCTCCTGAGGATGCTATGACTTGAACAGAACTTGTCTGAACTTCACCAACAGGAATGCCCTTGGCCACTGAGTTCTGAGATGGAGCAACTAGATCATCTTCTTTGGCTTCCTCTTCATCACTGAGTTCCAAGATAGATGTCGCTATTCCCCTTTTCTTATTTGAGACACCTGAAACTGAAAAAATATGTTGGATGTGAGGGAAACTCTACCCACCCTGCACTGACAGAAATATTACTTTTGACCTAAAATTTCCACTCAATGAGATGAAACTTGTCAATATAGATTCAGTGCCAAATTACAAATCAAGATATATTCATAAGTACTCAGAACTTCTGCATACTTACAATTTACCTACATAGAAAACTGAGAGATGACCCCATAATCAGGTTACACAGATTTCAGATCTAACAACATATGAGCAAACATGAAAAGAAGACACCAAACCCTAATGAACAGAAAAATAATCACTTAAAGTTATCCAAAGGCTGAAACACCTTGGTGATATAAGAGAAACTTGATGTCTTCTCTTCACTAGGCTAATTAAGCTCATGATTTGAGCTCTGAAGAACTCTTTTGAGCTTCAAAGCCTCAAAATCTATAAAAATGGTTATTGATCACTCCAAATTTGGCAGCATCCGATACAATGCAATACAGATGAGGCAACTGAATAATGTCAAGACCTGCATATTCTGGCTGAGAATGCTTGTGAAAAATATCAAACTCAAGTGAGAAGAACTAGAAGTTAGCTAAGATTGCACAATTAGTACACAATTGGGATACCCATTGACTGCTTGAAAACTGACTGACGAAGTCTGAGAAATCACAGGACTGAAACAAAATGGGAGAGGATTTATCAGCAATTAGATCTTGAACACCTCAAGAACTTGATGACTTCAACTACTCTCAAGGAGCCTTTAAGAACCCAGCTGTTCTGAGCAGGAACACCATCTTCCTGCAATCTTGCAATCCACAAGTCATTGACTACCTGCAGGACAGGAGCTTAGCCACTTATACAATTATGGGTGCATTTATAAACCTGGGCTTCATGGGGCTTTATGGTCCTTGTATTCTTTTCTTAGTTTCCAATCTACTATTGGAGGAGACCAAAATCTTCTAAGGGTTCAAGACACTCCATGATGGAAGGGAGGTGCAGAATAGATCATAGACCTAGCTTATCTATGTGAGAGGAATAAAGACTGGAGTAATGCAATCTCTACTCAAAACCTGGGATTTAGAGGGCTTGGGATCATACAAACCACACTTTATGAGCAAACTCAAGATGTGGATAAGCTGCAAAATGTGACCAACTAAAATACCCAGCTTGCAAGGAGGAAACTTGTCTAAAGTCAGGATCATACAAAATATACCTTGAGACATAAGATCAGACCAATTTCTTTTGTAAATTCTATAGCCAAAAGTCCTATGGAAAGGAATGGCAGATGAATGAAAGAATCCAGTGTTGAATTAGGAGGGGTCGAAATCCCTCTCCTTAGAGGAAAGCACAGGAAGAGCCAGAGGAGTAATAACAAGAGGAGGGATTTCGCCTTTCTCTTCCAAACCTACTTCAAGGACATAGAACAGAAGGTTTAGGACCTTGTCTCCCAAAAACATTTTGGGCCTAAACCTGTGGGGAGAATGCAACTGTCTTCATGAAGCAGTAAAGTAGAGGGATCCCAGCAGCAGTTCTGCAGCTCAATAGTGCTTTACCTGCATTATGCTCCTTTGTTGAAGCAAATGAGGAATCATCCACATCAGTTTTGGTAGTAAAAAGTCCCCTCCCAGAATTCAGCTTAAATTCTGATGTGTCACTTGCACTGTCACCCTCCTCCTCCTTCTCATCCTCCAATGATAATGATGATGATGATGGGGATTGTGTGTACCTGAAAAAATACAGGTTGGGTATTGAAATCTCCTCCTTTTGCTACAATCATTTATGACAACTCCTGCTTCTGCATTAGCTTCAAGCCTGATGCATAGATTTGACAGAAAAAAGAAGTCCAGATTCATAACGGCTCAAATTTCAAAATTAATTGACTCCATCCTAAAGTCCAACCCATATCTTTACATGAGCACTAACCATGAAAAGGAGCAAAAGGCCACTATCCTCAGTCTGCCTTCAACCTCATGTATTCTAACCCATAAGAACAAGAGAGGAGAAACCTACTTGAATTTCTTCCCTGCTATGCGTGCAGATTGGCGTATTGGTGTTGGAGTGTCCTCAAGGTGAATGAGAGTTCTCTGCTCAACATCAGAATCTTGCTTCTCTTCTGTCTGTTTTTCAACTTTCACATCACTTTCATCTTGTTTGTTACTCCTAAAGCATTGATCCATCCTCAGCTGGCCTTTTGGTACTTCCAGCTGATCATGCTTGTGCTCTATTGTATCCTCTTCAAGGGATTCCTTGAAAGCTCTTGCTCGGCCAGCTCCAGCCTTGAAATCAAAATCTGCATGTTTCTCCTGCATCCACAATATGCAAACATCAATAAAGCCTCCTAGTTATTGAGGGGCACATCATGATTTACTCAACAAGAACAGTCAAACACCTTCATGCCCATGACACTAAAACAGGTCTAGAAAATAAAACCTGTTGGAGGTCAAGAGGCATTTCAAGGCGAAGCTCTTCAGGATTGTCATCCTTTGTCCCAATCCACCAAGCAACTGAGAATACCACCTGCCAAGATACACGTACCCATATAAACAATGATGATATTGCTGCTACTGATGTAAGTGTCTATATAACAAGCGCTGAGTACTACTCAAGGTTCAAATGCACACCAAGTCTTTAAAAAACTGATTTTCAGTACAAACTTTATCTTGTGTAACTGGAACTCTGAAGATATTAGACCCAATTATCCTTGTCAAACAGAGGTTGCTGTAGGAAAAATTGACCACCAGAACCTCTACAGTGATGAATACTTGTCTCTACATATACAAGGCCAAAGGGAATTTTTGTTTTGGATGTAGACCTGGAACAAAACAAAACGTCTCTGGTGTTGAAACTGCAAGTGATGTCACTTGAAAAGTAGGCACCATTTACCCTTTAGGAATGAAGAACTTACAAGGCTCTCAAAGCAGTCTTCACAAATAATGTTCGACCCTCGAACAAAGTTTAGCGTGAGGTATTTGTTTTTGGGGTACACAATAGTACCGAACAATTTGAGCCTTCCCTAAACCCATTGCAAACACCATCTCAGGCCCAATATTTGCAAGAAGACCATCTGTGACTCAACACCATTGTCAACAGCATAATCTGCCAAAATTTGAGGAGATGACAAAACCTGATTTTGTACATACAAGAAGATGCAATCTTGATATCACAAGGAAGAACAAATGAAAACTGCAGATGGCAGATAGACAGATTAGGGTTCAAGGTGCAAGACAAATATTTTGAAAAATCGTAGAGTTGATTATTTGAGTGAAGAACGCAACATGCCTGAGGAAAATCTACATACAAAATAGGATTTTTGGAGTCCAATTGTGTAAGATCCCCAAATTTTCCACCAGCTACAGGTGCTACAAGCCCTGGAAATGCAAATAAATATTTATTCTTCCTGTGCCCTTTCTTCACAATATCCTTCCCATTGCATTTGAGAACAGCTGTAACATAGCCCAACACAACAATCAGTAAGCTCATGAACTAGGGATTTCAAGGCCCATAGATATCACACTGTGTAGGTATTCTGACAAAACACATCGAATGAATCCCACCCAGTACCAAAATATATTGCAAGCTATGGGGTCAGTCGACCACTTCCAAGCTCAAAAACGTTAAACCCTAAACCCTAAACCATGGGAAATTTCCAGTTTTGGATTGAACTTCACATGGGAAATTCAAAGTGAAGTTCAATCCAAAACTGGAAAAAAGGGGAAAACAAACGCAGTAGTCTGACATGTGTAGGATTAGGTCTGCATCCTTGCAAATACAAAAAACGTGTCCCCATGTGACATCAGTCATTTCCCAAGACGAGATAGAGAAAGAGTGAATGAGAGATCGTTTCCAAACATCATCATCTCAGCTGCAACGCTACTGAATGATATAATGTACGCCCGGAAGGACAGAACCCCGAGAAAAAAGAAGAAAACCAAACCTTTTGATGGCCGCAATGGATTTGCGGGATGCGCTTTATTTTGTGAGAGCACACCCCGGGAAAAGGAAAGATCAAGGAGCCGCTTACTCTCCGCCTCCACTGCCTTCTGTTCCGTAATTGCAGATCCTTCTTGTTTGCTTGAAGATGCCCCTTTCGCCATCACAAATGCTGCTACTTCTGCTGCTGCTGCAAAAACCAAACCAAACCAAAAGCGGACCTTCTATCGAGCGAGAAATCTCCTGCAGCACATGTTCGACGGCTAGTCCAGCGTCCTCTTGTTGCAGCGAGCGGCACCTGAAGCGGAATGCCAGCAGCGAGTAGTGACTGGGGACTCAAGGCGTCCCTTGCAACCGGTTCGGGTTCATTTGAGCATCTCCAGGAATGTGATCCTACACAGTAAAATTGGATGAAGAAAAATCAAAACATGTCGGTTTGGCTCAAGAAAATGGTTTTGGCTCAGCGTAATGCTACAGTTTGCCATGCCTGGTAAAGGGCGCACCAACTCATTGCACCTCCAAAAAAGAGTGTAATAAATAGGATCTGACTGCTGTTCAGTATTTCTGATTGGTCAATGATAATAATTGGACCAGGTGGTTTGCTATTACGGTAGTATTCCCCCGCCCATTTGCTATCCCAGTTTCAGTTTTATGGGTGGGGTTGCAAAAAAGTAAATAACTAAAACTTTGATGTGGAAAAACATTTGCAGAGTCACATACTCAGCACTGCTGGAGATGCCCTAAGAATTAGCATAATAATAATAGGCATATTCTGAAGAGCTTCTTCACTCGCCCCATTATTTGGGTCTTTAGCAGTGTTTCTAGGATGTTTTAATGTTTCTCTCATCCAAGATGACTTACAAATTGTTTCTCAGCCCTCACTAATAAACATGACAATTAGGATAGTAAGAAATGGCAATAAAAATTAAGAAACTACAGAAATCAACCTATCTAGACCCATCATTCTATCTTATCAACCAGGAACAATTATTCTATTATCCAATACTTTTGCAAATTTTGGGTGCATTGGATCTTGTGCAGATATATATTTATTGTGTACCTATTTGTTAGATTTATTAGTTAGTTAGAGTTTCTTTTCTTTTCTTCTCCTTTGAAAGAGTCACTTTTGTTGGCCCATCACCAATTCTATTGAAACACTGAGCACTCCCCCAAAAGAGAAGCACGTATATATGCTTGTCATGGGCCCACCTAAATATAGTTTATATATACTCTACTGCCTTGAAAGCTTTGACATTACTTATATTATTTTCAGAAATGTTGAAATTTTCAGATTATTCTTTTCAAATAAATTTTTTTGAGAATGGAAATATTGAATCTTCAAGAATATTATTTTTTCAAAATGAGACTTTTTAATTAAATAATTACTTAACAAACATGTATCAAAGTTGCATATATATAATTTATTTATTTATATATGAAAGTTCAATTTTGGCCAATGCATATGGGAAAAAGTGTGATGCTATTGGGAACATATTAGGGAATGCATTAGGAACTTGATGGGAATAGCCATAAAACAAAAAATCCTTCCCCTCCAAACCCAAAAGAAAAAACAACACATTTTTAAATGTGTGTTGAACCTTTTAATTGATTACATGAAATTTTTATTCCTAAATTTTTTTGTGATCACCATTTTTGACATGGTCTAATACCCTTGTCTAATAGTGCAAATATATGTATACTAACCCAAAACCAATTTATTACCCCAAAACCAACATAAATTTGACTATACTTCATCCAACAAATATAAATTTTGATAGAATTATTATAACTTTTCCAAATAGACCACAACATTTAATTTATGACTCTCACTTGGTTTTTGCCATGGATCATAATTGTCATATATTTTAGCAAATATTATTAGAGCAATGTTGGGTGAGTTTAGTTTATCATCATGATTTTAAAATTTTGTATCCAAAACATGATGTTCCATTAAAGTTATTATGGGTACACATATGCTTTATTCACATCTAACATAGGTGTTTGCTATTTATTCTCAATGGCATGTAATGTTAAAGCAATATTATTTGGGATGCTAATTTGTCATCATGACTTCAAAATTTTGTATTCAAATCATGGTCTTACATTAAAGCTACAAGTAGTGGTTGATTATTTTTTACAATGACATCATCATTGTCACTAGTACAAATTTATTGTGTTAAATGATAACTTAATCTTTTTCTGAATTTTCTCTTCTTTTTGTTGGTGCAACTTGTTATTTGTTACTAATTATTGTGCCCCATGGCTCCTAAATGTGAATTCGTGAAAACACCAAAAATTTGTGTTTTTGTTCATCAATTTTGATTCATTCAATGCAAGCATGTCATATTTCAATCAATTTTCTCTTATGTGCACTATGGTGAATTATGGTGTCAATTATGTTGTTTTAACTACACAAAACATTAGTAAATTATTTGCAATTCTTTGTCATTTAATATCATTTGTTATTAAGTTTAACAACATTTTGCTTATGATTTAATTGTAATTGTCATAATTAATTGGTTAATGTCATTTTTAGATTGACAAATGTTTTTTAAATAAATTATCACAACATTAGCCTTGGGCTTGCAACCAACACTCATTACACAAGAGAAGATGCAAGTTAGGAATGTGTCTCAAGACTCACACAAATGTGCACAAATGTGAAAGAATGCAAAGATAATGAATTTCAAGCAATCAAAATGTGAATTGCTTTGATAGTTGGAAGTCTTAAAGTGTTACAAATCTTTGGGACATAATTGTAAATAGCAAACCTTGTCCAACCTAAATTTTATTTATGCCATTGATTTTAAGGTCTTGAAACATAAATATTAAAAGTGAACTTGCATTCTTTGTTTGAATATCTAAAGATAAGATTATGGCCAAAAAAATGGTTGGGAATCAAAGTGACAATTTCCAACCACTAAAACTCATAAAATAAGAATAAAATGAATTTCAATTAAAATGTGCATTATAATGTTGAAAATATGTTTTCAAAGGCCATAATTTTTTTCATTTGGAACTTTTCAATGGGAACCCGTATTTGTGGAAATGAACCCATAATTCAATAACACTCATAACTTGGTAATTTTCAAGGCTCAAAAGGGTATATTCTTTCAAGATCATTTGATAAGCCAAGGAACTTGTAACAAATTCACCCATAATGTGCAAGAATTCACAACAAATCATTCTTCGTTTTATCATTGCATTTATTTATTTATTTATTTGTTCATTTACAAATTAAATCAGAAAGATTATGAAAGTAAAATTTCAAATGAATATCATGTGGATCAATGTGACATGGGAGGACCAAATTCAAGTTGTGGATGTGGACACAAATAAAAACATTTGATGTAGCACTAGTATAAAATGTGGGTGCAATTCATTAATCCATGTTCACTAGACTAATGAATTCACTTCTTCCCCATTAGGTCCCATTCACTAAAACTAGTGAATTCACTAAAAATCTAGTGAAATCACTTGATGTACAAGGACACATTTTGTTGTAGTGGAGGAGATTCAATAAGGGGAAATAAGCAACACCAATATGCAATAATACATTAAATTTAATGCACAACACATACAATGAAAGAAGATCAATACAACCCAACTAAGACCATTTAGAGATTATAATATTCATCGAGGCCAAAAAATAGGATTTACTTTCAAGCATGGATGTAGTTGATGTTCATTTTCATATGGATTTAATTGTTTTAAAATACAACAAGATAATGGAAGCCATAATGAGGCATATTGATCTTCATTTTTCCATAATGGTGTGACTTGTAAAAACAAATGGTAGGCTTTGGATAGAAATTATTTGTCAGCTTGGACATATAATCAAATTGGACAAAAAGATTGTCCACTTTGGTCAAAATGGGCAATGATGTTTAATCAAATGGAATATCAAGTCAAAATGAACAAAAACAAATGACACTTCTAGTCAAAATGACCAATCATCCTTTTTTAATCAATTAAAACATTTATTGAAAATGGCCAATGTTATTACAATCAAATGGGGCATCCTACCTACCTATCTACCATTTTTTACAATATACCTACCTACGTAGGTAGCTTTTAAGTACTACCTACTTGCCATCCTACAACCTATATACATAATTACCTAGCCTTCCTCCTTACCCACTTACTTACCTACCTACCTATTATTTAAGTAGCCTCTTCAAGGTACCTCCTACCTACCATCTTACAACCTACCTACTTATAACTATTTAATTTTTTTCCTTACATACCTATCTACTATTGACTTAGGTAGCCTTTTCTAGGTACTACCTACCTACCACCCTATGCCTATAACCTAACTACCACAATGAGAAATTATGTCCATAAAGACTAGATTGGCATACAACTAAATCATCACAAAAACTATTGTGCAACTAGGGTACAATTACAATATGGAAATACAATGAATTAATAACCAAAATGCCACATCAGAATATTTCATAATTGTAATTTAGTTACAACTTGGATTCTATATGGACATATGTACACAAAGTATATAGAATGATAATCAACCATAGTTTGACTTTGATCACAAGTTGCAATGAAGTGGTTGATTTCAATTGTGTTACAACTAGTGTAGCTTTAGCGTTAAATGAACAACTATTTTGCAACTAGCGTACATCGTTGATGTGTATGATCATGCCACATGTACGGTTAAGTAAAGGTCCATAACATCTGGAAATTGTAATTTATTTATAACTAAGAGTCAACTAAATTGGCTAGTTTTATAATTAAGTTATAAGTAAATGTGCCACGATGATTTCATTACATAACTATTAATGGTTATTTTATTACTAGTTATAGTGGTTATTTTATTAATGGTTATTAGTGGTTTTTTTTGTTATTATATTATAGACCATTGGTGGTTATCTTATTGGTGGTTATTAATGGTTATCTATTGGTGGTTATTGATGATTATTTTGTTAATGGCTATTGGTGGCTATTTTTTGTTATTATAAGTTATATAACGACTATTGATGATTATTTTATTATAAGTTATTGTTGGATATTATAGGTTATATTATCATAGGCTATTGATAATTATTTTATTGTGAGTTATTCTAGGTTATTTTACCTTAGGTCATTATATTTTAGATTATTTTAAATTGTTATACTTAGGATAAAATAATTTATAATAACCTATAATAATTTATAGTAACTTAGGGTATAAATTAGAATAACTAAGGTAACTTAAAATAATACAAGATATGTTATAAAGTAACATAATGTATTTAACACAACAATATAAAATATATATATACCATAATAAATTATAATAGTGAATTATGTCAACCAATAGTGAAACATAATGTTTACATAATGATATTATAATGAAATAACTTTAACCAAGGTGAAATCATTGAAATGTAATGAAATAATTTCATTTTTAAAGTCCCATAATGATTTAAGCTAATGAACTACATCTCATTTTTTTACTAATGACACTTGGCACTATTTAATACATTATATTTAAATAATCCCCATTTAGACTTCACCTAGGTTAAACTAAGACCTAGCCACATGGCACTTAAATAAGGCTTAGACTTAGGCAACCATTTAAGAAAATTATGTAACCAAATTTTGGGTTTAACCTTTAAAGTTAAACCTTTTTTATCAATTCATCCCAAATGGTAAATTTAATGTTTTTTTTCAATGTTATCAATGCACTAAGCCCTATACATATTTTAGAACATTAAAATGGAAGATAAACAATACATAACAAAAATTCTAATTACAACTATTATTTACTACCTACAAAATAATACATAACTTAATACCTTTCAACCTAATTTATTATCTATGTACTATTTCCCAATTACTATATATTTTATTATTTAATAATTAACATAACCTATGCAACATTTAGGCTAGGCCTAGGGTTAGGTTAGGTGGCACCTAGGCCATGCCACATCACCAAAGCTAGGCTTAGATTTAAGGCACATTATGTGATACTTATGTTAGCCCTAAACTTAGGCTATGTGGCATTTAGGCATACCTAGACCTAGGGCATGTTACGTGACACCTACGTTAGGCCTAAATCTAGCTCATTTATGCTAGACATAAACCTAGGTAACATTACAAGAATTTTTAGTTTTTCAAACTAGAAATTTTGGTCAAAATTATTAGATTTGCACATGGGCTAGAAAAACCCCCATATCATTTTGGAAAAGTTAATTTAAAACTTTCCAATGTGACTAAGGTGGTCTTTTTTATTGATAGAATAAGGACCATTTGTTTGGTCATTTTAACCAAGGAATAGTGGAACATTTGACTAGTCAAATTTATGCCCATATTTAAATGATATATTTAAAAATTTAATATCAAATTTTTTTTTTTGGGTAGGTAGGTAGGTCATAAAAAGATAACTAAGTAGGTGGTAGCCTACTTCACTTGTTATTTCACCTACTTCACCCATCACAAACTTAATGGGTCACAATTTGACAATAATAGCCTTATAAAATCTATTTTTAAAGGCTTGTATGGAATAGACACGGATGTGATTCAGTTACTTGTGTTGTTTGAATATCAATGTTGTGCACATTGTTTAGACATAAATGTTGTATATTTATTCGTGTTTAAATAATGTTTACACACGAAAATCATGCACATGATTTTCATGTTTAAATAATGGATGACATTCGTGTTTAAACAATATGAACCTATGATATAATAGGTTAAGCACAAATTTGAAATGAACCCATGAAGCTTATAAATTTGCGATGCCTAGCTTAACCTAACATAGTATAACCTACTTAATTTATTTTACTTAACCTAATTACCTTAACCCTCTAAATGTGTACATATGTTACAAATATTAAAAATTGGACCTTTGACCTCCCTAATGATAAACCAAATCCTTAACCAATGGACCACATCCTCAAAATATGTTTAACTTTTGTCAAATTTTTATTTCACATGTTTATTTCAACACATCACTACAAGACTATGAGGTACATAGGTAGGTATATTATAGGAAGTAGGTAGGTGGGTGGGTGGGTAGGTTGTAGTAGGTAGGTAAATATGAAAGTTGGTAAATATTAGGAAAGGTAAATAATTATAAGTACAATATGAAAAAAAGGTGTTTTGTAATTGGCCTTGTAACTCAATTTTTGAGTTACATCAGACACTTACAACTCTCCATATATATAATGCAATTCATTATAACTTTGTTGCAACAATTCATTTTCAACTATTATGCAACTTTTTTATGACTACAATCATAATGTCATGCTAATGTCATTTAAAAAAATCCATCCATCAAAATTTAACATGTGACACTATGAGGGTTTTCCGTGACTTTTTGAAATATTGGTATCCATCATCCATTATGATTATTCATTTTAGATGGTATTGGATTTTGATAGGTGGCACAATAAAAAATTGCCACATGGCATATTAATTGAATTTTGGAAACAAATATATATATGTACTTAGGTAGGTCAATACATAGCCATAGGTAGGTAAGTTGACATAGCTCCAACCTACCTATTTACCTACCTACTTACCTAACTATTTTTAAAAAAAATCTAAATAGGTTAAAAAGTAGGACCTACTTATTTAGGTAGGCAAATAGGTAGGTAGCAAGACAAAATATTAAAAGAATAGGTGAACTAAATAGTAGCCACATAAGTTTTATATTTTGTTATGTGTTTTGCATTTAGGGCTAAACTTTTATGAACTCATCCCAACATGGCACATGTCTTTTAATGTGACAATGCAAGAAGAGACACCTCTTTTATATAGTTTGTAAAATGAGATATTGAAGACAAAGCATATGGGTTAAATCTTTTCATGGCACCCTAGTTGCAATTCAATTGTAACTACAAAAAATATATTCCCACATGTTTTCTATTTGATTTTAATTTTGTAATTAATTTAAAATTTAAGATTAATCATCTAACATAATTAATTGGAATTTAATTTTCTTAATATATGATAATTAAGTATCTAAATTGATTAATATTATTCAGATAATTAATTATGTTGATAATTGATGATTTGAATTCAAATAAAATTTAATAATTACTCACCTACATTAACAAAGTTTTTAATCTAGAATTATTTTAATTAATTAATTAATTATATTTAATTAGTTGTTGATTATAATTAATTAATTATTAGATAACTGATTATTTATTATCTAAATTAATTAAATAATAATTAATAAAAAATGATTAATGAATTCATATGAATAGTTTATTATTTAGTTTACTTAAATAGTTCATGGTAATTAAGTATATTACATATTAATTACTAATTTAAAATTAGTAACAAATAATTCATTCTAAAATATTAAATAATAAACATGAATTTGAGTAGAAGACGTTGAGGTATATAAAGACATTCATATGTACACCCTTATTGAATGTTTAATAAAATACACACATTGTTTTTAATTTCAATTCAAAAATAGACTTTCGCCTTTCATGAAATTTTATGGTTTGATATGTATGTAGACCAACATAATATTGTGAATTCCAATGGAGTGAAATATATTAACACAACAATTGAACATCTATATATATATATAATATTTACTACATTATGTAAATTTTAGTTATTTAAATAATTATTTTAATTAATTAATTCAATAAAAGAATTGACTCATATCAATGAAACATTTAATAATCTAGTCTAGAAAAATTTGAAGTGTATAAGCAATGATATCTATATGTACATACTCATAAACATTTTAATACACCATTCCAATCCAACTAAAGGCCTGCATTTACACTTTCAATGAATGCACAATTTGTAAATCTTTTACACATTTCAAGGCCCTAGTCAAAATGGACATGTCCATTAGTAAAAAAAGACTAGTTAATCAACTTGAACTGAATGAAAAACCATGTTTTGGAGTAGTGAATCTAATACTACAAAGTATTGGATGTACCTATTAAATTTGAACAATAACCCTATGGTTGATTTCCACTTGTTTAAACTATGAACCAAATTTGCATATAAATAACATATGTATTCATTCATTCCGTGTTTGGATAAAAATATCATATAATCCTTTGTCCGCTAAATGTATCATAAATGCACATGTGCATCTTGTTGTCTTAACACAAATATGCTCATGCGATTACTTTGAAAAAAAGTCTATTCACACATTAAAGTGTATTATATCAACTTGCTTACAAGGTCTTAATATTTTATTTTGTCAACCCACTTTGATTCTATATTTGATTGAATTTTAAACTTATCTTCCATTAGGGTTGTCATTGAAAATTTGTCATGTTGAAAAAGTTTTAAATGGATTTTGCATATTTTCATTGTGCGAGCACAATTCTTTCCTTGAAAAATTATACTTGGATGTAGAAAGACACCAATTCCAAGCTTGAAAATTCAAAATTTTTATCTAACTCAATTTATAATTATATGATTTCATGGTTATAACTAGTTATATATCATTTATGTATAAATGAAAATCACATAATGTCCATAATCACTAATGTTAAAATACAAATTATAATTTGAAACATTACATGTCAAACCATGCTTGTCTTAAGGAATGTCAAATCTATTTTGAATACCATTTTTTAAAGTTCATTTAAATCCATATAATGTTTTTTTCAACAAGTAAACATTTTCTTATACACCTTTTACTTCAAAGCCCTTTGGTTGGTTCATGTATATTTCTTGAATTAAGTTGTCATTAAGAAAAGTTAAATGAACATCTAGTTGTTTGACAACCCATTTTCTTTTAGAAGCCATTTCTACCATTTTTAAAATTATCATTTGCTTGATATTTAAAGTATATGTTTCATTAAAGTTCATGTCTTGGGTTTATTTGAAGCTTTTCACAATTAATTGTGATTTGAACTTGTCCACCTTCTTGTCTCCATTTAGTTTAATTTTGAACACCCATTTGTTTGACACAACATTATTTCTTGGTAACAAATCTTGTAATTTTAAAATGTGTTGTTCATGTTAATTGAATCACATTTTTGTTCCATTGTTCCTTTCCATCCGAGATGAACACTAGTTTCCTCGTATCTTTGTGGTTCCCTAGTTATTTTTAGGGTAGATATATTCTTTTGCATGAAATGGAAAATTCATAAGTCTTTCAAAAGGACCTAAGTGTTAAAGAATGTGGTTTGGTTGGTTGTTTTTTAGGCGGTCCTAGTGACAAAGTGTTATTCATTTTTAAGAGCCTATTTCCAATCAATTCATGAGCCACCTTATGTTCAAATTCTTGATCCATTTCTCCATTCATTTCTTGTATAATCACCATGGGAACACAATACATTGGATCTTTAATGTTTTTCATAATAAGTTGCAATACTTGCAAAATTATAACCACAAAAATTGATTCAAATTTAATTTAAAATGTTATAAAAGTCCTTTTGTATGTTTAAAGTAGTAGAAAACAAAAAAAGATGTGAACTTGTGTTAATTAATTTCAAAAGTTTTTATTTTTATTAAACATCCTCCAAAAGTTTTCAAATTTATTTTGAACTTTATTATATTAAAAAAAAAAAATCACATTGTTGAACAATTCAAATGTCGCAACCCCACTTTGAGGTAAGTGTGAAGATGAGACTCACACTCCCAAAAGTGGGAACTTGGAGTCCTCTTGGACTCCCGCAACTTCAGAGCTCAATTGCAGAGGCCAAAACACCTTGTCTTGAGGTGTTCTTTATACCATTGGAAAAGGCCTTGAAGTGCAGATGTCCAAAATTGCCTCACATGAGCCATTTGGACATCTGCAGCACAAGTTATGGTCAAAAGAAGGGTCGGGAGTCAAACTGGCAGTTTAACTTCTGACCACAAAAAGTCAAGAATCGATCCGATCCCAATGTGTGCAGATGGAGTGCGACAAACCATTGGAAAGCTCTTGAGGAGAGCTACAAGTTTGCTTTAGACCTCATCCTAATCCGAGGTCTAAGTTGGGAGTTATGAGCTCCCAAAGTCTCGGGAGTCCAAACCGGGACAATTTCGGGACTCCTCTTTGGGAGTCCCGGGAATAAAAGCCATTTGGATGCAGGTGCGACAGAGCAATGCAGAGAATACTATATGGGGGAAGGTGGTGGCTTCCCCCGAGTCCGGGCCGTGGTGAGTCAAGTCAGTCCGTGTTGCCCTTGGCTTATCCCAACAGCAAGGGTGTTTCCGAATGTGAACTAACCAACTTGTGGTTGGTTTTCATGCAGGACCGAATAACTAAATAGTTATCTCTCTTCCTAGTCTAATCCCGGAGCTTTCAGCACGTCCCTCTTACCCCCTTTAGTGTTGGAAGTTGGGAGCGGCACCAAGTTCCAACTACTTCCACTCTTTGACATAATTGCACCCTTTTTTGGGTCTAATAAGGAACTCGGGGGCACGTCATCAAAACTCCCTTTGTAATTTATATTCATAAAAATGTATTACACAAATCAACAAATTTAAAATAATCAATTTTAACCAAGAGCACACACTACACCAAAATGCGTCCTAGTTCATTTTGGGTTTCATTAAATTTTGAATGAATTTGGACATTATTAACATGGTGAAACTAATCAACCCCCTAGTGAACAAGGACCAATTGTTACGAACTATGAATTGGTCCACTAATACATAGTGAATTAAGTAGCATGAAAATTGATTAAATTTAAATTATTTAATATTTAATGTAATATATAAAATTATTGATAATTTTTTAGTTTTTAGCCTATTGTGAGGTAACTTTCTGTCCCTCTGCTCTTGGTTCTATGAAATGATTTTATTCAAGGGTACATATGCTATTAGTGAAGGAGAAATGTAAAGTGTATCTTTAAATGTTAAGTTACATGTCGTAACCCCACTTTGAGGCAAGTGTGAAGATGAGACTCACACTCCCAAAAGTGGGAACTTGGAGTCCTTTGGGACTCCCGTAACTTTAGAGCTCAATTGTAAAAGCCAAAACACCTTGCCTTGAGGTGTTCTTTATACCGTTGGAAAGTACTTGAAGTGTAGATGTCCAAAATGGCCTCGCATGAGCCATTTGGACATTTGTAGCATAAGTTATTGGACATTTGTAGCATAAGTTATAGTCAAAAGAAAAGCCGGGAGTCAAATTGGCAGTTTGACTCTCGACCACAAAAAGTCGGGAATCGACCCGATCTCGATGTGTGCAGATGGAGTGCGACACACCGTTGGAAAGCTCTTGAGAAGAGCTACATGTTTGCTTTAGACCTCATCCCAATCGGAGGTCTGAGTTGGGAGTTATGAGCTCCCAAAGTCTCGGGAGTCCAAACTGGGACAGTTTCGAGACTCCTCCTTGGGAGTCCCGGGAATAAAAGCCATTTGGATGCGGGTGTGGCAGAGCAATGCAGAGAATATTATATGGGGGAAGGTGGTGGCTTCCCCTGAGTCCGGGCCGTGGTGAGTCAAGTGAATCCGTGTTGCCCGTGGCTTGTCCCAACACTTGGAGTGTTTTCAAAGGTGAACTAATCAACTTGTGGTTGGTTTTGTTGTAGGTTGCGAGTGAGTGAATAAGCTTGTCCCTCTTCCTAGTCCTATTCCGGAACCTTAGCACGCCCCTCTACCCCTTTTAGTGCTGAGTGTTGGGAGCACGCCCTCAAGTCCCCAAACTTCCGCATTCTTGAAACTGAGGCCACCTTGGGCCTAGCTTGGGACTTTGGAGTTGCGTCATGTTTGTAGTTGAAAACGAATAATTTGCCTCCTATGCATCATTTATGATTTAGAATCGATAAATATAATTTCTAACTTCAAACACTCCAAATCCTAAAATTTTATGTTAAATTGTCCCCCACCTAAACCAACTTCAAAGGATATGACAATGTGCTCCACTTGATAGTAGACCTATAGTCACTCAAAACATTATTCTTATCACATATGTTATCCAAATCTAGTTTGCATTAGTTCATTGGAAAGTTAACTATAAGGCACACCTACCTACTAAATTTCAAGCTTTTCACCTAATTCAATAAAAAGTTGTGCCATAGAACTTGAGAGGATTTCACAAAAGTAAGAAGTTTAACTTGACAATAAACCTCTAATCACTTAAAACATTGTTGCCATCACATAATTTATTCAAATTTGGTTTGCATTATTTCATTGGAAAGCTAATTATAGGGCGCACCTACTTACAAGATTTCAAGCTCTACACCTAAATCAAGAAAAGATTATGTCACAAAACCTAAGAGGTCTCATGAATTTTTTTTAAAGATTTTAACCTTTAAAAATTACCCGTACTCTGTTCCATTCTTCCAAAGGTACTACTATTATCCAATTTATTTTCCTTTTTTCCACCATCTACTAAGAGTAATCACTCCTCTCCTCCCAAGGAAAGTTGTAGAAACAAGATTTCAAATACTCAAATTAAAAATTATGTCCAGAAAAAAAAGCCCAAAATGATCCAAATTCGCGCCTTTAAATAGAAGGAAAAGGAAGGACTTGAAGGAAGACCCCCACTTGGTGGCGAATGGAAGGTTCCAATGCTTAGTGGCCTTTGAAAGGTTGGTGGCCAATGGAAGGAGAAGGAAAAAATCCTTTTCACCTTTTTTCACTTTCCCCCCAACAAATTTTATTTAAACCTTTTTTTTTCTTTCATTAATCTTAAAATTTTACTTTATTAAGGTTTTAGACCATCACTTTTATGCCTTTCCTTCTTTTTCTTTGACCTATAAATTAGAACCACACATTTTGATGTACCAAGTTTTGCACACATTCATCGTCGAGTTGATTTCAATCGAAGATTTTTTCATATCTTTAAATTCATGGCATCATGCATGACCATGTCTTATGGGTTGTAAGTCGCACAAGTGAATGAAAAACCACCTCAAGAGTCATCCCTAAATTTGACATTGACGCAACATCCTTGTGATGAAAATCTCAAACCGCAAAAAATGCACCCTCGTCTTGAAATTGAACCCCTTCGAACTTGATATTATTTTCTAAACTTTTGCACCTTGGTGATTTTGTTCCAAGTCGACCCCACTTTTGGTGATGAACTTGAAATTATCTGTAAAGATTTTTAGGAATTAAAAATAGTTCCATCTTCTCACGGTCTTCAATTTTTGATGTTGGACACTATCAAAGATTGCCCAATTCGATTCATCGATTGCCTCTTAATAGCAAAACATATTACTTAGTTTTCACCATTTGACGCATCTTAAATTTCCCGCAATAATGAACTATTATTATTGCAGTTCCTTGTTGAACTTATCCATAACTTGAATAAAAGTTTCATTCATCATGAAATCTAAGTTGCCATTACCACCCTATCACACTATTTATTTTAATCGTTATGTTGTTTCAAATTAATCTTACATTTACAATGTTTGAAGATTATTTTATCTCTATTGGACCTTTCATTGACACCCCTTTAACTACTTCACAAGCTTTAAGCATCTTCACTTACACGATTATTCACTAAATATTAGAACAAAACCAATGTTTTGCCAAACATTACGAATCTTGTTGTCTGTTATAAACCCCAACCCTCTAGTTATTTCTCACCCCTAATCATGCAACTAAAGTTCTAAAACTATGTTTATTAAGCTTTTTTTGAAGAAAAAAAACCCTACACCTTTTCAACCAATATTTTGAAAAACAACAACCCCCCATGCAACCATGAGCACTCATTATTCCTTATTTTAACATGAAGTTCCTAAAACCTTTAATAACCTTACTACACCTCGATGTCCCTCATGCAATTTTTAAAAATTAAGACTACTACACATGGTTGTGCCAATATGGTTCAAACCTATGGATTATTAACACCTATCATAACCTATGCTAAGTTAAAAACGTAGTCTAGGTACATAGGCCATGTAATCAACCTAAGTAGGCATCTACTATAAGGAACTACATAAGAGAACATTCGATCAACTTACCATTGTTGACTATAAACACACCATTTGTGAGGTTTAATTCCTTAACCTCTAGGATGGAAGTAAACACCCATACCATCAAGCCACCACGTTTGTTATGATAATGTGTTAAATTGCATTCTATTTATCAAATATTTCACTTTAAACATTATATAAACATAAATTTTGAAAATTCATATCTTATTAAAATTTTGTCCAAATGAAATGATTGAAGTTGAATTTATTTATTTTTTCAATAATGTACATAATTACATTTTTAATTTTGTTGAAAGTGTAAAGTCATTTGAATAATGTTTTTTAAAAAATATCATTATTCAATAACATTTCAATGACCATTCATTTGAAAAACAAATGTTTAATAAATGGATAAATTTTTTGCTACTATAATAATACTACCTATGGTGGTAGGTTATTTTCAAATATTATATGATTACTTTTCATTGTTCTAAGTTATTTCACCCTACATTATTTATGGTTATTTACAATTCTTTTGGGCTATTTTTTGTTATTTCATCCCAAGTTACTTTTGGTTATTCTTAATTATTTTTGGCTATTTTATGTTACTTTTGGATATTTTAGGTTATTTCACCTTAGGTTATTTTCAACTATTGTAAGTTATTTTTAGCTATTGTGGACTATTTCACTTTTGATTATTTGTAACTATTATAAGTTATTTATCTTAATGTGTGGATCCTCTTGCTTGGTCACAAACCCATGAAAGTCAATTTCCAAATGTTGACTTATTTGCCAAATAAATTTTTGGGATTTTCAAGTTTCAAACTAGGACCAAAAAAATGTTTAACCTTTCTAATGTGTTCACAACCCTAAAGTGTTATTGCTTATAAGTTGAGAATTTTGATCAAGATATCACCATGGTAAAAAATTGGCCAAGTAATCCACATTTAAATTGCATGGATTACATTAAAGTTAAACTAAAGAAAATTACTAATGACCAAAAATATTACTAATGGAAAAAGCCACAAATGTGATTTTACTACATAATCATTATTATGATTTTCAAGGATCAAAATAAATATCATATTATTACAATTGAATGTACATACTTTTATGTTTTCAAAGTAACTATCTAAGAATATTTTAAAAAGATAAGGTATCAAACAACACAACTAGTCATGCAACCAACAAAAAGTAACAAGGATGAAGTAATGAAATAAAGCTTCATTCGTCTAGGTTTCTTATAGCCCCCTCGAAGTTGAACTTCATTAAATAATGTCCTCAACGTAATGAAGGCCATTATGAAATACACAAAATTCATCTTTGGGCCAAGGTACGACTTTGGTAAGAAAATTTGTTATCATGTTTTTGGTAATACAATAAACTAATTGAATGGTATTTTTCTCAACTTGCTTATGGAGAAAATGATAGCTGATAGTTATGTGTCTAGATCTTTTGTGGAATTTTGAATTTTGTGCCAATTTAATACATGAACAATGAAATTGAATAGGAATGGGAATATGAAATTTGAAATTAGACACAAATAAAACATGAGAAAATAATAATTTATAGTTGTGAAAACATTTAAAGGAAAGGGCCTAGAAAAATGATTTTGCCACTTTTATTTCCTTAACCATTTCTTGAGGTGGTTCTTGATGGTACCACCCAAGGATGGGTTTGTTCATTTGAAAACAAAGTAGTTTTTACAAGTATAATGATAATGATAATGTTTCCTCTCCTCAAGAAACATTAGTCTAAAATATGTGCATATGACAAAAGAAGCCATAAAAAATACAACAATTTAGTAAAACCTTGGTGTTGCATTTAAACTTTTAAATGTGTGTCAAACATGCACCTTATTATTGGGCAAAAACTATTGGTAGCTACTTAACCAAAATAATTAATCAAAGTCAACTAAAAGTCAAACCCATTTAATGGACATTAACAACGTTATGGAGGTGCATTAACATTGAGTAAAATAAGAACCATTAGTAATTAACCATTAAACACTCTTAGCATGATTTTTTATTAATATTCTTACATAGTATCAAAACCATAACATTTAAAGTAGAATGGTTCACATAAGCAAGTCATAATATTTAATTAAGGCCAATTGTAGATTATCCAAACCTTTGCAAGTCTAACACATCAAATGCCTTGGTGGTTGCCAACATATGAGCTACCTTTTTTATTACTAAAAAATACATTTTTTTTGTAAATATGTTCCCTAATGCAGATGTGGATATTTCCATTATTATTTCCTTTTTCTTCTTACATATTACACATATTTTTCTACTAATTACCCTATATAATCCATGGGTGAAAGCGTAATCAATTGGACCAATTAATATCTACTTTTTTGTGTTGAATGAAAAGCACATAAAAATGTTCTTAAGTTGTTAAACATGTAGTTTGATTGGACTTTAGAAGATTGAAAATAGTGTGATTATCGATTATAATATGTACAATCCTTTTTGAAAACATATTAAATAAGTAAGTTATTATGAAATGCAAGTAGGTTGAAATCTATTTCTAACATGTTATATTTTATAAAAATAGGTGTGAATAGATTAAGACAATGTTTAAATCATAATTTTGAAAAACATAATATTTAAATATATCATAGAATTGATGAAAACATGTAATTTACAAATGTTCTATTTTCATTTCGAAAGTCAAGTATGTTCTAACATATTTACACAACTATATTCAAACACATATTTTATAGACTTTTATGATAGATTTTACTTTTAAAATTTTAGGTTTACATTCTTATGAGGTCAATATATGCATGCAAGGTTTTGTACTATAATAAGGGGAGTTTAAAAACACTTTCATGCTTACATGCGAATGTCAAATGATTTAATTATCAAACTTGATTATTTTTTTGGACCACTCTTTCATCCCATGTACCTTTTCACTACCTGGAATAAAATGATAACGAACCTAGATCTCACTAAATTATTAGAGCTTTGTAGCTTTGCACCTTTTAACAAGAATGCCAAATGGCTATAAACCTTTGTAATTCTAAATTTGAAATTTAATTCATGATAAAGAATCTAGCTATTTACTATGATAGTATCTAGTAAAATTCCATGTCACCACTTGCGAGAACTTGACCTTGAAATTGATCCACCAACTTTACTCATCTTGTGTGTTAAATGATTCAATGCATGGGCAAGGTAGAAATTGGAATTCTTCCTAGTGCTTGATGCCTTCACACAATTGTGCTAATTATAAGAAGCACATTGCAACAACATGTGTTGATAATACATGGACTAGTTTCTCGTCAATTCAAACTACTTTGTTTATTTTGTATGCTTCGTGCATGTGCCAAACAATCAAGACCATCATGGTTTTTCTTCATAATCTATTTTCTATACTATATATCCTATCCAATTTTTCAACCCCTTGGGGAAGGTCTAGAAAAGTTGAAGGAATTGGGTCACATACTTTCTCTTTGTATTCAAGTAGATTCCAAAAAAGCTCTCTCAATGTGGGTTCTTCAAGCTCCTTGGGAATTCCACCCTTGTTTGTTGAACCACTTGTGCCTTTCCATTAAATATACCTTTCCCCTTCAACATTTTGGGTGTAAACAAAATGAAATGAACATTTACAATACCTTATCAAAAGTGATTGCAAATAGATGTAAAGTAGCAACAAAACCCAACATAAAATTGTGTAACATTGAATGTTTTTACTTGATAAGATAACTTTCCACTAATGTGCATTAATTTACAAATTTTACATTGTTTTAGTAGGCTTTCAATAGGTTTTTCAAATGCCATATATTTGCAAACTTTATTTTTGCAGTGTAAATTTTTGTTTCAAGTAGGTGTCAAGTTTTTATTATAAACAATTTTTTTTTAATGACACCTTCAAATATATGATGATCTTCATATTGTAATTTGAAACATATCTATTTCATTGAATTTTCTGACATAAAAGTACATTTAAACACATATTTTCCAATTGTTTCAAATGTAATTTTAAATTTATTATTATTATTATTTTAAATTTCTTTTCTAAAACTAGGTTCTTATAAATTTAATAGAATGCATGGACAATATTTGACATATATTTTCACCTAACCTAATACTCCTTTATTGTAGCTATATGAATGAAATGATAGGAATTAAATGGAGATGTTACTTTATGTGTGTATTTTATCTTGTTTTGACTCATTTACATTCTCTAGATTTATGTTGTCATAATCATTTTATTGAGATCTTGACAAGAAGAAGGAACATGGATTATATGTGTCGTGCTCAAACCACATACATCAAAGTAGTAAGGGCCACCCTTCCACAGGGTTTGACAAGCACATAAGAGCTTTGAGAGCCATAAGCCATTGTGAAGCATCAAATGAACATTGGTGGGGTTTGTGCAGTGTTGCAGGTAGGATTTAGATGGACTATGGGTGGAAACACAAAATTGTTGGGTTATACAACCACTGGAATTTGTAGGGAAGTCATTGTTTGTTTCACCATTTCTACTTAACTTCTTAATCTCATTTCCTATCAATTGAGTCCACTCAACTACTATTCTTCATGGAGGTAGAATTGAAGCTAGTTGATCTAAAGTTTGCAACTCCAACTTTACTTGCATGGTACAAGTTCCAACGGTGATGGTTGGGTTCTCCTTGTCGAAGCCTACACACAAATCCTTATTTCACTTATTAATAATTGTTAATAAGAGTCTATACACATTTAAAAATTTTAATAGACATTTTAATAGCACCCATGAATCAATTGCAATACTAAAATTGCACTTGATCAAGTTCTAGTGTGGTGATCGTCACCTCCAACATGAACAACTCCTCTAAGTTAAATTGATGGGGTTTGAGAGAAACATAGTTTTCTCCCATGCTATGGGTAAAATCCACTTCAAAAATAGTAGTTCTCAAATTTAATGCCAATTTTGGTACACAAAGTAGATTTCTTCATAAGACACTTAATCCACTACAAAAAAAAAAACATTGAAAAATAAAATTTTCCTAGAATTTCTAAAAAATGGACATAAATGTCCACCTTGTCCTTTATAGGTATTAAATACAAACTATTTAATAGTAAAAAAATATTTGGGTGATAAGAAATTATAGTCACATTGCACATACAAAAAATATATATTTAAATTTTTAGTATGTATGAATTTCAAAAGTCCTTTAACCACATGTGAATGGTGTACAAATCAAAGTTGTAGTTCATGTTAGAAGAGAGTGAACCATGATGTAATTAATAAATTTTAGTCAGATTTTTAAAATTTTATAGTTTTTCATTTGAAACAAGGAAATATGTGTGATGCAGTTTCAAAAATGAATATATTCTTAACACTGATAATCACATGATTGGTGATGCACCAGAGCAGATGCTTTACTTCATTTAACAAGTTGTCAAAAAAAACTCATTCAAAAATCTATTAATTTGTGACTAGAATTTGATTTTAGGCCAAAAGGAACCATTGATCCTTTTGAAAAGTAATGCCCTTGGATCATTTGATCCATTTGGACCCAAGCATAACCTAAATGCATTCATTATTGATTGTGCACTTGTTGAAATGAATGATTTGAGATAACATATCTCTGGGAATTATACAAGTATATAATATTATATATCACCATGTTTAGCATGTTGATGTAACATACTATAAAGCTAATAAATATAACATGAGGTATTGGGGATCATTTCAATTACACAATGAGCAGCTCAAGGGAAAAATTGTCTTTGCACAAACCTAGAGAAGTGCAAGCAACAAGGCAATTTGATAAGTGTAATAGGAAAATACTCAATGTTGAGGATGATGAATTGATGAGTTCAAGGCTGGTCGGATGTGCAGCTTTTTTTTAACAAAAGATAATAGCATTGGTACTTCAGGCTTTGCCATCACGTCCTCCTGCCATCTCTTCTAGAACTGGCTCAAAGTAACTATGAAACCTAGGCTCAAGGCTCCTTGACAACTCCATGACAAGTTGACAACAAGCTTGATGGAATACCTTCATGTCAAGGAAGCTTTACAGCACCTCAAGAAGCATAGAGCCCCTCTGCATTGGGTTGCTGGAGGGAAAAGTATCTGGGCAAAAGCCCATTTGACTGATGAAAAGAAATTAGCACAAGCTATGCGATTTCATCAACTCCTAGAGCTTGTCAAACAGAGCAGCAGTTGCAAGGGAGGACAGACCAAATGATTCTTCCAACAAGTCTGTTGGATCACCAACTCCACATGAACTCCACATGTTGCAAACAACCAAGTGTACCGATACATTTGGTTGCTGTGACTGTAGCAGACCAGGAGCTGAGAGAGGGAGGTATGAACTGTTATCCAAGAGGAATGGAAAGCGAGGTGATTGCATCATCAGGTCCTTCAGACTCCTGGATCTCTTCTTGTTTATTCTTGAACACATGTCTGTGGTCACTGCAGCTTTGGTGAGTACCTATGTGCAGGTTTGATTTCCAAGTCTAGATAAAAGAAGTGCTCAAACACAAGACTTGGAACCAGTTACAAAACACATACCAAACTTCCAAATATTACCTCAAAACCATAACCCATGCTTCTCAAATCTTGATCTTGAAATTGGTACACCAACAAACAGACTGAGTCACTGAACAACTCAGTTTTGAAGAAAACAAAAGCAAAGCATCTTCTTTGAAAAGACTTGCAGTCAAACTTCACCAATTACTTCTCTTCTGAAGAGAATTTTTTATTTACAATTACCAGTGGATCACAGATCACACAGCAAGTGCTCAATCACACAAGCTCAAGACTTCAAATCTTTAAAGTTTGAATATCTCTCCTTGCTGGAGATCTTTCCACAACACTTAACCGCAAACAACCAAGACACCAATGTGTGCAGATATGCCAACAAAGAGATGAGGCTCCACATGGCAATGGAAAGGCCAGACACCTGGGTTGTCAGCAATGAACCTGATGGCAACCCAGCCATAAGGAAAGACAGCAACTGTGTTGTGGAGTGGTGGATTCACAAGATTGTAAATTTTGGTCGAATTTCTGGGAGCGAAAACTCCTTCCCCATACCCAAGCACCCAGAAGTCATGTCCATGGAAATGCCAGGGATGGATCTCACTGTTGTTGGGTACCAATGTGTTGGTGTTTTGGAGCACGATGTCTACCACTTCTCCCAACTTGGAGACATAGACACCATTTCCCAGACTTGCATGTGTGGTGTTGGGATTTGGAGTTGCAAAGCTGTCAAAGTGATTGTTGTTGGTGTATTGAGGAGGTCTTTGTGGTGGTGGAGTTTGATCGAAGGCATTCCAGAGCTTGAACTTGAAAGCTGCGAGGAGACGAGTTGCAGATGGGACTTGAGAGATGTTGTTCACAGCCCATCTGGTATATCCATTGATGATGTTCTGGGTCATCAAGAAGATGAGCAATTTGTGTGATGTTGTGCGTGGAGCGGATTCCAATCCCTTCTTGGCAGAGTATTTCTGTGCTTGTGCCACACTCACTGCAAAGTCATTCCAAACAGGACCCATGGGTGCTGGAGTTGGAGGCAGGAGACGCTCGGAGTTGGGCAGGTATTGCAGGATGGCAAGTCCTGTGGGGGTTGCAGGCTTTCTTCCTCTCACATTCACACCCACCCAATAGTTCTGAGTTGTATCTTGGTTTGCAGTGAGGAGCACGGAGGAGGATCGCTCACTGTAGACGTCCAGATTGTCCACCACAAACGGCTCGACGTAGCGCCCGTCAGCTGCCACTACTGTCAAGTTATGGTTCTGTAGCAGATTGTCAAACAGGACAACAGCACACTGTCAAGAAAGACCGTGAAGCTCCGCTCGAGAACCAAGAGTTTTGCAGTCCGAGAATGCTTCTGTGAGTCCTGGAAGAGCACAGTTGCGGAGGATTGAGATTGGGTTTACCTCGATCTTGAAGTTGACAGAAGAGAGTGAAGCCATGCTGCCGATGCACAAGCGGTAGGTCTTCCCAGGCTGCACAGGCAACACGAAAGGTGCGCAGGCGGGGTTTGTGGCATTGCACTGCAAACAATCTGAAGATGAGCTTGCTGTACACCCGCCGGGAGGCAGGTCTAGCGAGCAATTGTACTTCCCACGCCCTTGGATCAGCAGCAACTGTATGGATGCAGCAGGTGGACCCATCCATACAACAACCGCAAAACAGAAACCAACAAAAGATCAGAAGAGACCAGGAGGAGCAGACTCGAGGAGGAGCAGCAGTGACACAACACCAATCCAGAACAACAGCAGCAGCTCCGGGAAGAGAGAAGAAAGAGTCTCTCTGGAATCTGAAAAGGGGTAGTGATCGGAGGAG
>Ga0209208_10002280_pt1 | contig 27463 bp, 21 predicted proteins | sample S1TSphfallax_3_FD_187694 | JGI IMG/M metagenome (GOLD analysis project Ga0209208, IMG submission 187694) | Host-associated microbial communities from peat moss isolated from Minnesota, USA - S1T2_Fd - Sphagnum fallax MG (SPAdes) (version 2) | ecosystem: Host-associated > Plants > Peat moss >...
GATTCAATCAACTTGTAGTTTTGGCGATGCAATTACATGGCACCCTGACCAAATACACTTACCTATTTTCAACACTCTACACTTCACTCTTAGTGTTGGGGGGGAGGAGGTACCATGTAATTTAATTCAAGTTGTTTTTTATACACCTGGAGGTACATTAGTTCTTGGAGAAACAATTACAACTTTTTACGAATCTGCGTTGTTGGATAATGGAGAACCCGATACACCAGGTTCTTCAAACACACTTTCCAACTCCATTCCTTGTGTTTCCAACTACCCTTTCATTATGGGGAACTAGCTCACCAAGATGGAGAGAGACCAGGTCACAAACTTGTTAATTAAATATGAGAATGTGTTCGCGTTCTCAATGAAAGACTTAGGAAGGTGTAAGACCATGCAATTTTCTATAGACCTTACAAATGAAACACCCATCTACATAGCAAAGGACCTTTACATCACTTGGCTCATCTTGAGGAGTTATTCAAGAGGCTCCACGAAGTTAATATGAAGATTCATCGTAAAAGGTGTGAGTTTGTTGTCACCTCAGTAATCTACCTTGGACACAAAATTTTGCCAAATGGTATTATGGTTCATTGGGCCAAAATAATAACCATTTTGGAGATGCCCAATTTTATTAATGTTCACACTTTGAGGAGCTTCATCGAACTATGTAATTATTATAAGATTTATGTCCAAGACTTCACTTGACACGCTCCCAAGCTCTTTAATGGACTCAATTGTGAGTCTAAATTGAAAATAACGAAAAAGCAAGGAGTTGCGGCATGCTCCTTAGCTCGTAGCACTTTAGAGGGGTAGAGGGGCGTGCTGGAACTCCAAGATGGGACTAGGAAGAATGAAAAGCATCAACTACTCACATGGGCATGCACAAAACCAAACACAAGGTGGTTAATGCATAGTTGGAGCACTTTTGGTGCTAGGATGAGCCACAAGCAAACTCAGATTCACAAAACTCACCACGGCCCGGGCTTGTGGGAAGCCACCACCTTCCCCCTTATAGTATATTTTGTGCCTCTCCACGAGGCCCACATCCAAATGGCATTTTGTCCCAGGACTCCCAAATGGGAGTCCCGAAATTGCCAAAGTTGGGACTCCCATGACTTTGGGGCCCCATAACTTTGCATGCCAACCTCTTATTGAAATGAAGTTTGAAGCAAAGTTGTAGCCCATGTCAAGAGCTTTTCAACAATATGTCTCACACCACTTGCACATAAGGAAATCGGATCAATTCCTGACTTTTAGTGGTCGGGAATCAAACTACCAATTTGACTCTCGACCTTTCTTTTGGCCATAACTTGTGTTTTAGATGTCCAAATGGGTCATGCAAACCTATTTTAGACATATAAGTTTCAATAGCTTTCCAATGGTATAAAAAAGTTCTCAATCCATTAGGTTTTGACCCCTGAAATTGCTCTATGAACATTTTGAGAGTCCACAGGGACTCTAACTCCCAAGGTTGTCAAGGTTTTCATTATACACACTAATTGGAGCGCTCTTGGTATTGGTGCTATTTTTGGCCAACTTGGTGAGGAAGGCAAGGAATATGTTATCGCCTATGCATCCCAAAGCAATAACAAAGCTAAGATCAACTACTCTTCATGTGAGGGGGAATGTCTTACTATTGTATGGGTCGTCATACATTTCAGGCCCTATCTTTATGGCACCAAGTTCATTTTATATATCGACCACTAGCCTATCAAGTGGTTGATGACCAACGACAAGTTTACTGGTAAGTTAGCTCATTGGGCACTTCTACTTCAGGAATATGAGCTCAAGGTTATTCTCCGACCTAGTATTATTACACATTAGAACGCAGATACCATGTCGTGGAAACCCTTCACTACCTCTAAAGATTTCTCAAAAGCCAGGTAAGACTTCAACCAAATTCTAGCACTATATGTATCTTATGCATCTAGTTATCTTGCACTATTGCAATGTAACGTGGTTGAGCATCCCATTGTGGATGTATGGGAAGACTTGGACATTCTAAGGTTTTTTCAGCATGGGGAATACCCTCCCCAAGTTACATCAAGTCATCGAGATCACATACAACAATGGTCCAAACGCTACTCATGGATCATACATACCTTTCCAATGGTAATGAGGAGCGAGAAGGCTATAAGTACACTTAATTCCAAAACATCTAAGTTCTGAATGTACTTTCTGAATAAGATTAGGTCATTCATGTCGTGGAAGAACCATTATATGCCTTGTGGTAAGCATCGAATGAGGTGATAGAGTGAAAACAATGTGATAAAGTGAGAACTTCCTTCTCCTCTTAACAACTCATGCTTTTTCCACTCCTTATTCAAGGCATGTTTTATTGTTGGTCATGTGATTTAGCTAGAAAATTACCATAGACCTCCAAGGGTAATGTCTACATCATGATTATGATTAAGCATTTTTCAAAGTGGGTCAAGCTTGTTGCGTTGCCGAACAAGTCATCACATAACACTAGCCAAGCTTTCTTATAACAGGTCTTAAGTAGGTTTGGGGCTTGTGTTGAGTGCTTTATTGATCAAGGAGAAAAATTCAGAAGAGAATTCCAAGACTTACTTGACCATCGTTGGACTTCAAGGGATCATCCCCAAGCTAATGGCCTTGTAGAGAAGATGGTTCAAACATGTAAAAAGGGACTTCAAAAGGTTTGCTTCACTAGGAACAAAAAGGATTGGGACCTGGCCCTACCTTACATTACCATGGGTTATAGGATGTCCAAACACGCCTCTTTGTATCATTTCTTTCCTTACTTTATACTTTTTGGGAGACATCCCATTCCACCCTCTTCCATTACTGTTCAAATAAACCAGGTTGTGGATTTGGACTCCTCAACCACTTGGGTTAAGGTTATCGCAGAGAGGGCTATTTTATTTAGGACGGTTAGGCCCATGGCCATGGAGAACTTGTCCATTGCACAACATTGAAACACCTTATGATATGCACACACACAAGGTGGCAGCTACAAACCTAATGTGAAACAATTTGATGTTGGTGATTTCATGTATTCCAACGACAACCTAATCATACTCTAGACACTTCTTCCAGTCGCACTATCTTAAATATTAAGGTGATCAAGCCTTCATGTGTGTTGGAGTTGTAAGGAGTTGATGGACGTATAATTCAGGATCACTCCAAAAATTATGCGCCTTGTCGCTTACTGAACTTGGATCCTACCATCATCACATTGATTTAGATTCCTCCACATGACTATCCATGTTAGGTATGTCAAAGGACATACGATGCTAATCAGATGCTAGTTTGCGATAATTGTAATGGTGGATACCATTTATTCTGCCTCAAGTCGAAACTCACTCAAGTTCCCTTCAACATTTGGTATTGTTCATCATGTTCTCCTACACCACCTTGATTTCTATTGAGACCATGCTGCATTTTTCTCGACTTAGGTTTGGGGGGGGGATACATGATAATTTCATCTCAGCCTCCTTATGTGCATTGTATATATATGTGCGGGCATTCCTTTTTGGTTGACTAGTTTCTACCTTTGACTAGTTTTAATCTTTTTGTTTAATAAAGTTTACTATGGATTTACACCCTTATGACACCATACGTCACGACAATTATCATGCCCATATGCATGGCATCATGCATGACAATCGGTTACGGGCATACCCATCATGCCTTTTAGGGTTAATGTACGTTTATAAGGTTAATGTATGTTCATAGGTGATTGTACGCTATTAGGTGCTTAGGATTTCAACTTGTTAGTAGTTGTGTAAAAGGCCAAGCCCTTCCTTTCTCTTTTTAGTTTTTCTAGAATTCCTTTGTCATGGAGAGTTTCGTCCATATTCAGAGAGTTTCTTCCATACTCAAATAGGATTTTTAGATGTTCACGGCGACTATTACACGGCCACCAATTACATACATTACATGTTCTTTCCTTCTTTGCAACTTAATATACATGAGAATTTCATCTCAACCTCCTCTTATGCATTGTATATATATGTGTGTGCATTCATTTTTGGTTGATTAGTTTTTACCTTTGACTGGTTTTAATATTTTTGTTTAGTAAAGTTTACTATGGATTTACACCCTTACGACATTGTACGTCATAAGGCTACACATCATGATAAAATAATGCCACATGGCATTTATGTTAGGCTTAAGCCATGCCACGTGGCACCTAACCTAGGCTATGACAAACCACATGGCACACATGTTATGCCATGCCACATGGCATCTAAGTAAGGCATAGGACATGCCACTTATGTTAGGCTTAAACCATGTCATGTGGCACATAGGCTAGGTTTAAGCAACCCCACATGCCTCTTAGGCACAACATAGGACGTGCCACATGGCACATATGTTTGCCTTAGGCCATGCCATGTGGCACATAGGCTAGGTTTCAGCCATGCCACATGGCACCTATCACCTAGGTTAAACCTATGCCATGCCACATGGCATTGAGGTTAGACTTATCCATGCCACATGGCACCTAGGCTAGGCTATGCCATGCCATGTCACGTGGCACATATGTTAAGCCTAACTATGCCATATGGCACTTAATTTAAACCTAACCATGCCACGTGGCACATATGTTAGGTCTATGACATGCTATATGGTAATTAAACAAGGCTTAAGCCACGCCATGTGGCAACTATATATCACATGCCACATGACACCTAAGCTATGCAAAGACATGCCACATGGCACATAGGCTAGGCTTAAGCCATGCCATGTGGCACCTAACACAAGAAGGAAAAGCTTGATTTGCAACTAGTGTTTATAACTGTTTTTTAGTCAAAAGAGACATTTTATAACTAACTACCTAGTAGTCGCCTAAGACAAGTCCTAGACGATAAATAATCGCATGAGACATTACATCATGATGACATCATCAGATGGTAGATGAAGACTAAATTTAGTATATATTGTTTCATCGTATGGGGCCAATATATACGTAATGTATATGGGGCATCATTTTGCAACTGTAAATTGCAACTATTTTAGTGGATCCAATCTCCAACCATGTAGAGACACATGTTAACTATTGATTTACAAACGTGGCATTTGATGAAAAGGTCTGATTTTCCCAGATCATGATATTAGATGATCTAGAATTTTCTAAATCTTATGGCCAAGAAATGGCCATGTCTTTTGTGTTTGGCTAATCAACACGTGCCACGTGGCTCATTATGAACATCATGGCATTCAAATATTTATTAAAAAACCCTAGATATATCCCAATCATTAGATGTCAAGAATAACGATCTTAACACGTGTCGCATTATTATTTGAATGGAATTTTCAAATCTACCACATCTTCTAAAGATCAAGGAATAAAAACATGCCACATGGCAATGTTAAATAATTTGTAAAATGTATTTTTATTGAAATGGAATAATGGACCCTAATTTAACATTATGAATTGAGGTTAACATTTAAAGGTTTAATTAACAATGTTCTAGGGTTAGGGTTACCATGGCTCATTAATCACACACAAAATGGACATGGAAAATGCTTACCATTGAGCTAATAAAAACTTAGTGAACACACTCACCTTAAGTTTTGCAAAGATGGAAAAATGTTCTGTATTGAACATGGGTTCCTACTTTAATGTAATCAATAATACTTAACTTGAATAACTAGATGATCCACGTATAAACACAATGATTAATCTATCTGTTTTGCTGGCTAGGGTGAGTGTGCTGTCTTGCCAGCCTTGGTAACACAAGTGGCCATGAGATGTCATTTGGTTTCCAAGCCTTGCCACTATTTCCTCTTCTACCCCCAAATCCATTATTTTTATACATGTACTCTGGTTTGAGCATAACAATCTGCAGATCCAGATGATGTCCATTGACCCTTCCTTGGTTGCATGAAAATGGGTAGGGTATACCTCCATTTGGTCCTCATTAAAGGAGGCTACCCCAACAAATTTTCGGGGCTAACTACATTTCCTCGAAGCATTGACCTTGTAACATCTGCCAAGTTGGGAGTATTTCCCATGTCTAATTCAACAATGGTTTCTACTTTATATCAATATTCAATATTTAATATTTTTCTTCATTAGTCAAGCCCACCATCCAATCGTACATTTGAAGTGTTAATGGTTAGTGGCATGGTTGGATTGAATAAACTATGTGGTAGGGACTACTATTGTCCTACCCGCAATGGATAACAAGAGTAAGTCCGTGTTCTAGTCATGATGGACTTTAGCTTGCCATAACCATGGCCTACCTAGCAACATGAAATGCTCATCATTGAATCCTTCCATCCTAAGTATTATTGCAATAATAAATAATTCCAAGCTAGATATCTAGATCATGAGGTCCTTGAGTATCCCCATGGGTTGGACATGTCATTGATTTACCATCTTTATTTGGAAAGTTGATTTTTGCATCCCTTGTAATCCTAACCATATTTGGAAAGAATTCGTAATAATGTTCATTCCCAAACCCCCATCAATTAGGGTGTCCATCACCTTATGGCTTGCCACTTCAATAGTGATCATAGGCATTTGAACATCCACGAAGGTAGCCTACAAAAGTCCCACCTTTTCCCTGCCTTGTGGTTTTTCCTCTAGAAGCAAAAGAGCGTGGTGAATTAAGTAGTTGCACAATTCAGGGGCTAATTTTAATAATCATCCCAATGACATAGTCACCTAAGTGTCTGACCATTGTTGTCTATGGGCTCATGCGGGCCTTACTTGGTGGTTAGTTACACCTTTAGATTGGTAGGTAGGGAATGAAAGCCTAGTAATTAAGGTCAAGGAGGCTATAAGTTGTGATCTATTCCTAACACTACTTACTATGGCAACCAAGTGGTCCTCCTCGATGGGAAATAGTTCTCCAAACAGACTTTTTAACCCAATGTCACCCAAACCTAAAGCATCCAAAGAACTCATCTTCTAGGGGTGGTAAACCTTTCTCCTTGACATGGTTGTCCACCATGTCTCCTACCAAGTGGGGTGTCCCATCAACTTGGAGAAGGGTCAACACTTCTTCTCCTATCCCTTCTTGTAGTTATTGATAGAAAATCATCATATCTAAGCCCAACTTTTGGTCTTCATGCCATTGTGTAGGTACAATAGGAGGAATTTGGGGATGACCATTTTGCATTGACACAAGTACTCTCTTTCCTGCTCGTAATTAACTTTTGGTGGTCACTCCCACTATTAGCTCCCTTGTGTTTTCATCCTTTCCCCATGGGTTAATCTGCCAGGTGACACAATTAATGTTCATGACCCTTCCTAGGTTTGGGTTGAAGGGGATGCCCCTTTCTTTCAACCTTGGCCGGTTAGGGCACACATTTTTCATGTGGCCTAGTTGGTCACAAAAAAAAATCTAGTCATGTTTGGGTTTAGTTTCTACTTACCAAATGTCCCATGGGTGGGGGGTAGGTAGGGTGGTAGAGGTGCAAGGTAATTCATTTGCTGAACTAAATAAAGTGGTGGAGGGTTGACTATTGGCTAAACATGACAGGATGAGGTTTGGTTGGGGTAAGGAACAAGGTTGCTAAAAAAACGTTATTGGGCATAAACAGAGGGAAATGGTACGATAGGTTGTGATTAAACATACATTGGGATGGTGGGTGAGGATGGAAGATAACCCCCTTGTGGTTGTAACTAATTATCCTTAAAAGGCAATGTTTTTATAAACTGCCCTAATCTAAAGTTGTATCGACATACTTATGTACTATGGTTAGACCTATGGCATATGTGGCACTAGACTCACTTGATGTGTTTGTAATTGAATAGTAAATGCCCCTCCCATTTGCAATACATGTAATAAACTTGGTTTCAAAATGTGTTAGGTGCAAATAATTCCATGGTAGTTCGAATATTTTCCTCCGAGGCCTTTTGTTTTTCTTAGAGTCTTAGTCAAGCCTCTGCCAACAATAATTCTCCTTTTCCATTACCTTTTCTTCACCTATCTTGGCTTGCTCATTGTCATTGACCTTCTTTTTTTTCTTATCCTTTCGAGGTTTAATGTCCTCTTCTGATGAAGATATAGGATGAAGAAAAGGATAAAGTAGAGTTTCAATGCATCCTTTTGGTCCAGGGTCTACCACTTGTCATGTCATCTTCTACTTGCCTAACCAATTCTACAACTTCTTCCAAGGTATGTATTAACATACATGTAGTGAGAATCCTTTAAAAATGAGTCTTGTTTTTGGGGAGGAATAAGAACATTGTTAAGCTTGGTTAATCATTTGTAGTAAGTTTCCACATCTTCTTTTCATCCCACGTGGATTGCATACATCTTTTAGTAGATTCTTTCATCTAGCATTTCCCAAATGCTACCTTTAATTCTTCCCATGTACTTGTGGGGAAATTAATTTCATATCTTGAGTACCAATCAGACATATCCTTTTTTAATGTACAAGGAAACAATCTCAATCAATCTTCCTTTGTATGCTCCCCATTTGCCCAATAGGTCCTTTCAAATAGTTTCACATGGGAATTAGGATCCCCTCCCTCGTATTTTACCCATTCCATACTCTTTCGAGGCTAACCACCCATCCTTACAGTGGATAATATTGGAAAGCTGGGGTGGCTATGGAAGATGGATGTGATCCAATTGGGGTATTAGCCATGGGGTATTGAGTAGCTAATCCTTGGATAGGCTGGACTATGGAAGGTCACTGGATAGGTTGGTGTAGGGTGGTGTTTTTAAGCAATACTTCTATTTGTGGTGCATATGTTGTGGTCGTTGGTACTTGTGTTGGTGTGCCCCAAGATGGTATATATTGTTTCCAACTAATCCTCCTTAAGGTTAATGTCACCAACGGCCAAAGGCATGACCTCCTTTTCTTTAACTTCCAAGCCACCTTCTAAGATTGTTTCATTAATTACTTCCTTTACACGTTGCTTATGTTCCCTCTCCCATAGTTGTGTTTCTCAACTTGATTTTCCCAACATTGTCTCATCCATCACCAATCATCAACCCCCTCAGTTAGGAGATTTTACAACCTTGGTTTGACTACAAGCCATTACAACTTCATTTGTCATTTTGCATTTTTAGATCTATAATACTATTAACATCCTTATTATTCTCAATTCTTTAACCTTATATAGATATAATTATACATGGTATAGCCAAATTTTTTTAGCATTTAAACAAATCCGCGACTCGAGGGGAAATAATGGCTTCCCCAACATGGTCGCCAAAAAGATGTTATGTGAAAAGTTAATGCATCATTAACACCTTTACATGGGTCTTTCCCCCTTACCCCCTTGGATGTGGTTGTGAGGCGACTTCCTGTCCCTCTATTCCCGGTTGTATGAGGTGATTATATTCGAAAGTACATATGTTATTGGTGAAAGAAAAATGCAAGTGTATTTCTAGTTGTTAAATTGTGTTTGTGGTTTAAACCAAGTAGCTTGTTTCTTATGCATCAATCACAATTTAGAACTAATAGATACATTTTCCAAGCTCAACAAGCCAAATCCTAGAATTTTATGTTAAATTGTCATTCATTTAAACCAACTTTTGAAGGTTTAACACCATGTTCGACTTGGTTGTAAACCACCAATCACTTAAAACATTATTTTTAACACATATGTTATCCAAATATGGCTTTCCCTAGCTCTTTAGAGAGCCAACTACGAGACACACTTTCTACCAAATCTTAAGCTCTACAGCTAAACCAATAGCAAGTTATGCTACCAAACTCGATAGGGTTTTACGAGGGTAGGAAGTTTAATTTGATTGCAGACCACTGGTAATTTAAACACATTATTTCTAACACATATCTTATCCAAATCTGGCTTGCCTTAGCTCCTTAAAAAGCTAACCACGAGGCACACCTTTCTACCAAATCTTAAGCTCCGCAACTAAGCTTGTAGTAAGATATGCCATTAAACCCGAGACGGTTTTGTGAAGGTAATAAGTTTAACTTGGTTGTAGACCACTCGTCATTTAAAACATTATTTTTAACACATATGTTATCCAAATTTGGCTTGCCTTAGCTTTTTAAAAAGCTAATTATGAGGCGCACCTTTTTATCAAATCCTAAGCTCTACAGCTAAACCAGTAGTAAGTTATTCTACCAAACCCAAAAGGGTTTGTAAAGTTTTCTAGGATTTCAAGCTCCTAACATTATCCTTACCTACTTCCATTCTTCCCAAACTACTACACTTTTTCGACCTATTCTCCTTCTTTCTACCATTTACCAAGGACTACTCATTCTCCTCTTACCCAAGAAGGTTGTGGAAACAAGACCTCTTAAAATTTGAGTTGAAAATAATGTTCGAAAAAAAAAGACCAAAATGATCTGATTCCACCCTTTTAAGAAAAGGAAGGAGGATCCCCACTTGGTGGCGAATGGAAGGAGAAGGAAAAGGTTTTTATGCTCGGAGGCCAATGGAAGGAGAAGGAAAAGGTTTTTATGCTTAGAGGCCAATGGAAGGAAAAGGAAAAGGTTCTTATGTTCGGAGGCCAATAGAAGGAGAAGGAGAAGGTTTTTACGCTCGAAGGCCAATGGAAGGAGAAAGAGAAGGTTCTTTTTCAGCTCTTCCCACTTTTCCCCGAAACAATTTTACTTAGACCTTCATCTTTTCCCTTTAATATTCAAGTTTTATTTTACCATGGTTCTAGGCTGTTATTTACGCCTTTCCTCCCTTTCCCTTTGCCTATAAATTACGATCGTGCATTTTGATGTCACAAGTCCCCCACACATTCATTATCAATTCAATTTGGTTGAAGATTTATTTATTTTTCCTTGAAATTATGGCATTGTGTATGGCCACGTCTTACGGGCTTCAAGCTGCACAAGTGAATGAAGAGCCAGCCTCGAAGTCGTCTTTAAATTTGACGTTGACGTAACATCATCGTGATGAAGAACCCAAATCGCTAGAAGTGCGTGCTCGTTTTGAAGTCGATCCCCCTCGAACTTGGTACTACCACATTTCCCTGAACTCTTGCACCTTGGTGATTTTGTTGCAAGTCGACCCCGCTTCTAGTGATGAACCTGAAACTGTCTGTGAAGGTTGTTACGAGATTGAAAACACCTCCATCTTTGCATGGTCTTCAATTCCTAGCGTTAGACACTATCATTGGTTACATGGTCCGATTCATCGACTATCTCTTAATAGCAAGGCAAACTACCTAGTTTGTACCATTCGACGCATCCTAAATTTCCTACAGTTATGAACTATCATTACAGCATACACTAGGACTCCGCATGTAATTGCAGCTCCTTGTTGAGCTTAACCATAATCTAAATAAATGTTCCATTCATCATGAAACTCAAGTTGCCATTACCACCCTATCCCCCATGTTTATTTAATCGTTAAGTTGTTTTGAATTAATTATATGCTTATAAGGCTTGAAGATTGTTCTATTTCTATTGGACCTTTCATTGTTCCCCTCTCACTTGCTTCATAAATTCCCAACATCCTTGTTACTCACTAAATACTATAATAAAACCAATGTTTTGTTGCACACCATGAATTCCGGTGTCTATTTCTACCCCCAACCCTCTAGAGATTTCTCACCCCTAATTATGCCATTGAGGTTTTAAAACTATGGTTTACTAGTTTTTTGTTGAAGAAAAAAGCTAACCCAACCAATACCGTATTTTAGGAAAAAAAAACAACCCCCCCACACAACTGTGCACATTCATCAACCCCTATTCTAACACAAAGTTGTTAAAAACCCTTAATAACCTCACCACATTCAAATACCCCTAACACAGCTCTTAAAAATTGAAACTACAGACCATGGCTATGTCGATATGGCTCACAATGGTCAAAGGGGGGAGTTGCACTTTATTACTCAACTTCTACTCCCTTTAATTTTTAGTTTTTCCCTAATAGGTTCTTACTAATTCTAAGGTATCCCCCCTTCTTCTAATAATTGTTTTCCTTTTCTATTAATTAGAGTTCCTTCTCTTGTTTGTTGCAAACAACAACCCTATTTCTTCTTTTAACAATTCCCTTTCTTTAGGTTTCTTGATTATAATTTCCCGTCTCTTAGTTGATGTGGACATCGAACCTTCCTTTCTCTATTGGTTTTTCTTTTAATTCATTCGACCAACTACAACCGTAATCTAATCATACCCCTTCCAACCTTGACATCAATTTTCATACAATCTAACTAGTCCTTGCACACATAGTCCTCACATATTCAAGAACAAGGTATAATGCATTGCTTAAAGTTCAAATACTCCCAAGTTTTGCTCTTAATTATCTTTTAGTATTGGTTTCCTTACATTCTTCTAATGCCATAATTCCTAGTTCTACAAGTATCAACACCTCCAAAAGCTCCTGCCTTACACAAAAAAATCACTTCACATATTTTCCTTCTTTCTGTCTTTCCAAATGAGATAGCCCCCTTAAGTTTATAAGTCTCTTTCTTCCTTTTCAAGAAGGCAACCCCTATTTTCATGTTCCTACACCAACCACAACAACCCTAAAAACATATATGTCTTTCCTTTTTCTATTTTTATCTCCTTACTCAAACAACAAGTTTAGGTACCTCTCCTTCCCCCCCCCCACTTGCATCTAGTCATCATACATAGTGAACACCTCCCCTTGAACAACCACCACCCCACCACTTGAGGATCTTACCTCCAATCCCCATGATGTATGTTGATTGGATTGCATCTTAAGGAGCTTGCTTCTTCATGATACTCTAGCCTCCTTCTTTTCCCACCTCTCTCAACTTTTCATGATGCCCCATAGCACCACCCCCCATCTTTACAAACATCATCATCATTCCTTCCTTTTCACATTCCTTCATGTCCCACACCTGTAGGAAGAAGGAAGAGAGATTAGCAACAACTTTCTCTCTTCACAACTCCATGGAGATATCATCCTCACTTTCCGGTTGTCCTAATTTTAATTGTTAAAAGTTTCTAGGAAGTTCATACCCCCCTTTCCAGACCTTTTTATATTCCAACAGGTTTGGCCTGGTTGGACTAGGATAAGACATCCAAGCTTATCATAATCCAACAAACATATTTTTATTTGAAAAGTTTAATTGGTTGCACCAAATAATTGCATTTGCAAAGGATAAGGGCAGTAATTTGATAACTAAGGCAAGAATTTTACATTCCATCATTCTTTGTGAACCTTTGAATATTCCTAGAGTTTATAAAGGTACATGTGATGTCTAGAGCTTGTTAGTATGTTACAAATGGGGACAATGTTTTTGCTAGGTTGAGAAATGTGAATGTGAAAAAAGTTCAAGTTGGTACTTAAAAACCATTACATGGATCAAAAAGTCAAAGAAAGGGAGGTAAAAGTGGAAACAAATTTAATTTAAAAACAAAATGTGAGATTAAAAATTAAAAACTCTCATGAAAATTACTTTTGCCAACAAGGTCATTATATTAAAAAAAAATTTGAGTTTTAAAATGCCATATTTTTTTGTTATGGAAGGAAAAAATCCATGGTTTTACAGCAAAAAAAAACCTAAAGCCCAAGTATGGGTTCTTATCAAGGCAATCATTTCTTTCTTGAATCATGTTGTATTGGCATGTGTGATGAATCAATCTAGGGGCCATTGGTTGTTATTTGATGCTTTAATTATTACACTTCCTATGAACATGGAAGTTGAGTTATTATTATTAGTGGGTTTGAAATCTTCGACTCTATGAAGTTGAGAGTGTCTTTTTGCAAAGAAATATGTGGTTGGAAGTTATAAAGGTGATCAAACATTTTTTGAAATTTATGAGGTTTTAGACATTAGCTTCAAATCCAAACCAAATTTATACTTAAAATAATACTTGCAAGTTGAATTTTTTTTAACATAAGACAATTATGGCAATTGAAAAACTTTTTTTTTTTTTGCAAAATTGCAAGTTAATGATGGTGATTAAATTTGTGAGGTTGAGGTGGGTTGCAGGGTGTGCATGGGGGAGGGAACTTGTGTTGCAATTAGGTAGAATTCTTAATAGAACTAGAGTTCAATTCCTCTACAAGTTACTTTGGTTGGGGAGTCTAGGTTATACTCTTATAAGGATTTTTTTTTTGAAAGCAATAAGAATTGGAAATTTGATATTCATAACCCTTGCACATATCTATTCAAGTTTGAAAATTGAAAAGTGGTCTATTCATAACTAGCAAAAAAAGAAAGAAAGAAAGAATGTGTAACTAGTTGGTGTGGGAAACTGATTTAAAAAATAAAAATCCATCCTTGTAATACATACATATATATATATATATATATATATTATTGATATAAAAAGATAAGTCTAAAAGTTGATAACTGAACAACACTAGTGACAACACAAAAGTGAACCTCTCCCATTAAAAAAAGGATCTCACTCTTCCCAATTGAAAAGCCTCCATTTTCCCCATTCATTATGAAAAAAATTGACCTCTTGACATTTTAAAAAAAAAACTCCCCTTTCTTTCCCTTTTAAAGAAGATCCTCATTCTTCCCAAAACTGAAAAACACCACTCTTCCAATTAAAAATCAAAAAGCCAATCTTCCCCTTCAATAACCCATAGGTACTCTTTCCATTAAATTTATTTAAAATTACAATTACAATTTATTTTTAAATTAAAGAAAGAAAAACCATGTGTGGTAGGGGCTAGGAGCAGGTGTCCAATTACCAACTGAAGGAGAGATTGTTGAACCAATTGATTATTACTGTTGGGAACGTGGATAACATATGAATGGGCGAGCAAGGAAGCAGAAACAGTTTGGGAGCTACTCTCTCCTCTTTGAGGAGGCCCTCTCTCTCCCTTTGCTCTCAACAAAGCCCAATTGCACAGAGGAGGAGACTGGAGGACCACAGCAGTTACCATGGCTGGTTTGCCTTTGCCTTCGCTTGTAATCAAGCTCCCTTCTTCTTTGCCTCTCTTCTTGCCCTTTCTCAACCTCCTCCTCCTCATCCTTCTTGCTGTTGTTGCTGCTGCTGCTTGTTTTGCACCTATGAAGATTGTGTCCATGTTTGGCAGTGACAAACAAGTAGTCTCATCTTTGGCAATCAATCAATCAATCATGGCTGGCTTTGTGCCCATGAGATCAATTTGTTGTTGTTGTTCTTCTTCTTTTCTCTTTGTTGTCTTTGAAGGCTGTGTCTTTCTTTCTTTCTGTTTTCTGGCTGGATTTTGCTTTGCTGAAATTTGGAATTTTGGGTATCTGCATCATCACAGGCAACCCGTAATACTTACACTTACTGCAATGCAACAACAGCAGCAACAACAACGTCGGCATGTCAACAACAGACAAGGCAAGAGACATTTCGGCCCAGTGGTGAAAAGGCGGCTGCTGCTGCTGTGGTGATACTGCAGGAGATAACCGTAGCTAAATCCTTGAATGTTGCAGTGACAACAACAACAACAACAACAACAAGGGCATCATCATGTTGCAAAGCCAGCACCACCCAAAACGATTTACCGTCCAGGAGACAAATCGCTCTGGCCACGCTTCTTGCGGGTGTCTCGTTTGGTCCGTTGTCTTATTACCTTGTAGATGAAGAACCTCTTCCCTGTTCAATATATTCTAGTGCCACTTATATTGGAGACTTTTTGTGTTGAAGGAAATTGAAATTAGGGTTCTGAGATTTTGGGTCACAATCATTTGTTTGTACGGAAAGACTTTGTTTGCACAAACATTTCATTGCATGGGAAGATAATTAGTAAGAGAATTTTTATTGAAGAAAATCTTCTTGTGTTGGTTGGCAGCAACAAACTTGAGCATTCATGGTGAGGAGGCAGAAGCCGTCTCCTCAAGTAGGCGGGCGGTAAGTAAGTGGGCTTCACTAGGTCTCATGACAGTAAGCAAGCAAGATTTGGGCTTCCTAGTTCTTCTACACATGCCTGCATTTCCAAGCTACCACATCATCTGTTTGTTCCAGGGGTGCTAAGAAGGAACAGGTGGGATGGTGATGATTCTGTGGGGGCAGCTGCGAGCTGAGCAGGTACCTGAAAGTGAGTATAAGACACTTCCAAATGGTCTCAAGTGAGTGAGTTCATGTCCCTCCCCTTTTGCCTGTCAGGATTGAAAGTTGTTGTGCAAATTTGTGTGCTGCATAACCTGTGGACTAAGATAGATAGAAGAAGAGAATCAACCAAGCAATCCTCTCCCAAGAAAAAAATTTGGGTCATTAGAATTAGGTTAGGTCAGACAGGATCTACATGGGTGTAGGGGAAAAAAAACCTGAGCTTGAATGGGCAAATGGCAGATACTATGATGTGAAAGTGGGAGGTGGTAAGGCAGCTGAGAAGGGTTCCCGAGTTGCGGTCAGTTCATCTTTTCTATCACCAACCCAAAAAATGCAGACCCTGAGGGCAACAAACACTGAAGTCTTTTTTGGGCTTCAAGGTTGTTGATGTTTTTTTTCCACACTTGTTTTTATTATTCCTCTTCCAGAGCAGTAGTAAGTAGCATGGTCTTTGTCATCCTAGCAAAAGAAAAGACAGGACCTGGAGTGTGCCAACTTGTGCATGCTTCATTTACTTGATTCATCAAGTGCATTTTAGCAGATACACTACGTGGCAAAATGGAAAGGTTTGACATTTATGACAAGCCGCCAGGGCATGGGAGTCACTGGGGGAACAGTGAGTTTCCTTCCCCCCATCATCAAATATTTGTCATTGCAATAATACTTGGTGCATGCTGTCAAGGGAGTGTGTGTGTGTATGCTTCATTTGCATAACAATATTACACATTCAAGCTGTCAACTGGAATTTATAATGTGCTACCAACTCTCTCACATAGTCCAAATGTTGTTGTGATGCAGCCTTACGGATTTGATGTAGGAGCCTCAGACTATGGCATTGTTCTGAAAGGGTTGGATTATGGGGTTGCTGGCATGCGGGTGGGAGGACAAGTAATTTCTTCTCTGTAACTATGGTTTTAAAGCTTTCATCTTTTGTCCTTGCAAGGTGGAAAAGATCTTCTCTGATCATGTGTGTTACGTCTGAAATCTTTTCAAATAATCTGCACCTGAATCACTCTCAGAGATCATTTCATGGTAGTTAAGTACAATCTGCCAAAAAAAAAGACATAAATAAATCCCTGCTTTCTGCTCAGAATAGCTTGCTGCCTCAAGGTGGGTCAATTGTCGATATCTATGATTGCATACCTGCAGTTAGGTCCCATATGTTGCAAGGAGTTTTTAAGTAGCATTTGCAGCTGGGGTTGCTTCTTGCAGCGTTTGCTGATTGTTCCACCTGAACTAGCATATGGAAGTAGGGGCATCCAAGAGATTCCTCCCAATGCTACACTACAGGTAAGCCATCTTTACTCATGGATATCACTCCTCTTGATAGCTTATGGTTTATTGGACTAGTAGATCCCTAGGATCCATAATGTCAGGGCTTCTAAAGATAAGGTTTGAAACGCCTTTATTCTGGCTATGCCTTCTTTAGTCATGAGTATCAAGATTTCTCAAAACTCATGAGAGTTTTATTGTTTCTTGCAACTCTCTGTCTGTCTCTCTCTCTTTGTGCAGTTTGATGTGGAGCTGCTGAGTATCAAGCAGAACACATTTGGGTCAGTTCCCCTTGCCATGGCTCCCTCCATAAATAATGACATCATGATTCTGAAGAGGTATAGCCAGTGAAGTTTGTTGTCAGTCGAAACAGACTTGTGCATAGTAGCAAATTGATGATGAGATGATGGTGGTTCCTGTGCAGGTCACAAGTGAAACTAGTGGAGGGCTAAAAAAACATACAACAGACAGGATTCTATGTTCTTTGGGCTACTTCGCTTTCTGTCCTTTCAATTTCCACAGTTTCCATTCTTTTCTCTCTCTCTGTGGCTTTCATTTGTTTTTGCAGATAGAGTGCTTGAACATTTGTATAACAGACTTCCTCCAACTTCATAACCTCATCCTTAATTCATCACAAAGACTTAACAAAAAAATTCTTTGTTCATTTCAACAGCCAGTTTAATCATGAAGTCAGCCTTTTATGGCACATTTCATAAAAAGGACCCAGTTGTGAAGTTAGCCTTTTATGGCACATTTCATAAAGGACCCAGTTGTGAAGTTAGCCTTTTAGGGCATATTTCATAAGACCCCTACAATTGGGGCATCCTACACTTATAATATGTAGAGATATGTGTAATTTCTTCTAAGCTTTCATCAGTTTCTTTTCATATCTTTTCATTTGGATTAGTGTTTTCTTTTGTGTATTTCTTTGTTGATAATTTCTTGTTAGGTATTGTTGATTTATTCAGCCAAGATTTTTTTGGTGAATTTTTGCACAGTGCAACAACCTTTCTGGGATTTTTTTGAAGGTTTCTAATTTTCCAGTGCAGTTTCAACTAAATTTGGTGTTTTTTTGACATCTCTTACCACTTATTTACCTTGCCAAATTGAAAAGAAGCCCTCAACCATAGGTCTGAAAATTACAAAATCATATTGGGGCACATGTACTCATCAAAAGTGGTGTAATGCTACCTAACAATAGCAAATTTTCTGAAAATTTTCATTTTTCATATCTATTGAATTTTTAAGTGATGAAAATGCTCAGTTTTCATCACTGAAAATTCAATAACTCCTGCATTGTTAGTGAAAACCTTATGGAATCACTGCAGGGGCACCCTTACTCCCTGGGCCTTGCAGGTGGCACCAAGAACAGAGCCAAAGCGCCATGGTTGGGGAGGATCTCAATGTGACAAAACAAAACAAACAAAACTACCTTAGTTAATACTAGGATGGCGACAAGCTTCCTATGTCTCATAAGGTCCCTATATTAGGTAGATATAGGGAGCTTACAACCATAACTCCCTTGTCAGGGATCCTTACCCTAAGCATAAAGACCTCCTCAGATTTTTCTAGTATATTTTTCAGGGAGTGAGTTGCAAAGCATAAAAACCCATGGGGCAATTTGTGTTTCAAAATGAATGTAGGCATGGGCATTCCATTTTTTTAAAAATGCTCATGTTGTGTTTTCCCTGTGATATTTGGTGGGTACTCATGATACTTGCTAGGTACCTGCGGGATACCCATTGGATATTACAAGAAAAACTAAGAAATAAAATTCAAGCACAAACTTTATGCTCCATGAAGCCCTTGGCTGTGGGCTTACCAGAATTGATCTCATACTTGGCTCCACCTCATGTGGGCCCTTGTTCTGATAAAGCATGCAGACTTGGGCTTTGCCCTACACATAAAAACCCATTGATGTTTTGCCTTTGTTGATCTTGCCTACCAAGGCAAGGATATTGTGCTTAGATTCATTATAGAGTACAGTAGCTTCAGGAATTTTGGCGCCTATGTAATAATAGGTCTATTTTTATATGAGGATGTTTGAAAGATGATATTTTGGCTTATATTGAAACTTGAGATTAGTTATAGAGTAATATAATATCTTGAAGGTTTTTTGTTTCTTTTAGAGGGTTTTTTGAAGATTATATTTTTGCATGGTGAAATATTTGAGTTTCCATAATTCTTCTTTTGCCTTAAGACACATTTTAATGTAAATGGCAAGGCCACAGTGTGACACACCCCTTGTTCTTTAAGGCAATTGTGGGACACAAATTTGCTTAGTTTTGAGGGCAGCCCATGGGAAGCAAATTATACATGGAAAGGCCCTTTGACAATTGGCTTTACTGTTTTGATCAGTTTTGATAGTCTTTTACTAGTGTTGGGCGGGTATCACATGGGTTGGTTTTTAGGCTAGTTCTCAGGCCGGTTATCAAAATGAGAATTAGAAGTTCTCACTTCAGGGGAGAATCACCACCTCTCTGAGAACCATTAGGCTGTCATATGGGCTTAAATTTGATACCTTTGAAAGTTACAAAGGGACCCTAGGTCCAATTCTTAAGTTAGTAAAACTAGAAAAACTTCTAAAAAGTAGGTGCTTAGCCTAGTAGTAAAATTTGATCTAAGGCCTTTTTGGTTTCACTAAGCCACGACCTTTAATGTGTAAATACAAGAAGAACCTTTTTTATTTAAAATTTACACATGCCAATAATTTTAACTTGAAAATCATTGACATAATTGAACTTTAAATCAAATTAGTCACTTTAATGTTGAATGTGTAAAGTTATGTCCTTGTGGTTATGACATTGAACCCTCTCTATGGAGTCTTGGGTTTAAGTCTCAACAAGGTGAAATTGGCTTAACTTGAGAACCAACAATTCCTTTTTTTTTTAGACATTTTGAAAACTAAGGTGAATATGAAAATTTAGAAAACAAAAATTGTTCAAGACCTGTACTTGTGTTTTGAAACTCTTGTAAGAATGAAAACCAACCATTCTTTAAAAACAAATGTGAACCACCCAACACTGGTTTTTACTTTTTACACCAAGGTAGGGCTCCCTAGTTCAGGTATCATATGATGGTGTCTAACTTGGCACCCAAATGTTGAATGAATTATTTTTTGGGTCTTGGGTACCTTCACATCATGAATAACCATTTTGACATTTAGAAGTCTGGATTATTTTAAGATTTCGAGATATACAGGGTCAAACTTGGTTTAAATAGGTAAAGGCAATTATCAATCATTGGTCAAATCCCCTTCCTTTTAGGATCTCCACCTCAATGGTTTATAAAGTTATTAAAATGTTATGAAATTTTATGTATGACTTATTTTAATGATGATAATCAAAACTATTTAAGATGAAATAGGTATAAGGTCCATTAGAGATTGTCACCATGACAGATTTGAACATTGACCACTTGACAATTATGAAAACATTTCATAATTATCTAACAACCTTGATCCTTTCACCAACTTAGGGACATGGACCTGAAAAGACAAATTGACATGTGTCTTCTCATGAATTTTTATAATTTGGTTGAATTGAACTCAATTATGAAAAAAATCAATTGAATTGAATTCACTTTAATTTTTAAAATTAGATTAGATTAGATTAGATTAAATCTAAAATTAATTGGATTCAAATTCAATTGATTCGCAGTCAATTCAAGTTGCATTATAAAAATTCATTCAATATTAAATAATTCAAATCGAACTTATTTTTTACAAAATCAATTCAACATCATTGGTAGTGTGTAGTATTGTGGAGTCCAAGTTATAAATATGTTGAATACATACAAAATAATCATAAATCACAGACTTCCAATGTCTATTCATTAACAAGTTTTTTACAGTTCCTACCAAACTTTGTTTTAAAATATATCTACAATTTATATCGGTGAAATAACCTTTTTAACTGTTATATTATAGGTTCAGAGTCGTACATACTTAATATGTATTGAAAACTTCAAAAAATTCTGAATTTTTGGACATATCAAGGGAATGTTCTCAAACTTTTCAACATTGCAAATTTTAATTAATTTGTGTCAAATCTGACATCAACCTAGGGTGTTATGATTCGAAGCTGTAAGCTCCCACTACCTGAGGAAGCAAACTTTTAGGCCTTGGGTGAACCAACACCCACACTAGTACCATGGTAAAAACCACAAAATTCATTTAAATTGCTTTTAAATATTACAGTTATCCCATGCAGGCTCTAAGTCAGGGGCCCCAAGTCCAAATCTTACATTTTCTGGGCTTAATATGACAACTAACAAGAGGCCTGACTCAAAAAGGTAGAGGTACCAAACCCTAAACCCTGGCCTACTTTTAGGTCCTTCCTTCTGGCACCGTAGTCTTGGAAATAGACGTGCATGATCCCAGGACTTATCCTTTCTGGAGTACTGTAGGCTTGTAAATGTCATCACTGGGGCCAATTATAGTGGCCAGCCAATCAAAAGAGGTCATTACTTTAAATTGGGCCTTGTGCTAAACACCTGGACTCGTCTTTGGGTCCTGTTAGTTATGCAGGCGCTGGACTTGTAATGGACACCTAAACAATGCAAGTCTGAAAAAACATGCATGACATGGGTCCAAAGTGTGAGATGATGCATCAGGCCAAAGGGCAGACAAGGGAAAAAAAGAAGCTGTTTTATACTGCCTGCAATGCAACTATGTGCACACACATATATATAATGAGATTTGGTTGTCTAGAGAATGAACAAACTTTTCATCTAGAGATATAGAGTTCTTGATCTCCATCGATTCAGATTTTTTTTGTGCTTAATGCTGCTATAAGCACAGACTATTTGTACACCAACTTTCTGGAGCTCTATGGACCAGGTAACTGGCAAGAGGTTGCTGGTCATTCCATGTGCTCCATCATACGCTATGGAAGTCAGCTTATCAGGGAAGAGAAGTATAGGCAAATGCGAGCAGGAAGGAGAACATGTGATATGATTGGGGAGCTCTTGTCCAATGGTGAGACTATGTACAAACTTGTCCAATCTGTGCTTTTGAAAATGTGAGAAGATAATGTTCTTGGTTTCCATATGACCCACTACATAATGTTCTTGGTTTCCATATGGCCACTACAATATGTTATATTCAATATGGATTCTCTTATTCCACCTCTTCCCACATTGTTCAGGTATGAACCAGTGTGGGGTGGGGTATGATTTTTGTAATACCTGCCAGTTCTGGGTATATAAAAAGATTCAGATTCAGAGCACTGCCAGAGTTCTATGTATTTGAAAATTTTCAGGATCAAAGAACTGCTGGTTCTGGGTATTTGAAATTTTCAGAATCAAAGAACCATTGGGTTTCATGAAAGAGCTGGCAGAGACCCAACCATTTTAGGTGGACATTTGATTTTTTTGATAATCACGGTTATCAACTTTGATACCCAGCTTGATACCCAATGAAGGTTTGATGCAATTTCTAATACCCACCCCACCTCTGGTATGAACCATGAACCCCAAGTATCCCACCCATCATGTTATGTTCTTAGTAATCACAATGATGGGTTATTACACAATCAAGCTGTAATCTTATAATGTTCAAATGACCTGGAATTAGTTGGCTTGTTCACGTCAGATTATCACATAAAGGAACAATCATGAGACAACATTTGTGAATCCCTAATGTGATGAGATCGAGCACTGTGGACTATCTGCGTGTGTAGGGATCAATGTGTTAACCGACACAAAACATGATGGTAGAGATGAGCAAGGCATGTATGTACATGTGGTTGAGGATCTAATGGAGTGGGAAGAACCAACTTGGGGTAGTGTGAACTAGAGGTTTGTCTTTGTAGATTCCTTTGAGCCATTGTGTGTTGGTGAGTGATAGATGTCTTGTGGATATGTTAGAAAACTCAGTTGAGATGGCTGATTTGTAAATCATTTATAATGTGTGGTGTGCACTAATTTAAGATATGGGTTCATGCATGTAAATTGTACAATTTGGGGATTGAAGATCATAGGAAATTCTTGTGTTGATTAACTTTTTTTTTTTTTTTTTGGTACCAAAATTAAAAGTTATAAGTGTAGCATGTGCTGTTGAGCACATATTGTAACATAGTACTACAAAATACATTCATTGTTGAACCATTAAATAAGGCCAATTCAAAAGTTAAACAAAATATATTCAAAATTCAATAACTCTCAGACCATAGGCCTGAAAATTACAAAATCACCTTGGTGCACTGGTACTCATAAAGTGCTTTTCAACAATATCAAGAGTACACCCCCAAATTTCCCTAAAATTTTAAAATTTTACTGAATTTCTAGTGATGAAAATACACAAATTTCTAAACTCCTACACTGCGTCTAAAAATTATGAAATCACTTTGGTCCACCCCTACTCATTGAGGCTGGGATAAAATGCACAAATAATTGGATATAATAATATGGACTACCTGTGCTCTAAAAGGTTACAAATTATTATTGTAAAGGATGTTCAAATTATAATGAGGATTATTTGTGCTCAGGCCAACAATGTATGTGCAAAACTCAAAACATGGTATCCTATAAATTGGTTACATAAGATAATCATTCTAAACTCTAAACTACCACCTGAATTGAGTCCCCACTCAAAGAGGTTCTCCATGTCTTCGCAAGTGTTGACCTTCATGAAAGGCCCCATACTTGGGGTGCAAGAGAGATGGTGGAATGTCAATACGTACCCATTATTCAAGGCAACACTATGGGTGAAAATGGGTAGTGGGAACCATTGTGTGGTAGGTAAAGCCCCATGATTGGGGCATTACCAAAATAAGGGACCCCAAGGTGGGAGCCAAGGGTGTTCCTGAATTTCGGTACTGGCCCAGTCCATGGGCTTTATGAAATTCGGGCAGGCTTTGAAAGGTTTGATTTGTGTATGACAAATCTACGGACATATTTGACAATTGAAGCTTCAAGATGATTGAGTCTACCTATATAATGGATGGGTGCATGAAGCTTGAGGCAACTGGTCATTTGATATGTGGTTAAATAATTGCTTCAATACATCATGAACATTTAGGCAAACACTTAAACCGTAATGTCAAGTGAGATAGACTATTTCATCTTTAGCAATAGGACTTCAATACATGTTTGGCTCGTGCCAAATCTCCATAGGGTGAATTGTGCTGGCATGTCAAGTGAATTAACCCCGTATTGCATGTTGGATTGGACTTTCGAAAATTAGACTTAAACTATTGTGTGTCCTCATACTCAATGGTCTCCAAGCATTGGAATAACATGAATATCAGGTAACTGTGAGACAAAACTTGGTTATAGCATTTCATGCTATTATCAAAATTTTCATTATTTCAATTACTCAAGGTTCTCTTGAAAAAAGAAGTCCAATGGCTGTATTCATGATACCATAGTACCAGGGCAGCTTCAACACATCTCTGTTGAATAATTAATAGATTACGGTCAGAAATAGAATATTCTCAAGGATTCTTTGATTTTCTTCTCAATTTCTGTTTTTTCAAAAAAAATAATGAAAATTTCATCATTTCTGAAAAGAATATAATTAGTGTGGAAGCTGCCAAGGTACTATGGTTTGTGTGAGACAATATTTTGTGAATTGTAGCTTATAGTGTTAGGGTAAATTGGCTCATCACCAAACACAGGTTGGTCACCAAGCACTCATGTAATGCAACTGTTGGCCTGTGTGAGAACAAAAAAATCCTCTAGGTGTTGTCTTTTTATCCCATTACCAAATGATTGGTTGAAAAGAAAAAGTGTTCTAGGTTTTTAATATTGGTGACCATCCATCAAATTTTAGTGTTTGGTAGTAGGAATTTAGGTGGGCAGATTTGTAAAAAATTTGAATAGTTTTACATGAGATTAGTTTGATGATGGGCCATGAGATGTTTTTTATTATGCAAGGGGGGGCACATGATGGGTACTTTAAATGTTTGGTTATGGGAAAAAAATGGTCCAATTTTACATTGGCCCCAAGTTTGCGGTGGGAACCAATGTTTGGTGATAGGCAATTGGATTGCACACTAGATTGAACATAACTAGTTTGGTGATGGGTGCAAAGGTCATGTTAAATAGCACACAATTGTCCATAAACAAGGATTAAGGCTTATAAGAATTCAATGAAAGAATAACAACTACACATTAATAAGGAGAGAACTTCCAATTTCCCCCCAAATTCAAGTACATCCCATTCCCACCAAAAATAACTTGCTCATTAGCACAAGGCTATAATGCAAGGTTTGGATTCACAATCCTATCTTTCAAATTCACAAGCACAACTCTACAAGCACGTCGAAGCTTCCAAATTGTGAGAAAGATAATTTGAAATCTTTCATTGACATTTTGAGATCATATGGGCTAGACCAACAAACATCAAGTAATATAGGAGGCACATAAAGTTCTAGATCAAAAACACAAGTCATAGCATATCAACTAGAGCAAGGAGGGCATTTTACAATAGCCAAAAAAGAGCTACAAGCACTAGAAGTAGATCAGCAAAATCTTGACATTCCAATAGTTAAATAGGTTTTAGAAGAGTTTGAACATCAAGGAACAGATTGTAGTGTTATCAAAGAAGAGATACAAACTAAGGGTTCAAGGTTGGAGGTAGAAGGAAAATTAGGAAAACTTGCAATAGATTAGCTTTACAACACCAAGTTCAAAAAAAAAATTATTACCATCGGGTGTAAAGTTATATAATTCATAGATGTAATCTAAGTAGTCATAAGAAAAGCAAATTTTATCCAACTTAAAAAAAATTGTAGTTTGTTATACACACCTACTACTTGCACAAGAACAATAGACCAAATTTTGGTTTGGGATGAATTTGAAACATTATATGTTTTGATCACTTCTTCGCAACAACTAGAAAGTTACACATTTGAAATATATCATGACTTGTCCTACTTTTTTAAGAGTTGGGCAAAATATAAAATGTTTAAATTTGTACCTCTTGTAGGGCCAAATAGGACACCCCCAATGTGTTGGAGGTTAGGACCAAAAGGATCTAAGTCATGATGATCAATGTGCCTTGTGGGAGGTGAATTGGACTATAGGACTAAACAAACCAAAACTAGGATAATGTTCCACCATCTTGTGGACAAGAACCAACAAAAAAACAAATAAAAGTTAATAGATGTAGTCCTCTGATCACTAGAGGCAAATGGACCAGTGAACAATCGGAGGAGGTCATGGATGCAGTGGACAATGGGACAATATCTTTGAGGAGGGCAAGTAGGTAGTGGAACATACCTCTAACTTCACTCTTTGATCATTTGTATCATAAAACAAGGACAAGGAAACTTGGCCTATAAACATACTAACACTAGAGGAAAATCAAGTCATGGTTTCTTGGGTTTGTCTATGCAAGAAGTTGGGTTGTCAATTAGCTTGCAATAGTTAAAAATGAAAGTGGCAAAGTTGACACAAACAAGGCCAACACCTTTTCGAAGAAGAATACCCAAGAACTTTTGGTGGTATTGGTTCAAAAGGAGGCATCTTGAGCTCAACATTCATCAAGCTAAAAGATTAGATGTAAGCCAAGCACAAGGATTGACAATTCAATCATGCCAAAACTTTTACCAAAACTTACAGTCCCTTTATAACAAACACAATTATGTTGTAGATCACATCTAGAATTTTGATGAAACATGCATCCAAGCAGGAAGATAATTAGGAACAAGGGTTTGGCAAATGTGGTTCACAACATGTCTACAACACTATACCAAAATCTAGAGAATGGTTAACTATTAACTATGTTGTTAATGTTGTAGGAACAACATTGCCAAGATTTTACATATTTAGAGGAGAGAAGATATGTGATGATTACATACAATTCTGCAAACTAGGAACTTATATGGCTATGTAATCAAAAACATGGATGACTACATTCCTTTTCAAGGATTTTTTGTCATTTTTCAAAAGGTCTATGCCTGGTGAAACATCCTTAACAAATAGGCATCTATTCATTTTAGATGGGGCCATCCCATGCCACCTTTGAAACAATTGAACAAGTTAAAGAATTTGGGTTCAACATGATTACTTTACCTTCACATACATTTCATGCACTCCAGTCTTTGGATGTGGCTCATTTCAAGCCTTTCAAGACTACTTTTAGGAAGGAAAGAAACACAACAATGGTTAGGAAGAACTATACAAAACCAGACAAGATAGCATTGGTAGGTTGGGTAAACAAAGCCCTAGACTAAGCACTTATAAAAAAAAATCATGTTAGGGTTCAAAGGTACAAGGATTTGGCCATTGAACCCTAAGGCCATGGATGCAAAAAATGATCCTAGTATTATATACACATTGCAAAATCAGGCTAGGGAGGAAGAAA
>Ga0209208_10002281_pt1 | contig 27458 bp, 17 predicted proteins | sample S1TSphfallax_3_FD_187694 | JGI IMG/M metagenome (GOLD analysis project Ga0209208, IMG submission 187694) | Host-associated microbial communities from peat moss isolated from Minnesota, USA - S1T2_Fd - Sphagnum fallax MG (SPAdes) (version 2) | ecosystem: Host-associated > Plants > Peat moss >...
TTCCTTGAGCTTGTTCCCCTTGTCCAATGAAAGCTTCGAAATCCCTTGCTCCAATCAATGGCCTCCTCATCCTTCTAGAGCCAATGAGAATTGAGAATAAATTGCCATCCAATTGAATTTAGGATGAGAATTCTTGGGCCCAATGAGACACAAGAAATATTCCATCCTCCAATCAAATAAGATGACAATCCTCAAGAGTAATGGGATTGGAAGATTCATCCTTCCCCTTATCTTGGATATCTTGATGAGGTCTCTTGAGCTTGATCCTTATCCTTTCCGTCCATTGACCTTCACATCCTACTTCTTCATCCTAATTACTTCAAATAACTTACTGTTAGGATAATTTATCGGTAGTAATAAATAAACGTCCTTGAATTCTTACTTGATTAATTCAATGGTTGAACTAACATCCTCGTGTACCATTTACTCTTTTGATATCCCCTACCTATTTATTTTACCATGCACTAATTAACTATGTAGTACATAGTAAATTGGAATTAAAATTTGCATCACAAAAAACCCCCCACATACTTATAGATCCACTGTCGAAATTAGGGTTTGATGAATCCATTAGATCTAGGATGTTTGAGTTTTCATGAGGTTCCACCGTCACTCCCACACCTTACGCCTACCCTAATTTGTTAAATAAAAAGGCATCAACCCCTTCTGAATGCAAGTACCACATTGTTTATACTATCTTCTTGGTTTTTATTGATGCAGGTGAAAACTAGTCATGGTGGATGATGTTGCTACGCCTTCGAATCCTCCAGTTGCATTAGTAGACAAGGAAGAGCTTGAAGAAGCATCGTTTGACGAAGTAGCGCTTGAGGTGAATGTCTCTCAACGGTCGTGCGAAGAAGAACCATCCAAAAGAGTGGTGCGCACTCGAGTCGATCGTTCGGCATGGGATCGTCGATTGTCTCCTAAACCACATGCCTTAGCAATTTATTTAGAATTCATTCGTGTTCGAGGAGCCACGCCAAAAAGGTTTGAAGAATGTCAATGCGAAGATGATGATGTCCGTCTCCATTGTTAAACATGGGTTCCTGGTGATGGCCATTATCGTTGGCTACGAAGGCCGATCAACCCCCTTCCCATGGAGCACCGAGCCGAGTACCTAGCTTGCACCATCCGTCGCATTCTAGAGTTTTTGCAGTTGTGACCTATTCCCTTCAAGTTGTTTACTAAGTTGTAATTCACGTGAGGCCACTCGGGTGGAAATGTTTAATACTTAAGTTTGATTTTGATTCAATCTAAACGTCTGATAGAAGTGAAAACTAAATAAAGATGTATTAAGATTACATCCTAAAAATCTTTCCAGTACATAATTCGTGCTTGAAGATTATTCTACAGACTAACTTAATATTATCATGGCGAAATGTTGTTGTGAGTTATGGGCTTGCATTCCCAATATATCAATAAATCACATCTAATTCTACATCCCCCTTCCCTTCTCTACACATAAAAGGATAATGCACTTGAAAAGGTTCATTGAGTCCTAAAACTAACTAAGCCTTGCATCAATTTAAATAAAAGAATCTTCTATGCTGAAATATCCAAAAGCTAATCCAACTCCTAATAATTATTACTTAGAGGTTTATCAGGATTCGAATCATTAATATTAAGGAAAATTATGGAAGTAAAGCTTAACAATTTGTGGTATTATAATCCATAGCTCACATCTATATGTATAATTACTTTGTTCATAACTCCTCGAGATTATTAAGTTGGCAAAAATCCTTGAATGCAAAGGTAATCAGATTTTGAAAAAATCAAAACTCATTAGATTTAGATTATGTTATCACCTTCAAAGCCTGTTTTACAAAAGTACAAGCCATTAATTGTGAAGATGGTTAAAGACTCTACAATTATTGTGACTACTAAAGCCAATTATGAGTTTTTGTGTAATGTCAAAACCTTATTTGGTCTTGTGTTTTACCTTTATTGGAAGCAATATAGGAGTTATCCAAGTTTGTACAAGGATGCTAGACATTCATTTGTGATTTTGTGGCTACTTTCAAGCTTTGTGAAGCAAACCTACAATAAATGTATTGTGAACCTAACACCATGTTTTCCCCCCAAGTATTTTAGCCTTTTCCTTGAGTTATTTGAACACATCAATGACAAGTTGTGCTTAACATGGTGGAAAGAACCTGCATCTCAAGTTGAATATGCTACCTTTTTCATTGGCGGTAAATTGTATATGTTCCATGTCACCAATGGGACCACATGTGTTGTTTGTCTTGTTTCTAAAGAAGCTTGGGTTGAAACTACTAATTCCATGAAAAAACAATGTTCTTCTATTATAGCAAGATTGAATATTGAATTGGAAAATGATTTCTAGCACAATAGTTGCTAAATGCAACTAAGGTGATTTACCCTCAATATTGGCTTGTTTTGGAAGCTGACACCATTTTTCTAGGGCACATGGCCCTTCTCAAGCACACTATGGGCACCTAAAGAGCTTGGGGACTTTTGGGATGTTTGTTGGGCCGTTGTTAAACCTTCAAATCATTGATTAATAATCTTCATTTTTCAAGTTAATAATGCAAAACCATTATTAGGTTGCCATGTAACCCCCGCATGATTGCAACCCATCATCAAGATTGTGGGAAAAGCTTGGAACAAGTGGGATTTTGAACCAAAGCATTTTTTAATGGTTTAAATTAGTGTGGCATTGCATGGTATGGTGTTGGAAAGTGTGGAGGATGAATGAACATTCTCCAACCTTGCCTTTGTGAAATCAAAGCTTTGGATTCGGCTTACTTCACATTTGGATTTAGTTGTTCACACGTATGCCCAAGAATTTTACTCCCTTGAAACATTCCCATTTTACATTTTAATTTGTGCATGGAAGGAAGAACAACATTGTTATAAGATGACATAGTAGGTCTTGCCATCTTTTTTGGGTTTGTTTATATGGGTTTACAACTTTAAGGTTATGTTTTTGGTATTATACCAAATTTGTATGAAGTTCTAGAAGCAATTTTATGAACCTTGGATGGAATTTTTTTGTTATTGGACTATGACTCATATCGTGTTGGATTCCATTGACTACATTTCATCAATGTTGATGACCTAATCTTGGTTGTCAATTGTTATAACTCTATAACCATTTTTATTGTGACTAAAGGGTTTTTTTTATAAAAATTACATGTTATTGAATTAAGGTTTGGGTGCAGGTAGGGGTGTGAATTGCAATTTGGGCAAGATCATGATTCGGTTAGGGTTCAAATCCCCCTCATGTTATTGGGTTGATGGGGTTTTAAGTTGCAATTCAAAATTTGTTCATGTTGCTAATGGAACCATACCAATGGAGGAGGATGTGGTAAGCTTCATCGTTTTTTCATTTGTTGTGCATATGGGACTTGACGGAAGCTTTTGGATGATGATGTTATACAAAAAGACCTAAAATAAAATTTCTTCCTTGAGCTCCATAATGATGTGAGTGGTGTTGTGGTGACATGTCTTGAGAACAAGATGTGCTATTGTTTTTTATGTCTACTATCATATCCAACATTCTTTTTAAAAAAACAATACATAGATAATAGTATGGTATTTTCCTCACTTATTGTTATAGTTTGTCTACTCAAGGTCTTCAAGGCTTCTAGAGTCGCTTAATGATTTGAAATGGGGGTTTGCTAAAATCCTACTAACGAAATTTTCTTTAAGCTAGCTTTGTAGGTTCTTGGAATTGAGTGCAATTTTGGAACCAGGAAAGCCACCAATATACAATCCAAACAAAAATTAATCCAAACAAAGGAATGGTTAGAAGAATTTGGAAATTTTATAACATGTGACAATAGATAACTCATTGGTTTGGAATGGATATGCGTTGTTGATCCATGTGGCAAGCCACATTGTTAACAAGGATGGGATGAAAAGGTGGCAAGTTGAACAACAACTATTGCACATGTCTAGCCCCAAATTTCATTTTTTCCACTCAACATGACTAAACCTTATGTCTCCATTCTATAATCTTCTTTAACAAATTTTTTTAATGTTGTTCATCATATGCTATTAGAAAATGTTTAGTTCTCTTGTAGATAGATTCAAATGGGAAACATATAACAACAAGTGGCAATGGGATGTATTATGGAATGTGGAACCATTTTCAAGACCTTTTTTCGTTTTACTTGGTGTTTATACATATTTTCAAATATTTCTATGCCATTTTTAAGGAGGGAAAATCTTGTGCATGATATGAAAATGGAAATAAGTAGGATGAGTACACAAGATGAAGTGGTTCCTATCAATGTTTAATTTTTTCCCAATTTTGCGGTTTCAAAACTTTGGCAACATCTATTGCCCCCATTTCTACACCTTACAAAGATTAGGAGAAAATGAACTCAAAGACCTAATAAAAATTTGTAGCCACATGAACATATAACAAGCTTTAGGTCCTCGCAACAAGTTTATGAACATATGCTACTAAAGATAGCCAAACCTGTAGAAAAAAATATTTTCTATGTAGCCAATTGGATTCACGTACCTTGAAAAAAAAGTCAACTAGGCATACCACCACACACACATTGTAGCCATTCCCCTTACATGGAGAAAATAAAAATAAAAAACCTTGCTATTATCTCTATTATATATAATAGCGATTTATAATAATATATTGATAACATCCAATCACTAACCATATACATCAACAAATTGTTGATTGTTAATACATCATTAGATAAAGTCTTAACCGAATTTGATGATTTCATTACTAATGTGCAAGGTTATTCAATGCCCACCTCAAGATGATCCAAACTACTTCATGTGTATATGTTCGTATCAATGTTGGGTAATGTTCACAAACAAGGCTAGTTCTCATGTCAATTATTAAATTAATTTTCTCATTAAGAATTAATAGTTATAATTTTGGTGAAAGCTAACTCCTCAAGAACGGCTTAAGGTCTCATTTGGCCTCAACTATGATACCTAGGGCAATTATTAGTTGAGCCACTAGGCTTGGTTCCCAACCTACTAGAAGTTTAAAATATTAAGTTGAGATAATAGATATAAACCTTTGTGAAATGTTAATTTGAACCCAAGAGGGAATGAAATATTTTAATATCTTCATTTTTCTTGCTAATTTTGTGATCATTTTCCTTCATTTTGGTGTAGTTTTATGTTGTTTGTTACTATTTTTGTTTCAAAGTTCTTACACTTTAATGTAATTTTTATGTTCTTAAATTTTTTTTTATTACTCTTTTTTATTATGATTTCTATTATATATATATATTCAATGAAAATTTAAACAAAACATAAAAAACTTTGCAATTTAGAAAAAAAATGAAGTTCTAAAATTTAATTCCAAGGATAAGAATGGTGTTCAATTCTCTATTCTCTTACTAATCTCTCTTTTTTTCTTGTTAAAAAAGTCCCATGTATATTTTCCTAAACATAAACACAGGTAAACTAATTCAAAATTCAAAATTTTAAACTAATACTTGACTAGTAACAAATATCAATAATGGTCTAGTATCTAATGAAAACATAAAATAAGAAATAATGATAGATCCTAAATAGAAAAAAATAATAAAAATAAGGAAAAAAATTATATTAACATTACCCCATTTGTACATTCATTATAAAAAATCATGGTTTATTTGACAAAAAAACTAGACCAAAAACAAATCATTTTGACATTTGGTCAATTTGACCACTCGGTCATATTGGTTAAGTTGATTTGAATTAATCCAACTTGATTAGTGAATTTTTTTTGCTTTTTTTGATTGGTCAAATCACTATTACAAAAACATGGTTTTTTTTGCCCCTAGCAAAATCATTGTAATGACTATATGGGGGCATTCATAATTGGAGTTCCAAAAAAAGGAAAAAGGATATTAGGACTTTTTTTACACTAGTTTTTACAAATAACAACTACACAAGACAAATTTAAGTGAATTTTTTTGAATAATCTAAATTAAGATAATTGATGTGGTGGTGATGATTTATCTCATGTGTACATTCATTGGTGTGCATTTAAATCTTGGTTCAAACCCATAAATGCAAAAAATGTTTAAATAAACATTTATAAACAATTTCACATTTTTTTGGAATAATTATTTCTTGCACATGTGACCCACACTTTGAGTTATAAATCTTAAGCCTAGTGAATGAATACAAAAAACCAACCAAATGGCCCAAAAAAGTAATCATTTTCCTTGTAGACCCAATGATTGAATTTTGTTACTTTCAAAAATTTCATATGGTTTTTAATATAATCAAATGCATGTAATGAACATTGCCAAACATATATGTAAACATTATTTATCCATTAAAAAAATTGATATCAAATGCATTTTTAAAATCATTCCTTTTGATTCCTTTCATATAAAGGTGCAGTTTAGACACGTGCTATAATTAGGTTTAAAGGAATCAAAAGGACATTTATACAATGTCCAAATTTTTTGCCCTCATCTTTTTCATAAATTTCGACTAGTCATTGAATCCATTGGTACACAACATCTAAACACACACATATCCCTTTGTGTGGTCAAAATGCCACATCTTCATTTCAACCTAAGCTTCTTTTGTCATCTCTCTAGGTTCATTCAATAACTCCAATTTTAACATTATTTTAATTACAAATTTTGTTCTTGTAACATGTTCAATTTTAGTCATAAAATCTATATTTAAAATTCTTATATAATCCACAATGTTTTTCAATAACATTTTTCCCACATCTAAGGTATCTACATAATTATGAATTTGTCATAATTCTACCACAATTTTACTTTTCATATTGATATAAAAGAAAAACAACAAATCATGAAAAAGAACATAGAAAACACAAAAGAAAAATAACATCTTGTAACTTTGTGTTCATCATCCAAAACCTATTCTATATCTTTGAAAAAACTACTATACTCTCCCTTTAGTCTGTACTCCCCAAAAACAGTAAGAAAATAACACCCTCAAAAAACTTCAAAACCTCCTCTAATCTTCATTTCTCCCACCTTAAACTAATTTGAATTCAACCTCAATAGTCTTAAACTCACCTACTCATCTTCACTATTATGCACCCTATTTTTACTAAACCTAATTTATCTAGCCTATCCCAGAATAAACATCACAATACCTACTCCTTATTTTCATACATCTTCATTTGTTTAATTACTACAATACAATTTTACCATTAACAAAGGAGTTAGTCTCTTTGATCAACTTAGAAAATGCAACAATGAACATGATAATCTTTAGGATGATTAGAACAAGTTGAACAAATTTCAATCAAGAGAAGTTCATCTTGGTATAGATCCAATTTGGCTCCAAGCTACCATCTTTCATATTCGACATTTGATTGAAAATTTGGTAAAAGGACCATGAATTGGCAAGCTCGGACACTAATAGATGTGCCTACCACATCTATTGATGGGAGCCAAATTGACAAGTATATGAAGGGTGAGTGCATCACCACAACCAAAGAAAGGATTGAATCATTAGATATTGAGGTTGATGATTTTATGACCCCAACTCAACTAAGTTTGTATATTGGATCTAGCTCCCATAAGAGTTAAAAGATGTTGTGTGGGGACACCACAATAGTAAATAATGTTAAGGTGGAGAAATGCCCATAAATATGAAGAAGAATATAGTGTAGTGGGACAATTTGATATGTAAGAATAATTGAAATGGTTGTAAGGCAAAATTGATATGACATATGCAAACCAGTAAGGCATTATCAATTTCAATGCAACCACAAATGATGTAGAAAAAGTTGAGATGGGTTTTAGACCCTATGCAAATGCCATTGGGAGCCTTATGCACCTAATCATGTGCACTATACTTGATTTTGTGTTTTCGGTAGGGCATTTAGCCCAATTTATGTCTAATCTAGGAACTCTCCACTAGGTAGCCACAAAAGAGTTTTTCGATACTTAAAATCCACAACGAAGTATGCACAAAGTATGGAGGGAAGACTACAAAGAATTTTGGAGATTAAATACATTGAATGGATGGACAGACATAGATTGGGCAACAGATTCAAGGAGGTCTACTAATGGTTATGTCTTCCTCCTTGGTGGTGGGGCCATTTCTTGGCAAAGTCATAAACAAGCTCCTATTGTTTTTTCTTCCACCAATTTTGAGTACATTGTTGTTATAATTGCTACTAAGGAATCTATGTGGTTACAACAACTACTTGAAAATACCAATTTTCAACAACAAGGAGCTAACATCCTTTACTACAACAACCAATCATGCCTTAGCAAAGAATCCAAAATTTCATGAATGTTTTAAACATATTTCTTTTTGTTACCATTTCTTGCATGAGAAATTTGAAAGACATGAAATTAAACTTGAATATGTAACTACTGAACTTATATGGGTTGATTTGCTCACAAAATCTCTTCTTTAAAAAAAACATTCAACTTTTTATGAGATTGGTCTGATACATCTTAAACCCTAATTGGATGCAGTCATAATCTAACAAGTCAAAAAAAGGTGTTAAATTACAAAGAAAAATAATCAAAATTAGAAAAAATATTTATGTTTTACCATTTAAAATCGTGTAAATCATAGCAAGTTGTTTATTCATTTATATGAAAGTCAAAGAATTCAAACCGAAATTTTATTTGATGAAATTTTAAGTTTGAGTTTTGATTTTAAACCTTTGAAAGTGAACACCTATTGTGTCAAAAGGAGTCAATTTTGCAAAGGATTATAAAAAACATTCATATAATAAAAACACTTTGATGAGAAAAAAATAAAGAAGATAAAAACCTAATACTGGCATTCAAAAAACATTCATACCTTAAAATATGTGGATTCCTAAAACTTTAAAAATTCAAAGAATTACTTTCCAAAATTGATCCAAAATTTTAAAACTTAGAACTAAAATCCTTTACCACATATAAATGGGGTATAATTTACATGACGTGTTAAGAAAAGTTTAAGCTTATTATAAAAGAAAACATTAAAAAAAATTAAATGAAATTTTTATTATAATTTGAAATTGTTATCATTTCAAAAAATAAAACACTAAATTTACAAGGAAACAACACACTTTCAAATTTTCATATTTATTAAAAATGATAGACAAAAAAAAATGTCATGTACTTAAACAACTATGAATATTTATTATAACAAATTGCAAAGCAATTGGTCCAAAATTCATTTATATGAAAAAGTTATTTTTGGGCAAAAGGACATGTAGTCCTTTTCTAAAGTAATCATGTTGGTTCATTATATCTTGTTTGCACCCAATTGAAGGTTCTTGGTGACTACTTGCTAAAGGGGGAATGTTGGATGATAATAATATGTTCAGCTTCCATTCAAGACATTAGGCTTATTAAGATATTAAGGTTACATCTTTGACATCATATTTATAAAAACTTTTCCAAATCGTTTAAATAGTTACTTCTTGTTCTTTCTTTTCTACGACATCTTCTAGCTTGAAATATTGTTTCACATCTTTAGATTCATATATGTACCTTAATTCATATCTTTAATAGAATCTTTTTTCTCAAATGTAGGGAAGGCCAACAAAACTACCAAATATTTGACGTTATTGAACATTATGGGTATAACCTTATTCACTTATAATCACATTAATTTAATCCCATCTAGGTTAACCAATATAACTTATGGGTGCAGTCACACTATTAGGACCCACACCCACCTCCTTAGTGTTTTGTTTAATGATTGTTTATTCCAAAATATTTTGAAAATATCCTAAGGGTACTCCATTTGGAAGTTTAACAAAATCTTTAAAAAGTCCTTTTGACTCACAAAGATTTTGCATTATACTATCATAATAAAGTTTGATTTAAATAATGTCCAAAAAATATGACATTTTAAGTCCATTAAGGAATCATTTATGAGTTTTTCAAATGCTAAAAACATTCATTACATTGCTAAAAAATGTTTTTGTGTATTCAATACCCATTAGATTTGTTTCAAAGTTTTCAAATGTTTCCATAATGTATTAGAAACATTGTTGTATACATTTACCAAACATTTTAAATATTGACTTGATTTAACACTTTAAAAAAATGTAAAATTAAATAGTTGTTACACTTGAAATGGGTCCTAATAGCATGATTGCACCCTTATATAGTTGATGTAACCTTACTTAACTAAACATTAATGATATAACCATATTTAACCAAACATTATTGTATAAATTATATCATCAAAAAATATAAATATATCCCATCAAGGGGGGCACTAGTAAAAACAAGTTAAAAATACATGAATAAAAATATAGGGTGCAATATATTGGTTGTTGGGTAAAAATTATATGTTAATTAATTAAAAACTAAGGTACATTTTATTCAAATAATCAATTTAATTAAAGTATGTAATAATCCAAAATAATGGATTATAATTAATATAGGGTGCTTTTAATATGTATATAGTAATTAATTATATAATAATAGGGTGATAAAAATAGGTTGGACAATTATCTAATACCCCCGCCCCTAAAAATGGTCGTTTGACACACGTAGATCCTAAACTTTACACTATGTGTCCCCCCCGCCCAATATATCCCTACTTATTTACATCCTCTCAACGTTCAACCTCATGTGAATTGATGTACATTAATTATTACATTGATTGTTTAGCCTAGGGATACCTGCAATAAGTGATGAAGATGTCATGCTCTTGTGGTATGTGTTGTCTCATAACTAGATTCATTACATTCCTATCTTATTTGATAAGAAACTGATTTTCTTGGCAACACCAACATTAGCACCAATATAATGGTAATTGAATTGGATCACCCATTGGTTTCCTTTTTTTCCCTTCATTGCCCAATTATTAATAGCTAGTAGCCCCCCCCAACCTTTTCATTGTTTCATTCCATAACAACGGAAAGGACAATTGGTTTGTGCATGTACTTTGATTATGCTACAATGAATTGTTTTTTTTTTTTCATGTCTTTTACAATGTGCAAAGGTTGAATCCAATCAATGGAAGTGGTACTTAGTGGTGTTCGTGGCTCCGTCTAAATGGATTTAAAGATCCATGTCTTTTATAGTTTCAATCTTGTTTATAATGAATGGATATGGTGGTGGTGATTATGTTAGGTAGCTAGTGGTGCTAGGTTGTATGTGCTTGTTGGATATACAAGTGATTTGAAAAATTAAGTGTTTAAGAAATATTTTAAAGGGAATTGCCTCAAAGCAAATAAAACCATGTTCATATGTCCATGTTATTTGTGGTTTCACAATCCCAAGTCCATGAATGAATGTCACTTGCCACTTAAAAAACATCATGGATCATCTTCTTACTAACATTCCACAATTTTTCCCTTAGAACATTTTTCAAACCTTAAAGAAATATTGTAAAAATGGACCCACAAAGCTCATAATGCATTATTGTAAGGTTAGGAAACACATTTTGCAAAATAAAAAGGAAGGCTATGTGACATTTTAAGAACATAGAAATCTAGTGCAGTTTCCATGAACATTCTAGCTCCATATGCATCAAGTTGGTCAACCTAATATAATGCACATTAGAGCTTGCAAATAGGAAGGCATGGTTGTGTGTAATGCGAAGCTGAATTGTGTCATCCAATTGAGAACTAGCTTTTGCAGTAAAGGGCAATATTTATTTAAAAATGTGCCTAGGGTACTTGGCTTGTAGCAAGTTTCCTAGTGATGGTTGCAATATGATTATCTTTTATGCATGAATGTGTTGCGCTTGAACTTTGGGCTCATGACCGAGACTAAAGCTTAAATAGTGGGAACAAGTTGGGAGAATGTTTTAAGATTCAAACACACTTTCACAAATGTGAAAGAGAAAGTTTTAACATTCGCAAGTGGTTTTTTCACTTTGGGAATTGAAGTCCTACATAATTTTCAATCTTTGAAGCTAAAGTGTATGTGGCAAATATGGTTTAAATTGGGTGAAATAAACCACTGGATTTTTTTGAAACTTAGATATAAAAAATAGGCATTAAATTCTTGTTTGTTGGGAGTCCCACTAAAACCCAAGAAACATAAATCAAATGACCTTTGAATTGAACATCAATCAAAATGACTTCATTCAAGAGATATGAACATGCAAAGTTAAAGGACTCACAATTTGGGCAAAATTGAGAAATTTTTGGACTCCCCCCCAAAAGTGCTTAGAGCTTTTGCTACTTATATGTAACCTCTACTATACTCTTGGTCATGAAATACGTACTAGAAGAGAGGAAGTGGTGGCTCTTCTTCAAGTTTGGGTCATGGTGTACGTGTCTACGATTGAATGTGATGGTGTGAATGTAGTGGTATGTCTTTCTTTCATACCTTTTTTCATCATGATTCTTACTTTTTTCCCCCCTTTTTTTTTGCAATGACAAAAGGGATAGGTAAAGGTTATTCCAAACATTTGAAAACAAAATCCATTACACCCGACCTATGTTTAAAATATTCCTTTTACATTTTTTTTCTTCTAAGATTTGGTATAAACATTAATAACTTCATTATTTCATGTTGTATGACACAATTTTTTAAGTTCACAAGTCTTTTAGAGCAAGGTGCTACAAAATTATTCTTAAAAAAATAGTTGGATCACAAGTTCCCTTTTATAAGGTGTAATTTGTGAATTATAATCTTGAACTTTCCAAAATCTTTCCCATGTGGACTCATATGCAAATGTTACTTCAATGTCTAAAGGAAAGTTGAGTATGTGCACACATTATTTGTGTCCAAATAATGCACCATGGTGGGAGGATTCCCAAAATAAGGGCCTAAGAGCCTTTTGGGAATGTTTCCCAATTGTGGACCTTACCCATAATAAAACGCAAGGTGATTATGATGAATCTAATTATAGGTAGGTTATGAAATGGTTGGTGTAAGAGGCACCTTACATGCATAGAAGAGGCTTCTTGCACCCACGTTGCAAATATAAGATGATAAAAGCTATCATTGTTGGAATGAATAAGTTGTTAGGGAAATGATGAAGTGTAATTATATGGTAATTGATGTGAAAATGGATATAACTACAAAATTTATTGACCTTCTTCAATTTATAGCCTTCACGCACAATCTTTTAATTGTAAGTCTAAATAACACTATCAAATTTGTCCCATGAAGTCTATCATTAAATTAAATGTATCTTTCTTACTACCTATTTCAATATTGAAAAAACTATGACTTGTGTACATGGGTTTTGGGATGATTTGTGAATAATGATTGGAAAAAAAAACTCTTTCCTTTTGTATAGGTAGAAGGTTATCAATTTTTACAAATTTGTGACAGGTCATTAAACAACTCATGTGCAAAACATTTATGACATTAACTCCTAAAACTAATTTACTTATTACAAGACCAACACTAATTGTTTGTAATTGGTTTCACATTTGCACTTTATGGGACTTAGGGCACTAAAGTGGAATTTTCTTTTCCATGTTGAAGGATGATGGGGGCATTGAAAAGGATGGTGTGGGGTGCTAGGAAGGACATTAAAGGATGTTGGAAATGGAATTTATTATTATTAAATTATTATAAATTTGAATAACAAGGTATGATAAGGGTATTAAAGTTCATGTTAAAGGACACCATAGGTGTCAAGGGGACATCCATGGGAAGTTGGACATTTAATTTTTTGTAAGTGACAAAGTACATTAAGAAACACGTGGAAAAGGAGATTGGGGGATGCCAATGGTGTTGGGAAATACATTGAAGGATACTAAAGGATGCCATGAGGGCCACAACAAGGCAAGTCCAAACTTTTGCCCAAACAAAAAAGGTAATCATAGGTTTTTTTAAAACCTTTGGTAGGGACACTAGGAGGTACCAAGTTGGGTTGTCTTAAGATATCTCTAGTGACATTGTAGGCTTGGAGACATCCCTAGCCTAGGATGTCCATTTGGCAACCTTGATAGATTTGTGTATTTCAAAATGTTACATTGTAAAATTTAGCCTTTTTCAACAATAAGTGTGTTTCTTCATCTATTAGTTTCTAATATTGTTGGTAGGAGGAAGAGCTAACATGAAATGAAGCCTAAATTATAATAAATTAATGTTTCATGTCTTGTGAGTTATTATCTTTGTATGTTCCCTATAAGAATAGCCAACCAAATCTTTTGGAGTTGTTAAATTGAAACATCATACTATGTCTAATTGCTCCAAATTTATTCAAGGCTACTACTAATCAAGCTAGAGCTTTATACTAGATATTTGAAAGATAATCACATTATAACTTATCATTTTTGCAATGCAAGGTCAAGGAAAAACCTTTTAGTATCTTAATAAATAATTCTCAACAATGTATGTTTTATTTGGATTATTTTACTCACTCATTTGAACAAAAACAATGTCTGAATTGTTTTGTTGATAAGGCTTAAACTACATATCATCACTACATTTGCTTGACAATGAGGAATCTAATTTTGGTTGTTTGTCCTTGGAAGCATGCAACAATGAACAAAAAAATGGAAGAAAAAAAGACTATATTGTTGTGGGAATAGACTACATGATAAGAAGTGCAAAACTCAGTACACGAATTCATATAGAGGCTTACATTGCACAAAAAAAAACAAAAGAAAATAACATGTCAACAATATTAAGAAGACACATTCTTCCAACTATTCAAAAAAAAAAAGACACGTAAACATGCTATCTTGATTAACAATATTGAAAAAACAAACATATCTTCCAACTCCTCAAAAAGGTGTGTTCTTATTTTTTTTCTTAAGCTTTCCAAATCAGTACAAAATTCATTCAAAACCCTCCAACTCTTCATCTTGCATGAAATTGTGACATTCTAAGTTCTTATAAATGCTTATATGTAGAAGACAAACTTTAGAATCTAACATGTTTGAATGTTAACAAAAAATAACAAGTGAATTTATACTAATAGATTCACTAGATGAATTCAATAGGTGAAAATTGCTTTTAACAATATAAGGTTGGTGAAGGAATTGCTTATAAAATTGGGCACCATGGAAACATTAAAGTGATTAATAAGAGTTGATTATGAGTGCAACATGATGGAAGCACAAGAGCTTCAAGGGTTATGCTTATCAAAATGACAATATGATTAATTTAATCCAATTGAACAATTTTGACCATAGATGAGTCCCCAAGTTTTTGACATACCACAATTCGATCTTTTTCTTTGATAAGGCCTATTGATCTTCCATGGTCCAAAGCTAACTGCATAAAATTTACCCCCACCATATAACTATCATGGTCCAAGTTCATGTAAACCTTAAAATAAACAAGTTGCAATGAAATCATACTTCAAGTTTGTGTTAACAAATGCACCTTCAAAATCATTTCATTTGTGGATGTTGAGGAATCGGTTGGATTTTGGGGATCAGCGAGCATGGGGAAAAGGCCACGAACAATGAGACATTGTCTTGCTTGGAATGCACCAGTAAAACTCCATCGCAAGTGATCCGTGGTCAATCTTGGAATCACAACTGTGAGCACTGGCATTGTTGGTCGGTACTTGGAAATTAAACGAGCAGCACGTCCTGATGATGTAAACACAACAATCACAGAAGCTTGCACTTTGGTAGCAGCTTTAACAGCTGATGAAGCAATCGATTCCAAATGCATCATAGGCTCTCCAACAGCTTTGATTGTTTTTTTGAAATATAATGATTGATTATATACATTTTCTGCTTCGCCACAAATTTTACGAATGGTTGTGATGGTTTCAACAGGATAATTGCCCCTAAGAGTTTCAGCTCCAAGCATTATGCCATCAGTACCATCGAGAACTGCATTGGCCACATCAGTTGCTTCTGCACGTGTCGGTCGAGGGCTATCAACCATGGAATCCACAACACGAGTTATAATGGCAGGTTTACCTGCCAAGTTGCATTTTTGTATTGCTGTTTTTTGGAATAAAAACACTTTTTCAGCTGGCAAATCAATGCCAAGGTTTCCACGAGACAAAATGATTCCATCTGCTTCTTTCAAAATTTCATCAAAATGTTCCAAACCTTCTACATTTTCTATTTTTGCAAAAATTTGAGTTTGATAAAGATCTCCTAGTTTAGACAATTGTGAGCGTGCCAAACGCACATCATTAACATGTCGTGTGTGAGAAAGAGAGACAAAATCAATTTGGTTACGCATTCCCCATGTTTGTAATGTGGTTTTATCTACATCATTCAATGTAGGAAGTGCAATGCGAACTTGGGAAGCAAGTGCTGTGAATAGTGTCCCTGTAAGTGTTGCTGTGTTTTTCACCATGCATTCAACATCTAATCCATTTGCATCTATCACTTCAAGCCAAACAGATGTGCTTTCACTTCCTGTGAAAAGGTATTGTCCCACAAAAATTTCATCTCCTGGCTTAATTGCATAAGAAAGTTCTGGATAATTCATTGGTAAAATCTTTGAAGATGCTACCACTTTCTTGTCAGGTGTGAGTAGTATCTTGTCCCCTTGTGTTAAATTGATTGGCTCATTACTAGGATTCACAACTTGGAGTTCTGGCCCTACTGTATCCAACATTATGGCACATAGACGACGAGTATTCTTGACTGCTGTCTTCAAATTCTCAAGAGTCTCTTGATGGTAGGCTTCATCTCCCCATGAAAAATCAAAGCGAGCCACTGACATGCCAGCCCTAAGAAGATTTTCAAGTGTTTCCACAGATCGTGATTGAGGCCCAAGAGTGCCAATGATTTTTGTGAGTGTGGAGAATGCAATCGCTTGTGATGGTTCCAATATGGAAGACAATTGAATAGGCTCCTTCATTAGTAACATTGATGTAGGCATTTTGGGCAACTCCTTCCTTTCTCAATATGTTGTTAATTTGTTGATCAATCTCTCAATTTAACATTTAATATCTTTGTCACATAACATCAAATTGAAATTTTCTTATTACCTATGCTTCAATAATCACTTTTAAACCTTCCATTGTAGGCGAACATTATTGATTTCCATATTCACATTTACTTCATGTTCACCATGAAATTGTGGAAATTGGACCTAACATTAGCAATGTGCATAAGCAATTGAAATTCATTCCCATGTTTCATTTTTGTATCTTTAATCGTGAAAAAAAATTGTAATTATTTGTTTTGAGCAAGCCTTTAAATTTCCTTGACATTCTCAACTATAATCCCTTATCTCCCAAAGTAGTCGAACACAATTTAGTTTCCTCCAAATTCCAAAGTGTTGAAATGCATTAATGTATGTGTAAATGGTTTCTCTTGACTTGAATTATTCTCTTTTGTTCCAAGATCATGACACTTTCACAATCTTATGTTGCAAGGTCCAATATGACATTGCCAAGCATAGAAAACAAAAGTTTCACATGCAACATCCCTTTCACATATATCCTTTTTAATGCCAAAAGACAACAATATGTCCAAGCATGTTTTTAGAACTTGACATGGTTCACATTAAATCTTTTCCTCCCATTTGTCAGTCCACTCCCTTTTTTCTTCCCTATGTTTTTGATTGTTAGATTCACCTTCATAGATATTATCAGTTGTGAAATGAAAATAGTGAAAATGACTTGTGTTCATGGAAAAATCCTTGCCAACTTCCAAGTTTTTCAATTGTCCCCTCCTAAGAATGTAATCACGTGTTGTATTGTTGCATAGACAAAGCTAATCCACAAGCCCATTGTAATGGTTGCTAGTGTGGGGCGAACTAAATTGCTATTTGAGATCCTTTCTTGTCCCATATTTGGATTATGGAAATTTTCAATTGTTAAATCATTCTTTAACATTAGTTGGGATGCACATGATTTTCATGGATGTGGGATGGCGAAAAAACACTTTAAAGTTAAATGACATGAAAATGAAATGAGATCACTTGAGGTATGCATGAATTAACATGTTTTATTTAACTCTTCATGAAGAGGATTTGAGGGGGCAACCATCCATTTTAAGAGAGGAGGACATTAAGGGAGGGAAAAAAGTCCATCAAATCCAAAATAAAGGGTGATTGAAAGGGAAAAAAAGTGCACCCATTTCAAAGGAAAGGGTGGTTGGAGGGGGAAAACAAATCATTATAAAGAAGAGGGAGGTTGGGAAAGTAGCCACCTATTACATAGGAGAATGTGATTATACAAGGGATTATAATAAATAAATGAATCACACATTCCATAGGATAAGGAGGAATTGGAATCCATGATTCATTTACTTAACTTCCAAACCTCTTTCCCTTTGCAATTTGGATGGAGAAGAAAAAAAAATTGTCCACACATTGCAAAGGACAAATAGGTTGGAATAGAAATAACTTACCATTCACTTTAGTGATTCCAAAAAAAATGATAGGTTGGCAAGCATGTACGTAAGTTTGTAAGGGGATACAACAAGTCTATAAGTAGCTATGATGTCCTTGCACAAACATACAAACATACATGCACATAATTTCTTTATTGCAAAAATGACAAGGTTGAATCTAGATTTACAAACTAAACCACTTCCACTCCACTTGTAATTGAAGATTAAATTAGTTTTTCCAAAGGCTAACAAATATCTAAACAAATATGAACATTATTGCTAAGGGAAATACTAATCTCATATTAGTCTTGTATAAAAATACTTGGTTGTACACCTTACATTTCACATACTATGGGTGATATGGAGGCTTATTACAAATACATTGATGAATATACAATGTATTAACTTGATATGAATGTTTGAAAAAACTCTTTTGTACGTTAGTGTACTATATTAATTTTAACAACACATTGATAACTAATATATGTATTGAATTAATATGAACACTATGCACAAACTAATGTGACATGTTATGTTTGAACACATATTATAATGTATTTTTACAAATATTATTCAAAATCCAACAAGCACAAGGCCAAAACTTGTTTTTCATGACTCCATCTATGATTGGGTTGTTAGTCATTTAGGACATCCATTGCACCACAATATTTTACACGATAAAAGTTGTCACCATATTATCATAAACAATTTTTTTAAAAAACTTACTTAAGTGGCCTAATTACCTAACTAGGGTATCTACCTAGTAACATATAACTTAATAACCTAAAGTTTGGTAGGTTTAACCACCTAACTAAAGTAGGTACCTACCTAATAAATAGTATGTACCAATGTGGGTAAATAATTAATATGTACCCTAGGTAGGTGTGTACCTACTGCCTAGTATCCAAGGTCGGTACAAAGGCACATATTTACCTAGGTACCTACTAATAGCTACTTATTAATTAAATAGGTACCTACCTAACTAATATGCATTTAAGATATGTATTAGTAAGTACTTACTACTAGTATTATTAAGTGCTCACTAGGTACTTATTAGACATCTATTCCTAATAGATACTTACTTAATTTGTATGTATTAACGAAGGTATTACCTAAATTAGATGCATACACTTTAGAATTTTAGGTTTTTCAAACTATGCAAGTTGACTAGATAGTCATGTTTGACCACACCATGTGTACATTTTGATTAAAGGCCATGGCCTTGAAAGACATGGGTATATTTTAACCATTCAATTTAATTATGATGACTAATTTGACCATATATTAAATAAACCATCCAGTCAACTCAAACCAAAACAAGACCCCCCTAGTTAAAAAACAATTGTTTTGATCAATAGGACTAGTAATAAAAGGGCCATACAAGTGCCATTGGTAAAAAAGAATTGTAATAAAAAAAACTTATACTTCCATATAGGTAGGTATCATAAGTTTTTTAGTTGGGAATGTTCATGATTTAGTACTCTTTGGCCATTTGTTGTCATTTGAAAAAATTATTCTAGTTGTTACAAGAAGGGGAAAAATGAAAATAAATTAACTATTCACCAAGGAAATCCACGAAGACTAAATATATTAGTAAATAAGTTATTTTCATTGAAAATATTGTGAAGTAACTTAAGGAAAATAAAATACTTGAATTTTAGCTAGTATATACTAGCTAGGTACCCACCTTTCAATCATGTAGTCATAATGTAGTTGCAAAGATGACTAAAGGTATATGACTAATGGACATATGACTACATGACTAAATTAGAACATAGTTAGAAAATGTTCTAATCATAAAAGACACATTTTGGTGTTGTGAAGTTTTGTTACATAACCACCTCAAGGCACTCATCAATGGCTTGCCAAAGATATGAATACCACATATTTCTTTTAATAATTAACTTTTTAATTGTTATTTTAGTGATGAAAATATTCAAAATTCAATCATTTTTACATTGTAAGTATAAGCATGGAGGTATGTTTGCATGGGATATATTAAGTATGTATGAATTCTTCACACACACACACACACACACATTCTTACGCACATACATACATGTTCTACTAAAAGATAGATTATAGAAATGTTTTGATTATTTTTGCAAAAATTGTGACAAATTTCATTCCAAAAAAATTTATTTAAAGCCAAAACGCCAATTTAAAAATAAAATTTGAGCATTCTTGCCATGGAAAATACCAATTTCATATTACCCTCATTTCAAAATATAGTCCATATTTGTATTCCACTAGAATATGCAAAAGGTTGCATTGTCAATTATTAATTGAATAACAAATTATTATTTTAAAATCAATAATGGCAATTGTTCTTAATAAGAATTTTTTTTTGGGGCACACACTTTAAATGTTAAAGAAATTTATATCAACTATTGTATTTGTCCATCCACCACAAGCAATAGAAATTTCCAAATTTTTAATTAAATCATTTTTCATTTCAATTAACAATGTTGTTATTAATTTGTCATTATTATGAATTTTATATTTGAGACCATACTTTGTAATTAATCATAATTTGTTGAAAATGAGATGATTTTACAAAATTGATGGGAATTTCACAACTTAAAAAATTAAAATAATAGATTTGTGTAATCTACTAATCTGCTTGTTTTTGTAGGTTTGGATCATATTGTTTTAAGAATTGGTTATGAAATATCCATTTTATTTTATACTCTTTCAAGTTTTCATTTAACATGTTTTCTTTCTTGCCATTTTTGATACCATAAATATTAGATAACATCTTCTAAAATATTGCTACATATCTTAATGTGATTTTCTAGATTTGAATAATGTTCCTTCATTTTTTTAATAAAAGATATTAAATTTTCTTGCATTGTACTTCTTGCATATCTTTCCATAGTTCCAATGTTAAAAAAATCAAAACAAAGGTTCAAAAAGTGGGAAATAAGTAATCATAGGCAACAATTTCTACCACCAATTCACCATCTTGAAATACCCATTCCCCCCTCCATCATGAAACTATATATGATTCAATGTAGCATAATTTGGTTGACATGGAAATATTGAAACAAATATTTTTTGCTCAAAATGATTTTCAATTCTTACAAAATTTGAATTAACCAAAAAATGAAATCACATGAAATGATAAAGCAAAATCAAAAAAGTTGTCACCTTGAAAAAACATCAATAAAAGAAAAGAAAAAGTTCATAAAGGTTCACATTTGTCCTATACATTATGGGAACCTTTGCAACATTTGTGGCATTCATGGGTATAAAGACACATTTTTCATACTTTCTATATGGATAAAATTATGAAGAGTTAAAGATTGAAGAGATAGGAACATAGGAAGATTGAATAAACTAACTTCTTCTTCATGTATTTTATAAGCAACAATGATTTACTTTCACAATCAAAAGACTTTTCAAATATTTTATGGGTAGTAGGTTGCATATAATTTTGTAGCTGAATTTTGGAGGATAGAAACTGAGAACATGAATTATTGAGTTCAAACAAGACCCATTAATCATGGTCCAGAACACTTCAATTCGTCTATTGATCAATGCTCATATAGACCACATACTCCTAATTCATAAAAAATCATATATCATCATGCAATAAAAACTTTGCTCAAGTGAGGAAAAAATACTTATTTGAAATGCAAGAAAATGCCATCTTAGCCAAACAAGCTCAAATTTCAAAAATGATGAGCTATACATGATGAACTATATGTGTAGAGTTGTTCCATAAAGATGAAGCCTTCATGGATTTGAAGCAAAAAGTTTTTGAACATTGTTGTATCACAAATGAAATTTGTGATGACATGAATGTGGCAATGGAAAGATCCGTTGTTTAGTGCACCCACCTTCTTGCCAAATCTTGCAAGTTTTTGTTGACCTTTCCAAGTGACTCAAATTGCCCAATGACTGTATTGAACTAGACTCATGCATTATCCATCCTTCAAGGTTCTTGTTGTTGTAGACATGGTAGGGTGCTCTTTAAAGCACATGATTCTAGTAAGAAAATTGTCAAATACAATTTGTTGTTAATATCATCCCATGAGGGAGCTCCTTCTTTCCATGAATCTACACCAAAGTTTTTATCCATTTTTGAAAATGAACAAGACTCTTCTTTTATCAAAGCTATGTCAAATCTAATATCTTAAAACCAATAACACACATGTTCCACAATTGGTTTAAATATGTGGGGGGTACTTGAGAAAGATGTTAAAAAGAAGATTGAAGTTGAATGATGTTCCACAAAAAAATAAAATGGGAATACCCAAGAAACTCACAATTGTTATATAATAGAAACAAAACTATGTAGAAATACAAAGAGCTTGACATGAGTGTTGTTACATTTTATGTACAAATTTTTAAACATTAATTGAATATAGGTCAAAAGAATTTTGCAAACCAAAGATTGGAATGGTGAATTCTTCTACCATGAACAAGAAATTCTCAAGTAGATTCTTTCATAGATTTTAGTAAGTAATATACAACACTTCCAATAGCTATTCTTGACATTATACAAAAAAATCCAATTCTATGTATACTTAAACAACAATCATAAACCCAATTCAAAAGTGTCTTTTCTCGAGCCATATGGTTGAGGGAAGTTGGGATTCTTTTGTACTTATAGCCTTTTCTCTCAACATCTACCCAAAAAATAGTTTGTGGAAATGCAACATGAGCCAAAGGCATGCAATGTGCCACAACCTTTAACAAACTGATTTTAGAGAAGCATTATAGTGTCGCTTCATTTGTGCATTTGGTACAAGAAGACTCTATGCCATATTGAACAAAATTCCCCCTTCCCACATCCTCTATTTTTTTTTTTCTTATGTTCTCATATGGTTCATAGTATTTTAAATGCTACATCTCAAAATTGTGCCTTTTCATGTCCATGTAGATGTGCAAGGGAAAAAAACTTAAAAGATAGGCTTGAAAGAAGCAAGTTATTGAATTCAATTGTCTTAATATAGATAACATAGATGCAAAAAGGCACATGTTAATTTGCCTTCTTATATCCATATAGGTGGGCAAGGGAAATAAATGAAGTAGTTTGGTTTGGAAGATGTAGGTATGAACAAGAGACATACATATAAGCTAATATTTTCATTCATTATATAAATGTTCCTTGATGTTTTTGTGGAGTTTAATAAAATTCTACAAAACTCTATTCAAGCACCTTACAAGAATGGCCATGCATGTGATTAAAAAATTAAAATTGATTTAAAATATGTTCCAAAATTAACTCACATGATTCTTTACATCTATTCCTTGTTGTATGTAAAGACATTTGTTAGTGATTTATATTTTAAGTTAGAGTTTTTCTTAGTCAAATAAAAGAGTATTTTCATAAACTATTATGTATTTCTTTTTGTAATTGGTTACTTTTTATTATTTTAATGAACACTCCAAGTTCTCAAATGTTTTATATAATGTTGGATTGAAATATGATTAGACATTTGAATCATAATTAATTTAATATTTTGAAAGGTTTTTAAAAAAAAACATTCCCATTAAAAAATCATTTTTTATTATTCAAAGTATCATTACACAAATTCCCTTTACATTTGGATAACAAAATTGTTACAAAAATTAAAAAACACAATGACAATGTGTGAATAAGGTTGGAAAGAACATCATGTTAACCTCATCTTAGAAATTAAAATTCATGTCACATGACAAAATGTACATTCACAAATAACTTGTATATTTAAAAGTTCCACATTCAAGAAAATTTTACTTTTCTATCTTCAAGTTATAAGATATTGGGTTTCAAACTTGATGGTGAGGATGTGAAAGCATTATCATGATGTCTTTTGCCATTGGGCTTGACTTGGGGGTACTACCAACAACTTGTTGATTGGGTCTACTATTATGTTCCTCAAGATTTTTTTTTAAAAAAATTATTCATAATAAATGCTTTTAAGAGAAACTTATCCATTATTTTTGACTTTTTGAAGCTAACAAATAATTTTAAATAAATAAATAAATAAATAAATAAAAATATATATATATTGAAGGATGAGAAAAGTTGACAAATGACCTAAAAAGAATTGCCATTGTTGTTTTTCCAAATTTTCATCATTAAACTTTTAAAAATGCATAGATACATTTTCAAAATTTACAAAACTCAATATTCAATTGGTAACACATTTTTTTTACCAAAACAAATATATCAATACTATGTGTTATGAGATTAACCTTAGGCTTGCAAGGAAGGATAAGGCATGACAAGGGATGTGGTCCAAGAGTTTTGAAATTTGGTTGCAAGTTGGAGATCATGGGTATTCTTGTGCAACTTGTAACCAAAATTTGATCACAAGTTGAACATCCATGATCTACACATCCATGATCACAAGTTGAACATCCATGGGCACCCATGATCTACAACCTCTTTAGCTTGTGACTAATAATGCTTGGACTAGGGTATGTTTTCCAATTTTGTGATATTGAAAAAGTGGTAATTATTTCCCTAGAAAGTCAACAAAATTCATCAAACATACACTTGGAAAAAAATTCCAAATTTTTATAGCAAGTAACATATTTAATGAAAAAAAAGCAACAAAGGTTTTTTTGGAGTTTTTAAATGTAGCTTAAATGGAAATTATTCTTAGGAGGTGGTTGAAAAAATGGTGATCCTACATACAAAGTTTGAGCCAAAATTTGCTACATGAACTAAACATAAAACATGAAATTTTTAACCATACATATAGAAAGTTGATTAATTGTAATATGTACAATGGAATTTTTTTGAAGTAATTGTGAAATTTCTATCTATAAAATTGTAACTATATTTGTATATTTATTGTCCATGTGGTACATTATGGTTAGTTTCAAATTCCTTGGCCTGAATTTCAATGTATGTAATTTATGAGGTCATTTAAATATTTGTTCATTAAATATGGGGACATGGTAGTGGTAACAATTGTTTCAATTTTTTTAATTGTGAAAATGTTAACCTATGCATCAAGATTGATGAACAAAGCAATGCCTCCAAATAGATGTTGATGTGACAACCCAACACCTTATTTACATTTAAGTAAATTATAAATTTTATTTATTTTTCAATAGTTTAATTGCACCTTTTATTTTTTTCCATGTAATTTGTACATATTACCAAATATGGGACAAGTTTGAATTGACTTTCTTGAGCTCATTACATGTTTTATGTTTTGACTAATGAGCACAACTAAGGGAAGTTACTTCCATTTTTTCTTAAGTTGTGTATAATTTTGCATCATGACATTTTACGCCACATTTTTTTCGTCTTCATTAGCTTGATTTGCATATTGTGGGACATGCTTGAAAACTACACACAATTCCTGATGTATTAAGCATTCAATACCTTAACTCGCCAAGGACCATAAACATCAATGAATAGACATTAACAATGTCATTGAGATCATTCCAACAAGGTTTGCAACTTGTTGAATTTAAGCCCATGGTGATAACCCACGACACACATTTCACTCATCTACTACACCACTAGGTTGTTTGAACTATGCAATTAAAAAAAAAATCTATTTGCAAGGAAACATAATATGAATGTATAATCAACTATGTTTTTCCCCAACTTGTTGTTTCATTAATATTCTTCATTTTTTGCATCATTCAAAATTATTGAATCAAATGATAACATGTTTATTTTTAGCGGCTACCTTAAATGACATATATCTTGCAAGGCTATATTTGACCTTTGGCCATATGTTTATTATATGAATAGCATATGTGAACTAGACACACATTTAAAATTTAGGCTATAATATGGATGTCCTTTCACAAAGGACAAAAAAAATTGTATTAATCTTACTTCATCTTTAGTCATTTTTTAAATTCTAAAATATTGATATGCATATAGGTATGTCTTGAACAAATATTGTTTGCAACCTAATGTCTCAACATCAAATTTTGTGTTTTACGGTTATGTTTGATAATACCAATTGGATTTTGCATTATGTAAAAATTGCAAGAAAAGAATCTTTTGATATTCATCATGATGCAATGTGTAATTATTTGTTACTTCTCTAGAAGTGTTGTTCTTAAGGGGAATTGTCATGTTGGCACAATGGAAAAGATGAATGAAAATTGCTAAATATTTTTTCAAAGGTTTGAAAAAGTGTTTTGTAATTTCCATGTGGCCTTCCATGGTAAATGGATGCAATGGAAATTCTTCTCCTTTAGATCCCATATCAACATATATGGATCAATTGTGTTTATTTGGGGGATAGAGCAATGTGCTCGAATAGTAACATAATCATAATAATAATTGTTGCACATCAATGATTTAGAGCATATGGGGCTTAGAACCAAAGACTACTCATTACCTTAGCAAAGCTTTTGCGTCACATTATGCAAAACATATTCTTTAAAATCTTTTAGAGGACTAGAGTTCTCAAGGTCCAAAAATTAGGAACTAGACTCTCCATACCATATATGCTCCATGTTGATAGGGTTGTCATTTATTTTAAAACATTGTGTAATTGTTGCTTGACCACCCTCATGTTATTGGCAAATAAGCTTTTATTGGTTCATGTTTACAAGCATAATGATAATGACACGCCCACATGAATCTAATTTTTCTTAGTGAAATCCTTCCTTCCAGGTTTGGATATTATTTTATAGCATTAGGTCAATTGTTTCCAGAGTGGAACCTCATATATAAATTAGTGAGTGTACATTGTTCCATCTTAATTGTCTTAACATTCTTTGTCATCTCATGTCGAACCACATAATACTTAAGTCTTTAACAATGCACCTTCTTGCAACCACTTTGGACATTTTGAAAATTGAACGTGATTTCACAAGGTTGGTCATTGTGAACTTGCATGAAAAATACATTGTAGCATTTGCTTCACTAGATTTAATTTTCTATTCTTTGTTATTTTCAATGCGAACATTTTACACATGTGTAGCCAATTCATAATGTTGCATTAAAGGGCCCAAGAAACAACTGAATGAATTCACTTGATAACACTTGTCATGTGATATTGCCTTGCCCTTTACATTTACACCAACTGAAAATATAAATGTAGATGATATAATGTAATGTCAAATATTTAGAACTATGGTGTTCAACATGTCCCTAAGCTGCTTATGAGTCATGACATATTGTTTCTTCACCATATCTCAAATCTGGACATCAATTGTTTTTACTCAAGTTGGATTGATTTAGTAGCATTTATCCCACCAGGTTAGCCCACATGTTTGGATTTAAATAATTGGTATTATTTCTTGTACATTGCCTTTGATGCAACTCCCAAAGGTGAAAAATTGCATCACTATACCACAAAAAAAATCCTTAAGAGATTGCAAAGAGAAAATTCTTCACAAAATTAGCTAT
>Ga0209208_10002282_pt1 | contig 27452 bp, 22 predicted proteins | sample S1TSphfallax_3_FD_187694 | JGI IMG/M metagenome (GOLD analysis project Ga0209208, IMG submission 187694) | Host-associated microbial communities from peat moss isolated from Minnesota, USA - S1T2_Fd - Sphagnum fallax MG (SPAdes) (version 2) | ecosystem: Host-associated > Plants > Peat moss >...
CATCGCGGCCATCGACAACGTGACCCGCAAGCTGATGCAGGAGGGCAAGCAGCCCGTCGCCGTCGGATTTTGGTTCTCCATGGGACACTCGACCATTGTCGTGCTGGGGTCTATTCTGATCGCCGGCACGGCGATGACCATGCAAAACCGGTTTCAGGCGGCGCGCGCAATTGGCAGCGTCATCGGCACGCTGGTCTCCGCATTCTTCCTTCTTGGCATCGCGATCGTGAATTTGTTCGTGCTGCGGTCGGTGTACGCAACGTTTCAGCGGGTCCGGCGCGGCGAACCCTATGTCGATGAGGACCTGAACGTACTGCTGAATGGGCGTGGAGTGCTGGCCAGACTGTTTCGGCCCATTTTTCGCATGATCCGCGCCAGTTGGCATATGTATCCCCTGGGATTGCTCTTCGGACTGGGATTCGATACCGCGACTGAGATTGGTTTGCTGGGGATCTCGGCGGCGGAAGCTTCGCGCGGGCTTTCGCTATGGGCGATCCTGGTCTTCCCCGCCCTGTTTGCGGCGGGAATGTCGCTGGTGGACACAACCGACAACATTCTGATGCTGGGCGCGTACGGATGGGCCTTTGTCAAGCCGATCCGGAAGCTCTACTACAACATCACCATCACTTCCGTCTCGGTAACCGTGGCCTTTGTGGTGGGGGGAATCGAAGCGCTCGGGCTGCTCTCCGAGCAACTGCATCCGCATGGGACGTTTTGGACGCTGATCGATAACCTGAACGGCAACTTTGGGCTGCTCGGTTACTTCATCATTGCGGTATTCGCGCTGAGCTGGGTGGTTTCAATTGCGGTCTACCGCTGGCGGCGTTTCGACCTGCTGGAGGCGGAGGAAGCGGCACCTTAATCCCCGCGCCCTCCATATTCCCTATTCCCTATTCCATATTCCCTATTCCCTAATCCTTATTCCCTGCTCTTGGTGCGGAAGAGGGGACTTGAACCCCTATGGATTGCTCCGCCAGATCCTAAGTCTGGTGCGTCTGCCAATTTCGCCACTTCCGCGCAAGCGTTGCCCGCAACCAGTTTACAACGAATCGGGAATCGGACAGGATTGGGTATCGGAAGGCAGGAAAAAGGGCGTTCCGCGAGTGGAACGCCCTTCCAGTTTCGAGTTGAGTTGCCGTTTATGGAATGTAGTAGCGGAAGCTGGTCCAGACCATATTTTCGATGCCCTTGGGAGAGACGTTGCCCTGAGTGAGTTCGAGGTTGTCCCAGATGAACTTCTCGGCATAGCTGTACTGGATACCCTGGCGCAAGCGTCCTTTCGGTCCCTTGTAGAAGTCGTACCAGTAGCCAACGGTCGCTTCCTGGATGTCGCGGGTCTGGCCGGTGCAACCGGAGTTCGAAGCGGGATAGGTTGGTCCAGTCGGGATCGTCTCGGTGCCGCAGCCGGAGAAGGCTTCTCCCAGGCCGTAACCGTCCTTCTTGCCGGCCTGCGAAATGTAGATAGTCTTGCCGACGTAGTCGCCGCCATAGTTGGCGTAGAGGCTGAGACGCGGCGTTGCCTGTATCTCCAGGGTGCTTAGGGCGGAGAAATTGTGCAGCGGCGAGAAATCGCCGTTCGGCTTGAGGGTCACGTCGGCGATCGTTGTATCGCCGTAGCGGCCTACGCCGGTACCCCAGAGGCCTTTGAGGCCGACGGTGAGCTTCTTGTCGAACAGCGGAACGCGAGCGCTGCCGCCGATGCCGCCACCCGCTTCGGTGTCGTTGTATGCGTTGGTGATCGTGCCGCCCGTATCCACGGAGGAAGTACACGAACTGGCCGATTTCGGGCAGGTGTAGGTGTAGACGCGGTCGCGGAAGAAGCGGCCGATGCCGAAAATCTCATAGTGTCCGACGCCCGGATCGAAGGTGACCTTGGCGAGGAAGTCGGGCACGGGATTGATGGCGTAAGTGGTGAGCAGGCCGACCGTAGTGCCGTTGGTCGTGCTAGCTCCGCCGTTGTACAAGCCGCCGCCGGCGCCCGGCTGGCCCCAGAGATAGGTGGTGTTGGGATTCAGGTTGACCGAACCTCCGGGGGAAAGAACCTGCGGATTTTCCGCCGAGATGCCGAAGGCCATCTTGGGGAAGGACTTAGTGACCCGGAAGCCATATTGACGCGTCCAGACAAAGCCCGCGTTGTAGTTCGGATCGATGGTCGAGGGCAGGGGAGTGTTGCTGGACGTGTTGTCGATGCCCTTGGCGTTTTCAGTGGCGAGGGACCAGAGCTGGCCGCCGGTGAAGGCCCAGCCGTTGTTCAACGTCGCCTGACCCCAGATCACGCGCTCGCGCATGACGTAGCTGTTGGACTGGTTGTTGTTGGACGTGACGCCGGTGCCAAGCCAGTCCGCCTCCCAATAACCTTTCAGCGTACCCCAGGGCAGCTTGCCTTCCGCCATGAGAGAGACGCGAGACTGGCGGGCGGTCGAGTACCACTCGCTAAGATGCGACGCGTTGGTGCCCTCGAAGGGAATCGAAGTGAAGGGGGTCGCGATATCGCCACCGGTTGCGCGGCTGCGATACACAGTCTCCGCCGCCGTGAAGCCTCCCGGCGTCAGCTCGATGCCCTTGTAGTGCAGCGAATCGGGGCTTTCGATCGCCTTCTTGATCTGCGTCTGATTGTCCGAGATGGTGGTGACCAGATTGACCTGATTGGTCTTCAGGTCGGTGACGGTGGACTGCAAAGTCGTGACCGCGGCGGCGTTTTCCGTGACCGCCTGCTGCTGCGAAGACGCGGCGGCTTCAGCCCGCGAGGCGGAGGCCTGAGCGGCGGCGGCGGCATCCTGAGCCTCCTTCAACTGCGCGTCTTTCGTCGAGAGCTGATCCTTGAGCGCGTTGATCTGGGACTCCATCTCCCGCTTCAGTTCCTGCAGTTCGGCGGCGGTGGCTGGAGGGGCGGGCTTGGGTGCAGGCTTCGCCGTGTGTTTCATGGATTTCTTGGCGGCCGGTGCTGGCGCCGTCTGCGCACTGGCCGAGTAGATGCCAGCGGTAAGTGCCACGGCTAAGGTTGCCGCGGAGATCGCTCTTAGCTTGATATTCATTTAGCCTCTCTGAATGAATTGCCTGTTGGCGGCGGCACATTGATTGGCCCGATCCAAGCGCGCCGGACGTTCCTGAAAGTTGGCGCTCAGTTTAGGTTCGCAATGTTGCCGTCACTTTCGCCGTCTGGGGATGACGGGCGCTTCCGTTACTCGATTGCTAAAAATCGCATGAGTTCGTGTGGTGCCGTCTTATTTCTACCAGCCGCGCACGATAAATTGCGTTACGCGCGCAACAGTACGTTCTGATTTAGAGTGGCAGAGTTGTGTGAATATTTGACAAACAGCGGCGAGGCAAATGTTTCATTTGTATGAATTTTAGAGCCGAAACGATTTCTCTCCGGGCTTCGCACGGTCGGCGCGGCGATGGGCGCTCGGCGCCCCTTAAATGGCTGAATTCTTTACCTCTAGCCGGCACGATTCGTTTGGAGTCGCTCGAGCGGCCTTGCCCCTATTGCTTGCCCCTCTTGGGCGCGCTCAGCAGGTTGGCAAGAATGCGATAGGAGCCGGGAACCAGTTCCGGAAGCTGCCGGTAGAGCGCGTAAGCCATGTAGACGTAGGTACCCTGGCCGGGATGCGCCACCAGGAGGCCGCCACGCTGGGGGTCCTGCCCCTGATCGGCGGTCTCCGTGAGCGCGGTGTACGCCGGGTCCCAGGAATCGAGGAACGAATGGCCGCGTTCCTCGACCCAGCCGTCGAAGTCGTGCGGCGTGATCCGGTTTGGAAACGAGAGCAGGCTATTTTCGGGTGCGAGCAGCTTGACCGGATCGGATTCGTCGACCACGCGCTCAGGAGTCCGCGCCATCGCAAGCGGAAACGGCGCGGGAAAGTTGCCGCTCTGGTATTGGACGATGAGCGTGCCGCCTTTCTGGATGAATTCGTTCAGGCGAGGCTGGGCCGCTGTAAGTTCCGGGCGGTTTGAATACGCGCGAATGCCGACGACGATCTCATCCCATGCCGAGAGGTCAGCCGTTGCGAGTTCGCTGGCGCTCAGCAGGTGCGGGGCCGCGCCGGTGAGCTCACCGATGGCCTGCGGGACGTCGTCGCCGGTGCCCATGACGTAGGCGATTTTGACCTTCGGCGCGACTTTGACATCGACGGCGCGGGTTTTCAGTCGCGCCACACGGTACAGGTTGTAGGGGCGCAGGCCAGGATAGCCGACGGTCCGCCAGCCGCTCTCGTACCTTTTGCCTTTGGAGTCAGCGACGGCCTGGATGGAGAACTCATGGCCCGAGAGCAGCGCATCCGCAGGCGGCTTGACCTCGAAGAGCATCGGCTCGCTGTCGCCGGCCTGCGCGCGGTTGAACGGCATTTCAGCCGGCGTGGCAATCCACCCCTCCGGCAGCTTGAGGCGCAGCGTGCCGGTCTCCGCGCCCTCCGTATGCACTGTCACGCGCACCGGCAGCGGGCTGCCGTCCAGCGGCAGAATGCGAGCTTCCGGCTCCAGCCGCAACCCGATCGGAGGGGTAATCACCAGCGGCTCCAGAATGCCTCCCGGCCCATTGACGCGCTGCATGGTCTGCACCACCTCGCCCAGAGGGATGGGAACGCCGTCGTAGTCGAACTCCGCCCAGGCCGCAAGCGGGTAGGGCGCAAAAGACCGCCCGCGCCAAGCCGCGTTCGAAACGTCGTAATACGGCTGCTCGATGCTCGGCCGCGTGAAATAAGGCTGCGTCGGCGCTGCGTCGGCAGGCACGGTAGCCTTCACAATCGGGTCCGCGCCGGGATTCTCGACCGGCGCGGTTTTCCAGTCGCCAGCCTGCCCCTCCAGCCAGACGCGCGTCAGCTTCGCCTCGCCAGTCGCATTCCCGGTGTGAATGTGAACCTGAATCGGCTGTCCCGGCGTCACCGAACGCGGCGATTCGTCCCCACCGCCGCCAAACGGTCCGCCATTCGACGATTTGCCCGCGACGGTGAAAGCCTGCAGGTCCAGCCCAAGCGCCTGAGCCAGCGCCGTCTGGAACTGCTCCAGTTTGAGATCCAGTTCATCCACCAGATTGGCCTTATCGAGCGCCGGAAGACTGGCCGCAAGCACAACCTCCCGCAACCCCCTGGCATCCGCATAACCCGCCTTCAGATCGGACGCAATGCTCTCCGGATGAAGCGGAGCATAATCCTGCCGGACCTTGGCAATCTCAGCGTCCAGCTCGCCCAGTCCCTCGCTGATGCGCTTCGGAAACGGCACCGTCAGCAGCGATTCGAGTCCCCTCACCCCAGTCGGAACGCCGTCGAAAAACCCGCTGTCTTTGCCACGCTCACCCTTCACCCGCGACCCGTAACGGTGATACGCGTCGCCATCGCCGCCGGAGAGCCGTGGATTCGCGCCGCCGTTCTGCGACTTCTGCATCCCCCAACCTTCCCCGGCAATCTGCGCGTAGCTGCGCCCCAGCACCGGATCGTACTGCCCCGCCGGAATATCTACATCGCCCGTGGGCGCAGTCGTCGTCCACTCCTTCGTCACATAGTTGTAAAACCGCGCCGGAGCCCATTTGCCCGTTGCGTAGTCGAACATGCCTTTCTCCGTAACTGGCGCAAACGGCACCCGCGCGTAGACCTTCAGCGGAGTCCAAGGGCGCAGCCCAGCCGCAATCTGCTCCGGGCAGACCTTCGGGTCGCCCGCCTCCAGATAAGCCTCCTGCGCCACTTCCCCCGAAACCTGATGCTGGCCATGCCCATCCGTAATGCCGCCCACAAACGTCGCCACCAGCACCAAAGGCCGCTCCTCGCGCACGGCAAGAATCGTGTCGCAGAGGACGCGTTCATGGCCCCAGCGCGCAAATGCCTCCTCCTGCGTCTTCGAGAAGCCGAAGTCCGCCTCCGTCCCCCAATACTCCTTGATCCCGTAGTATTCGTCAGCCTTGAGCAACTCGTTGGTGCGGATCAGCCCCAGCGCATCGTAGGTATCCGCGCTCATCGAGTTCTGCCCGCCCTCGCCCCGCGTCAGCGTCAGCAGCGACGTGCGCACGCCCTGCCCGCGGCTCTCGTAGGTCAGCATGCCGCCATCCTCGTCGTCGGGATGCGCCACAATGTCCATCAAACTCGCCCACGTTCCCAGCCGCTTCAGCGAAAGCTCCAGCGCCGCCGCCCCGCGATCCTCCGCCAGCGGCAGCGCAATCTCCGTCGCTTCCGCATGCGGGGCGCGAGCGGCCGGCTGCTGCGCGTGAAGAGGAGCTACAAAGAAGCTGGCGATCGCCACCCAGGCAGCGGCCTGTCTGATTCGTTCAAAAGGAACCATCATGAACGTCAGTGTACAATCCGGGCAGTCCTTTGGCGCATCTGGAACGCCTGAGCGATCCGCCGCCGGATTCGCATCGACTCTCTTGAAACTATGACCTCAGTCCCTTCCTCCAGCGCGCGACCCGGAACTCATCCCATCGGCGGTCTCGCCCGCCGCATCGGCCTGCCCTCCGCCGTCGCCCTCAATATGATGGACATGATCGGCGTCGGCCCGTTCCTGACCCTGCCTCTGGTCATCGCCGCCGCCGGAAGCCGCTTCGCCGTCTGGGCCTGGGTCCTCGGCGCGGCAATCGCCCTTTGCGACGGCCTGGTCTGCGCCGAACTCGGCGCGGCCTTCCCGGAAGCCGGCGGCTCCTACGCCTTCCTGCGCCAGATTTACGGCGCGCACGGCGCTGGCCGCTGGATCTCCTTCCTCTACGTCTGGCAGCTCAGCTTCTCCGCGCCCCTTTCGATCGCCTCCGGTTGCATCGGTCTCGCCACCTTCCTGGCCTATATATGGAAGCCGTTGCAGTCGGCACCGGTCGCCGCCATCCCCGCCCTGCATGGCACCAACCTCGTAGCCGCCGCCGCCTGCCTACTCGTCACGGCGCTCCTCTACCGCAACCTCAGCTCCATCACCCGCCTCGCCTGGCTGCTCTTCGGCGGCGTCCTCGTCACCCTCGCCGGAGTCATCCTCTCCGGCATCGCGACCGGCAACCGCATCGCCGGCGCAGGCAGTTGGCAGCTTCAAAACCTGATCGGCTGGCCCTCGCTTGCCCTGCTCCCCGCCCTCGCCCAGGCCACGCTCTTCACCTGCTACGACTTCTGGGGCTACTACAACATCTGCTTCCTCGGCGCCGAGGTCCGCAAGCCGGAAAAAACCATCCCCCGCGCCATCCTCATCTCCATCCTCGTCGTCGCCGGCTTCTACATCGCCATGAATCTCGCCGTGCTCCCCGCCATCGGCCCAGTCTCCACCCAAGCCGCAGCCGCCATCGCCCCCTCGCGCCTCGCCCTGGTGGCGGACATCGCCCAATCCGCCTTCGGCCACCACGCCGGCCAAATCCTCGCCACCCTCATCCTCTGGAGCGCCTTCTCGTCGGTTTTCTCGCTCCTCCTCGGCTACTCTCGCGTCCCCTACGCCGCCGCCCGCGACGGCAACTACTTCTCCGCGCTCGCCGCCGTCCACCCCCGACACGGCATCCCCCACCGCTCGCTCGTAGCCCTCGGCCTGGTCGCGACCGTCTTCTGCTTCTTCTCCCTCAAAGAGGTCATCACCCTCCTCGTCGTCATCCGCATCCTGCTCCAGTTCCTCTTGCAGCAGATCGGCGTCATCTGGCTGCGCTGGCAGCAGCCGGAACTAAAGCGCCCCTTCCGCATGCCCCTCTTCCCCATGCCGCCCATCCTCGCCATCGCCGGCTTCCTCTTCGTCCTCGCCTACCGCCCCAACCCCCTGCGCGAACTCGGCGCAGCCGCAGGAATCGCCGCCACCGGCACCGCCATCTACCTCGGCCGCTCCCATCGCCGCCACGAATGGCCCTTTTCCAATCACTGAGGCATTGAGGGCTTTTCCATCCTCGGGACTTGCCGGCGTTGCGGGTGACTTCTATGCCAACTGGTACAATCCTCCGCATGCAAACCATCTACTGGACAGCTTGGGCGATACCGTTCCTGCTTATCGGGGTGGATGGAGCGATTCGAAAGTTGGTTAAGCATAAGCCTTGGCACTGGCGACATTTCCATTGCGGAATCGACCTTTCGCTTGCCGTCCTCGGCGCGGTGCTCGCAAATTTTCTCGATCTATCCAAAGAAATGACCGCAGACGCGGCAAAAGGACACCAAGCCGAGTACGTTTCCCGGTTTGGATGGACAGGCGTGGGCACCGCCCTTGTGCTCTTCCTACTCCTTGTGATTGCGGGTTTTCATCAGGATTTCGAGGACGAGAAGACTTATAAACTAGGTCAGGTCCTGGTCGTACTCATCCTGTGCAACTTTCTGGGATTGATGCTGGCCGCAGGATTTGTTCTAATGAAGGTGGGTAGATGGATATGAGAAGCACCACCGCAGGAAAGCTGAACGTCGCAGGCCAAGGTTCCGCCGCCGCTCGCAGTCGGCAATTGGAAACCGAATGGCTGGCAGGCACCGTCGTTACGGCGAGCTTGGCGCTGATGGCGGCAGGCTCGGTGTTTTTTATCCCCAAGCTTGGGCCGGTAGCGGGCTGGACAGCGATCACAACGGCACTTCTAGCGGCAATCGCGAAACTGGCCTTTCGCAAACCCAAGCCGGACACCCTGTAACACAAGAGGAATTCGCAGCAGATCCTTCTGTTTTCGAATTCCGCGGTCGGTCAACCGGTCCGCGTTCCCGCCGTCAGGCTTTTGCGGAGCGATACGCCGCCATCATCTCCACCACCGAAACCCCCTCGATCGTCATCCCCTCCACCTGGCAATCCACAATCGCCACATCGCGCAAATCCGCATTCGCAATCCGCGCCCCAGCCAGATTCACATCCTCAACCTGCAACCCAGCCAGCTTCACATCCGCAATCCGCAACCCCGCCAAGGACGCATTCCGAACCGCCGCCCCCGCCAGATTCACATTGCTAAAGGTAGCCCCACCCAGATTCACATTCTCAAACGCCGCCTCACCCAAATTCACATCGCTAAACCTCGACCCCAAAAGGCTCGACTGCGTAACGTCCAGCCGCTGATCCACCTGATACAGTGCAACAGTCTGCCGCGTTTCCATAGTCCGCTCCTCCGCTTCTTAGATGAAAACATCGTATACGGTGGCTCCTGACAAGCGGCGGGATTAGCAAACAGGAGCAAGACGCTCCACACTTAGATCTTTAGTTGTGGGTCTGTCAAACCAGGAGAATGAGCGTGTGCAACGCGCCGATGGTCAGACGCCCGTCAAATAGCGATTTAGCTCGGTTAGATACGTCGGATTCGGCCAGAGCGCCGGATTCTTCGGGAGCCGAGCTTGTGGAATTGGACCGACCATAAACTCAAAGCTCCCAACGTCAAAGGCGGCGTCAGCAGCTGCGCGGCGGATGTTAGCCGGAATGCTGAGGACGTATGCATGGCTTGAAGTATCGTAATCAAGCCGAAGGATCCCCTGGTCGAATGCCCAATGGCATTGTTTGTTCAGGCATAAACCATTCCTGACCGAGTTCAAATCATGAGTGGACCAGGGAAGTATATGTGCTGAATCAACGCCTGGCGCGTCCGTCATCTCAAATCGCGGAAGCCTATGACCACTGAAGATGCACCTGAAATCATAGGCATTGGAAACCTTCCTACTAAACGTCCGCCCAGCGGATCCCCGCTCCGCCTGCTGCCGCCACCTCCGAACTCGCTGGATTACAGCCTCTTGTGGGGAAATCTCGTCCTCCAAGCCAAATGTGTTGGCTTCGCCAGTCGGCAAAGGCACCGTCGTGGGGGGGTGTTCAGGCCCGGCACTAGCAGCGCCCAATTGCTCCTCTGCGATGGGCAATGGGTCTCCGGTCGTGTGGAGTAAATTGGAAATTTCCTGTGCTGAGCGTTCAATTGTCTTGTAGTTTGGGTTCTCAGTTTCAACGGCATTAGCGAGGTTGCGTACGAGTTGCGCAAGTTCCGAATCGTGCCCGGAAGCAACGTCCCAGAGCCTAATCACGCGCCCCATCCTTTGTGTGAACTCCAACTCCTTGCGCTGCCCGTCAGCGTTTTCCAAGAGCAAATCTGTGGGCCGAAGGACTACGCTTCCCGCGTTTAGCTTGGCGACATCTACCTTGATCGCGGTCATGGAATAAGATTCAAACCGCAGCAAATCAGTCCCGTGGGTCGCCTTGAACTCTCTCTTGGGCTTTGGAAGTAAGAGCACTGCTGAGAGCAATCGGTAGAGGTGGGTCGTCTTATCCCTCGTCGCGTCATCCAGAGCGATCCGCGGCTTGCCCTGGCGAAGGGCCGCGACAGACCTACCTGGAACAATAATTCTCGGAGTCAGCTCATAAGGTATTTCGTGGTCAAATAGGTCTGAGGCCGCCAAGTCGCCCTGGCGACCAGCCAACTCAAACACGCCCCGACCCCCTCCAGTTCGGAGAGCGATCCGCATAGAGATAACCTCGATTAACGGCGCTGCAACCTTGCGGGCCAGCAGCCTAAACTATCGTGAACGCAATGATACCCTGGCCAAACGATCTACTGGGCACCCCTGGAATCCGGTTGAGAGGTTAAGCATAGAGGAATTCTGCTTCGGATTCCGCCTCGGAGAAGCCTATCGGGCACTCAGATCGTGAGCAGTTCGCCAACGACGCCCCTGCTAGCCTCTGCAAGGCTTCATCAAGTGGAGCGAAGAGGGTCCGTCTTTGCCCGCGAACTCGTCTCAAGATGCCCTCTGCCGCGTTGGGGCTCAAGAAATGTCCCTCACTAACCCCATCGTTTTCGAGGACATCCACAAAAAGTCGCGTGATCGGCCTGACCGGCGCGGGCGAAACGGAGGTCAGGACGCAGCCGTTGCCCCAGGCGTACCCCCCTGAAGTCCATTTGAATTTGCCTTTTAAACGACCAACATCGCCTAATTGCATGTACGACTTCGGCTGGTCGGTTGGAAAGGGCGTGAGCAAGTCTATCGCCGCCAAGTCTTTTGTCGCTTCTTTTGCGCTCTCGCTCACGATTCGCCCAGCGATCCACTCGACAACCGGAACGCAGACGGCATTTCCGAGTGCCGCATAACGGAGCGAATCCAACTCATTTTCCGCAAGCGCAATCTCCGGCTCTGGCAGCGTCCATCCCACTGGAAAGCCCTGCAACCCTTCACACTCGGCGGGGGTGAGCCTCCTTACTCGACTTTGATAGCTGACATAGGACCTACTCCAATCCGTACCTGTATGCCGGCCCGAAGTGGCCGCCAAACAATATGCAACCTCTGGCACGACTGCACCCGACGGAGTTCGATCGCATGGAGTGAGAAAGCCAGCTCTCTCATTCGTGGGCCACCCGCTAGGCTCGTCCTCATATAGGCAGCGAATAGCGCGCGTAGGATCCCCATGCCATGCGCAAATGAAGACTCTCGGCCTAGACTGAGGCGCCCCAAAATAGCGAGAATTGAGGACACGCCACGCGACACCGTATCCAAGATCGGCCAGACCCTTCAATACGATCTCAAAGTCGAGGCCATCGTGAGAGTTAAGCAGCCCAGTCACGTTTTCCAGCAGAACCACCTTCGGCAACTGGGCTGCGATCAAACTCAGGAATACATGGAACAGACCCGATCTCTTACCCTTAAGTCCGTCACGGCCCAGCCAACCACGGGCAACGGATACATCCTGGCAAGGAAAGCCTCCTGACCAGATTTCCGCGTGCGGCAAGTCTCCAGCTTCAATGGAGACAATGTCTTGGACGACCGGAACTGCTGGGAAATGGCGGCTGAGTACGCTGCGGCAGAACGGATCGATCTCGCAATGAAAACCAATCTTGACTCCAGACCGCAGGAAACCAAGATCGAATCCGCCGACCCCAGCAAAAAACGAGTTCAACTTGACTTGTCGCTTCATCGACTCCAATCGATACGCACGCTGGCGAGCTGTGCAAGATCACCTAGTTGTTTTTCTCCGGTGCCAGAAACGCTTTGAGCGAGGACAGGAACCGTCCAGATCAGCCAAAGTACCAAGGGATCCTTCATGCTAGGGGCAACCCCTTGCAGCATTCCTTCTATCAGTACACACATGCCCAATCTCTTGGTCAATGTGGAAATCCTGTACTAATTAGGTTCTCCGCTCAACCGCCCGAATCGGGCAACCCCAACGAATGCAGCCCATTTCTGAAATGGCGGGTGCCGCACCCCAGCGTTAGTACCTCCTACACCAACCACCCAAGCGGGTGCCCCATCCTGCCCCTCCACTGGGCACGCTGGGAACGCACAACTGTCAGCCCTGTCGCTGCCGTTGCGTCCGACTACCTCAAAGCCGGAATCTGGGGACAGGAATCCGGACGCATTCGCGACAACTCTAGTTGCTTGGCCGCTTCGGGCGTTGTCCGCTTTTTCACCTCGCGTTACCACAGAGTTAGACTCCCTGCCCCTCCACGATTTCGGCAAGGACCGGCCACCCGCCTTGGCGCCTGGAGGGGAGAGATTCATGTCGATCAAGACCTTCACGCGCTGGCCAGCAACACTTCCCGCTCATCGGAGCGCCATGCGGCGTAGCGCAATGCCTGCAGGATGTCCTCACGTTCCAGATACGGATAGTCGGCAAGAAGCTCGTCTATGCTGACGCCGGCACCGATCTGGCCAACGATCATGCTGACGGTAACGCGCATTCCCCGGATGCACGGGCGTCCGCTCATCATCTCCGGGCTTTGCGTGATGCGGTCCAAGTCCGCCACGGGGAACTCCTGATTGAAACTGATAGCCATCGTAGAGGATCGGGAACTATATTTCAACAATCGTTCCCGAGAACCCGAAGACCTTGATTCCGTGCGCCGGTACGGTCACGAGAACTGGTGGCGGGTGGCGCACCCTGGAATTTGCAACTCCTGGCCCAACCACCCAAGAGGGTGCACCATCCTGCCCCGCCGTTGGGCAGGGTGGGAGACCGCAACTGCCAGTCCGGTCGTTGTTTCTTACGCAACCGAAATCCGCGCCTAACCGCAACAAATTTTTGCACTTGGGAGGCAAGAGTCAACACCCTCCCCCGGTTTTTGCGTCGCTCAGGCTGTTTTTCACCGTCCAACACGCGTACGCTGCCGGCTCGATTGCCCGATTGCCGCAAGGGCATTTCCGGAAATCGGCATCAGGCCGCGCGAAAAAGGTATTCTGAATGGAAGGTTCATGAACTCGCCCTCTGAACCTGCAAGAGATCGAAAAAGGAAGCTAAGTGTCGGAAATCCCCGTAATTGAACCCAGCATCCCCGCCCAGTTGCCCAACGTGCGCATCGCCGTGCTCGGCACCGGCAAGATGGGCGGCATTCTGCTGCAAGCCTTCCTCAAGCAGAACCTCTTCGCCCCCGACCAGATTCACGCCACCGTCGCCCACGCCGAAAAGGCTCTCGCGCTCTCGACCCAATGGGGCGTCGATGTCTCGACCGACAACCTGGCCGCCGCCAAGCAGGCCGACCTGATCCTGCTCGGCGTCAAGCCCTTCCAGGTGCCCGATCTCGTAGCCCAAATTCGCCCCGCGCTCACGCCGCAAAAGACCATCGTCAGCTTCGCCGCATCGGTCAAGACGGCAGCCATCGAAGAGGCCGCGGGCATCGAAATCGGCGTCATCCGCGCCATGCCCAACACGCCGTCGGCACTGGGCGCGGGCGTCGCCGGCCTCTGCCGCGGCCGCTATGTGACCGATACCCAGATGGAGCTGGCCCAACGCATCTTCGAGACCGTCGGCCGCACCGTCACCGTGGACGAGAAGCACATGGACGCAGTTACCGGCCTCTCCGCCTCCGGCCCGGCCTTCATCTACATCATTCTGGAGTCCTTAGCCGAAGCCGGCGTCAAAGTCGGCCTGCCCCGCGACACGGCCACGCTCCTTGCCGCGCAGACCACCTTCGGCGCCGCCAAAATGGTCCTCGACACCGGCTACCACCCCGCACTCCTCAAAGATGCCGTAACCACCCCCGCCGGCTGCACCATCGACGGCATCCTCGAACTCGAAGAAGGCGGCCTGCGCGTCACGCTCATCAAAGCCGTGATGCGGGCCACGCAGCGCGCCAAAGAATTGGCCGCCGGCTGAACGGGAGTTGGAGAGAACCATGAACATCCTCGAAGGATCGCGGCGAATGCAGCACGGCGGACAAAGAATTCTGCTGGGTTCGCTGGCGTTTTTCGCGCTCTTGCTCGTGCTCTTCGAGGCCTGGGTCTACCTTCGCGATACGATTCATCCCGATTTTGTCGCCCAGAGTGTCGTACAGTTTGTCTTCTTTATGGTCCCGCTTGCGGTCATCGCCATCCTGATTGGCGGAGTGCTCTGGTTGGCCGGCTGGATTCTCGCCGGCTTCGCCAAGCACGACGCATCCTGACGCGCACCGATGGAAGCTACGCAACGACCCAACTGGCTCCCAGCGTATATCCCGGAACTGCAAGGGCTGCGCGGCCTCGCCGTGCTGGCGGTGGTCGTCTACCATTGCCACGCGCGGCTCGAAGGAACACTCATCCACTACGCCTCGCTCTGGGGCTGGGCCGGCGTAAACCTCTTTTTCGTCCTATCGGGATTTCTGATCACCTCCATCCTGATCGAGGCGCGAGAGAAACCCCACTATTTCATGAACTTCTACGCGCGACGCGCCCTGCGCATCTGGCCGGTCTACCTGCTGCTGCTCGTCGTCTGCTACTCCGTTCCAGAGTGGTTCCTGGGCGACACGCTGGCCCACCAGGATGGCTGGAAGACGCTCGCGGCCTACGCGCTTTACGTGCAGAATCTGCGCCACGCGCCCCTGCCCGGCACGCTCGGGCCAACCTGGTCGCTGGCCATCGAAGAGCAGTATTACCTGCTCTGGGCGCCCGTGGTCTTCTTCGGCCGGGGACGGCCGCTGCGCTGGCTGTTGCCGCTGGTTCTGCTCACCATGCTCGCCGCTTCGCCGCTGGTGCGCCATCTGCATCCACATTGGCTTACCAGTACGCACACGCTGATCCATCTGGACGGGATTGCGCTCGGCAGCCTGCTGGCGCTCGCGCTGCATCGCTTTGCGTGGGAGCGGCGAACGTGGCTGAGTATCGGCTTCGCCGCCGCACTTGCCGGATTTTCGCTGACGGCCACTGTCGCAGGAGGGACTTCCCTGCTCGACTCAGCTTTGGCGCTGGCCTTCGGCGGTGTGGTGCTGGTTTGCCTCGCCGGCTGCGGCGCGAACTGGCTGGCTCCGCTGCGTCGCGGGCCGCTCGCGTACTACGGCAAAATCAGCTACGGCTTGTACATGACGCACATCCTCGTCTTCGTCTACTTCGGCAACTTCGACGCCCGGCTGGACGACAAGTACCGCATCGGCGTGGCCGGAAACCTAGCCATCGTCGCCCTGCGCCTGGCCGCTTCGACGCTGGTGGCGACGGCGCTCTGGTACGGCTTTGAATCGCAGATACTCAAGCTCAAACGGTATTTCAAGAGTATGTAAGTGCCGTGGCCTTCCGCGGCAATTCCGCCACGATTTCCATTTATCCGCAACCTGCCATCGAATACCATGAGGAGATATGCGCCCCACCGTAATCCTGCTCTCTTTCAATTCCCAGGAGACTCTGGGCGCGACGCTGACCCGCGCGCGTCAGGTTTCCGATGAGATATTCGTAGTGGATTCGTTCAGCTCCGACGGGACGGTCGCGCTGGCCGAGTCCTTCGGCGCGAAGGTGGTGCAGCATGCGTTTGAAAACTACGGCGCGCAGCGCAACTGGGCCATCGACAACCTGCCGATTACCGGAAAATGGCAGCTTCATCTGGACGCCGACGAGGTGATGGACGACGTACTGGTGGCGGCAATCCAGGCTCTACCCGATGAACCGGAACACGCCGGTTACTTCGTCCCGCGCTATGTGAAGTTCCTGGGTCGAGTGCTGCGCCACGGCGGCATGAGCCCCACTTGGCACCTGCGGCTCTTTCTCACCGGCGCAGGCCGCTGCGAAGACCGCAAATACGATCAGCACTATATGCTCACCGGCCCTGGAACCACCGGCCAGCTCCCCGGCGTGATGATCGACGACATCGCCATGAGCCTTTCCGAGTGGACCGCTCGCCACAATCGCTGGGCCGACGGCGAAGTGGCCGAAATGGACGCGGCAAGATCGGGTGCTGCCGAAGCCGGCCGCCTCGTCGCCGATCCCAAAGGCAATCCCGCGCAGCGCAAGCGGGCTCTGCGGGAAAAGTACAACAATCTGCCGCTGTTCGTGCGGCCGTTTCTGCTGTTTGCCTACCGGTTTATCTTCAAACTGGGTTTTCTGGATGGCACGGAAGGCTTCATTTTCTGGGTCTTGCAGACCTTCTGGTTCCGTTTTTTGATCGACGCCAAAATGTGGGAGAAGCGGAATCTGCGCTCGTAGCGGCACACGCCAAGCAGCGGCTTAAAATGAAAGACTTGTGAATTCAATAGGCAGCTATCGCATCTTAGGCCAATTTCCGCCATCTCCCCATCTTTCTGTGAGCGAAATCACACAGCATTGTAATTCCGGACTGCTAGCATCCTTCTCAGACGGGCAATGAAGGAATTCCCCATTCCCAACGGCTCCAGGAGGCAAAGCATGGCGGAGGAAACAATTCTCCAGGAAGTGGCGGAAGTGGAAACCGAGTCGGCGGCTCCGCTCAGCCCGGAATTGCTGGCAAAGATGAATGCCTACTGGCGCGCGGCCAACTATCTCTCCGTGGGCCAGATTTACTTGAAGGCTAATCCGCTGCTCAAGCAGCCGCTGACTTTGGACGACATCAAGCCGCGCCTGCTGGGTCACTGGGGCACCACCCCGGGGTTGAACTTCCTCTACGTCCACCTCAATCGCGCCATCAACGAGCGCAGCCTCAACATGATCTACATCATCGGCCCCGGCCACGGCGGCCCTGGCATCGTGGCCAACACCTACCTCGAAGGCTCGTACACGGAGCTTTACCCCGCCGTCGAGCAGAACGCCGACGGCATCAAGCGGCTCTTCCGCCAGTTCAGTTGGCCGCTCGGCATTCCCAGCCACGTTGCGCCGGAGACGCCGGGTTCGATCCACGAGGGCGGCGAACTGGGCTATTCGCTGGTGCATGCCTACGGCGCGGCCTTCGACAATCCTGACCTGGTCGTCGCCTGCGTCGTCGGCGACGGCGAGGCCGAAACCGGCCCTCTTGCCGCAAGCTGGCACTCGAACAAATTCCTCAATCCGGCCACCGACGGCGCGGTGCTCCCAATCCTGCACCTGAACGGCTACAAAATCGCCAACCCGACGATCCTCGCCCGCATTCCCCACGCCGAACTCGAAGAGCTGATGCGCGGCTACGGCTACGAGCCCTTTACCCTCGAAGGCGACGATCCCGAAACGATGCACCGCCAGATGGCCACCCTGCTCGACACCATGCTGGATCGCATCGCGGCAATCCAAAAAGCGGCGCGCGAAGAGGGTAACACGGCCCGCCCAGCGTGGCCGATGCTCATCCTCAAGTCGCCCAAGGGCTGGACGGGGCCAAAGTTCGTCGATGGCAAGCCGGTCGAGGGAACCTGGCGCGCGCATCAGGTGCCTTTCACCGAGATTTTTGAAAAGCCCGACCATCTCAGCCTGCTCGACGAGTGGATGCACTCCTACAAACCGGAAGAACTTTTCGACGAAAAAGGCCATTTCCGGCCGGAATTGGCCGACCTCGCTCCTAAAGGCGAGCGGCGGATGGGGATGAACCCGCACGCCAACGGCGGCCTGCTGATGAAGCCGCTGATCGTGCCCAACTTTCGCGATTTCGCCGTCAAAATTGCCAACGACGCGGCGCGCGGCCAGGTGGACGCCGAATCGACCAAGATTCTCGGCTCCCTGCTGCACGCCGTGATGATCGCCAACCTTTCGCACAAAAACTTCCGTGTCTTCGGGCCGGACGAGACCGCTTCCAACCGCATTCAGGATGCCATCGTCGGCGTGGGCAAGGCGTGGATGGCCGAAGTGCTGCCCGTCGATGAAAATCTCTCCGAGACCGGGCGCGTGATGGAGGTGCTCAGCGAGCATCTCTGCCAGGGCTGGCTCGAAGGCTACCTGCTCACCGGCCGCCACGGCTTCTTTTCCTGCTACGAAGCTTTCATCCACATCATCGACGCCATGGTGAACCAGCACGCCAAGTGGCTCAAGGTCACGCGCGAAATTCCCTGGCGCAAACCGATCGCGTCGCTCAACTACCTGCTCACCTCGCACGTCTGGCGGCAGGATCACAACGGCTTTTCGCACCAGGACCCCGGCTTCATCGACCACCTGCTCAACAAGAAGGCCGACGTCATCCGCATCTACCTGCCGCCGGACGCGAACACGCTGCTCTCGGTGGCCGACCACTGCCTGCGCAGCCGAAACTACATCAACCTGATCGTCGCCGGCAAGCAGCCCGAGCCGCAATGGCTCACCATCGACGAAGCCGTGCAGCACTGCGCCAATGGCCTGGGCGTCTGGCAATGGGCATCGGACCCTGGCGAGCCGGACGTGGTGATGGCCTGCTGCGGCGACGTTCCAACGCTTGAAACCATGGCCGCGGTCGAACTGCTGCGCAAAGAAGTGCCGGATATCAAGATTCGCGTCGTCAACGTGATCGACCTGATGACCCTTCAGCCCAGCTCCGAACATCCGCACGGGCTGCCGGATGAGGAATTCGACCTCGCCTTCACCTGCGACAAGCCGGTCATCTTCGCCTTCCACGGCTACCCGTGGTGCGTTCACCGCTTGACTTACCGGCGTCACAACCACGACAACATCCATGTACGCGGCTACAAGGAAGAAGGCACGACGACAACCCCCTTCGATATGTGCGTGGTCAATAACATCGACCGCTATCAACTTACCTTCGATGCCATCGACCGCATACCTCGCCTGGCCGGCATCCGCGAAGCCGCGCATCAGCGCTATACCGAGCAAATCCAGCGGCACCGGCTTTACGTGGCGGAAAACGGCCAGGACTTACCTGAGATTCGCAACTGGAAGTGGGCCGGGCGGTAGGATTGTTGTGGGGACTCTCAATGGCTGATATGCCCGTGCTGGTGCTGAACAGCGGCTCGTCTTCGATCAAGTTTTCCGTCTACGAAGCGGGGCAGACGGAGCGCCGCAAGCTGCTCGAAGGCGCGGTCGACGGCATCGGCACCGATCCTGCGCAAAAGCTCGGCCGCTTCTGGGTCAAGGATGCGGAAGGTCATAAGCTCACCGACGAGTCCCCATCGCTGCCCAGCCTGGACGCGGCCTACGCGCTGGTCGCGCAAGCTCTCAAAGCGCCGCCGTTCCCGCAGCCTGCGGCGATCGGACATCGCATGGTCTGCGGCGGTCCTACGGTAACTGAAAATCAGCGCATAACTCCCGCGCTGATCGACGAGATGGAACGATACACTGCCTTCGCGCCGCTGCATACGCCAACCGCGATTTACATCATGCGGCAGGTTATGCAGGAGTTTCCGGATGTGCCTAACTTTGTCTGTCTGGACAGTTACTTTCATCGCAATCTTCCGGAAGTGACGCGGCGTCTTCCAATTCCCGAGGAATATTCGGCGATGGGCGTGCGCCGGTTCGGCGCGCACGGGCTGTCCTACGAATCGATCGTCGCGCACCTGCAACCGAATGTGCCCTCGCGGCTGATTGTGGCGCACCTCGGCAATGGCGCCTCGATCTCAGCCATTCGCGACGGCGTAAGCGCCGACACATCCATGGGCCTCACACCGACCGGCGGCCTCATCTCCGGCTCGCGCACCGGCGACATCGATCCGGGCGTCTTGCTCTTCCTCCTGCGCCAGCTTGCGAAAAAGTCAGCCGAGACCACCGCCGCCGCCGATCAACTGGAAAAGATCGTCAACAAACAATCCGGCCTCGCGGGCGTGAGCGGACTCACCAACGACATGCGCGCCCTCCGCGAGGCGATCGGCAAAGGCAACACTGCGGCGCGGCAGGCGGTCGACGAGTTCGTCTACGTTCTGCGCAAGTTCATCGGCGGCTACGTCGCCGTGCTGGGCGGGCTGGACATGTTGGTCTTCACCGGAGGGATCGGCGAAAACGACCCCGCCACGCGCGCGGAAGTCTGCGCTGGAATGGAATCGCTCGGCATCGCGCTCGATCCGGAGCGCAACAAGGTCCGCGGCGAAGCGACTATCTCTGCCGATAACTCCGCAGTAACTATCCGGGTGATTCCGCCCGCCGAAGACCGGATGATCGTCGAGCACGTTTGCCGCCTGCTCAAGGCTTGACATCGAAGCGAGATGTTTCCGGCAAGTTATCCGGCGTGGCGCGGCAGCGCCAGCAGTTTCAGAGCCTTACCCAGCTTGCCGAACTCGGGATCGGCCGTCACCAGAGTCGCCCCCGGGCGCATCGCTAGCTCGGCGGCAAAGCAATCGGCCAGACCCAGCTTGTAGCGGATGCGAATGGCTGCGGTCGCGAAAGCTACTTCGTCGTCCACCGGCATTGGTTCCAGTTCGGAACGAGCGACTTCGATCAATCGAACCGCCTCCGCCTGGCGAATATAGCGGGATAGCACATAAACCACTTCGGTTAGATTGACGACGGACATAGCAAGGTATATCCGCTTTGCCTTGGCTTCTCGAAACAGCTCGTAGACTGTCTCGAAACCGGGCGTCTTGCGGAAGTATCGAATCAGCGCGTTGGCATCCAAAACATACGACTTCACTCCGCGTCCTCGCGCTCCCTCTCTTTACGCTTCTCTTCCATCCACCATCCCTCGACATCTTCTTCGATGTGGCTCAAAATTCCGCATAAATCCAGCACATCGCCAGGCACTGCGGGATTGGGCGTGATTTTGATCTGTCCGTCGCAGTCTTCCACCTGGACCCGGCTGCCCGCCTTCAACCGGTATTTCTCCCGCATCCGGGCCGGAATCACCAATTGCCCACGCGAGCTGACCGTCGCCATCGTCGCCATGCGTCTTACTTTCCGCTGCCTTCATCCTACGCCCGTCGCGCATCCGCAACAAGGAATAGTGCCGCTGTTCTACACTGGAGAGTCGAGTCCGAGGTTCGCGCACTGTGACCACTACCGCCATCCCCATCTTCGACCGCACCCCTTCGCTGGCGCTGCGCCGCTTCGCCTGGGGCGTGCTCGCTTACTTCATCGCCACCATCCTGTGGGGAACGATCGTGCGCGCTACCGGCTCCGGCGCCGGCTGCGGCGACCATTGGCCGTTGTGCAACGGCACCGTCTTCCAGCAATCGCCCACCATGGGCACGATCATTGAATTCACGCACCGCATCACCGCCGCGCTGGACATGATCTGCGTTCTCGGCCTGCTCGTCTGGACCTGGCGGCGGACCGTAACCGGCCACCTGGCGCGCTGGGCCGCTGGTGCCGCGGTCTTCTTCACCCTGACCGAGGGATTGATCGGCGCATTGCTCGTGAAGTTGGGGCTCACGGCAGACAGCCGCTTGCCCCTGCGCGCGCCCATGCTGGCGCTGCACCTGTCGAACACGCTGCTGCTGGTCGCCGCGTTGGCCATGGCGGCCCATTTCCTCGGTCGCCGCGCCGGCTTCCGCTGGCGAGACGTGCGCATCAGCTCGCCGGTCGGCACCACTATCGGCATGGTCGCCGTGATGTTCGTCGGCGTCACCGGCTCCATGGCCGCGCTCGGCGACACACTCTTTCCCGCATCCTCGATCCACAACGCCATTCAGCAGGATTTCTCCGGACAATTGACCGGCGACGGCACCTGGCTGCTGCGCTGGCGCTGGACGCACCCGACCGTCGCCATCCTGGCCAGCATCTTTCTCATCTGGCTGCTCATTCGCGCCGCGCGACGGGGCGGTCCGTGGGACAATCGCCGGCTTTCCGCGCTGGTTGTTGGACTGTTGGCCGCGCAGTATGTGCTCGGCGCGCTCGACGTCTGGCTGCTCGCGCCTGTCTGGATGCAGGTCGTACACTTGCTCGGCGCGGACGCATTGTGGACGGCGCTCGTTGTGCTCACGGCGCGGCTGACGCTGCTGCCGATAACGCCATTAAAGTAGACAATCAACGCTAGAGATATTGTGTGCTTCGGTTGCCAACTCAAGCATATTGGAATCGACGATGAATAAACGACACCTGCTCCCAGCGGCGATCCTAACGTCTCTGCCGTGCGCCTCACAGAACCTAGGCGCTCACCATACTCCCAAGCCTGCCCAGTCCACAACCCCGGAATGCCCTAGCGGAAAAGCTTGTACAACGTTCAGGCAAATGTGGGATGGTGGAGATGACGCGATCAGATCGGCAACTTGGGCTTGTTTCATACGCCCGCAGGAGCTCATGGGCGGTGTCGCGGCTCCCGACCTTGACGAGCTGCTGCTGCTCAGAGATGGGGTTTCCACGTTTGAAATCCGCGTTTTCGACAACGGAATGGAAAAAATCTGGAGTATCGCACAAGCGGACTATTACAGGTAAGGCGTTGCTCACTGGACGCCTACCGAGAATTCTTCCTCTAGCCTGGATGTGACGAAATCGAGCGATACTCTCGCGAGCGACCTTCGTTACCTCTCAACAGATAACAAGCAGGTTCATATGCATCTCAATATTCGCCTATCGAGCGGACGATTCGAGTCAGTATGGACTACAGAAGAGAAGGCACTCTTTTCAACGGTAAAGAATCAGTCGGATTATTCAGGTCAATGCATTCTGTTGCCAAAACATCCGGGCAAATAGATCGCCGCTGGCCCAGTGCTGTGGGCAACGTAGGGAGTTGGAAGCGTGACGATTCCAGAAACGATCTTTGACTTCTTGCGGAGGAACGCTATCAAATCGTTCTGCGACGACTGCATCGCTGATGAGTGTTCGCTCAAGAGGCGTCAGGAGTCCGCGATTGTGACAGCCACCCTCGGATTGTGCTCCGAATTTATACGGGAGCGCACACAATGCACCAAGTGCCTCCGCAAGGACAAGCTTGCAATCCGAGCAAGGTAAAGGCCGAATGGTCGACAAGTCCAAGGGAGCATAGTGCGCTAAAGTTGCAGCACACCGGCCGCAAGGTAAGCATTTCCGTTGGCGCTGGATTCGAGCGCCGGCAGCTCCGGAGTCGGAGTTAGTAACTCGATCTGCCCGTCGCGCAGCAACACGGTATCTTCCACCTTGCCGCCGCGAACGCTTGGGTTCCACGCAAACACCTGATCGTTCTGAACCGTCTCTGTGCCATCCGGAGTGGCGATCCACTCGCGCTCCCAATATCCCGTCGCCCCGCCCTGATGATGCATCTGCTCGTCGCCTGCAAAGCCCTCCCGCGCGTAAGCGTCGGCCGCCGTGCCGTAGAGTTCCGCCGAAGTTGCGCCAACGCGCGTGGCATCGAGCAGCGCCGCATTCACCTGCGCCGACGCATGAAAACGCTCCGCCAACTCCGCCGGCAGCGCCCCGAAATGCGCGAAACGCGTGATCGAAACCGTCAATCCCCACTTGCGCGCGCACAGATTCAACATGCCGTATTTCTCCAGCCGTTTGCCCCGTGCCGGCGCGTGTTTGTACTTGAAAATGCGATCGTCGGCAGCCATCAAATACACGGACGGCAGTATGCCGCGGCTGAGCAACGCCTTCGCAACCCGCGCCTCCATCTCATACTCGGTCATCCCCGGCGCTAAGCTCTTCAGCACTTCCGTTGTCGCCTCTGCCGTCTTCGCGCCCAGCCAGCGAAACCGCGCAATCTCCGGCTCCCGCAGCGCAGCCCGCATAGGATACATCTGCGCCGGAAAGCTGCCGGGAAATGGCGCATCGGAGGCGACTTTGCCCCGCGTCAACTCCAGCGCCTTGTCCGCCATAACATCGGCGTACCAGGGAAAGATTACCGGCTCGAAGTCCAGCGCGCCAAACTCCTCGTCGTGCAAGCGCGGCGCTTCGTTCGCGGTGGTCAGATAGTAGCGAGCGCCGTCGCTTGTAACCAACACCGCGCCTACGCCAGTCTCGCCCGGAGTGAGTACCCGCAGTTCGACGGCGCCTCCGGTGAGCCACGCGATATTCTCGTGCCGACGTAGCAGCAGTCCGTCGAGCTTTTCATCGCGCAGCCAAGCGACGACCTGCTTGTGCTTGGCTTCGAGTTCGGCGTTCCAGGCTTCCTGCTCGACGAGCGTTACCCCATCGACAATCAGGCTCTTGCGGATTCGTGTGTTCATGTATCTTCCTGCACAATCGGCGACCGCCGCCCCAGGCTGTTGCCGCAAAGAAAAACAGGGCACCGGTTGCGCAACGCCCTGCGAGACAACAGCAACTTAGTCTTCGATCTCCGGATGATAGTAGCTCTCGAATCCGAGATAGCGCGTCGCAGCCTCATGAATGGCTTTCGAAACATCGCTGAAGTTAGCCGCGACATGGTGTTCGAATCCCTCGCGGCAGATGTATTTGAGCAGCTTTTGCAGCTTGGGAATCTCTGCCACGCCCGCGCCGCCAAAAGTAGTCAACGGATCGTCGGTAAACTGCCCCGGCCCGCAATAGCCGCGGACCACGCCGCGCCGGTCGTCGGTCGAGTAGCGGGCATAACTCATGGCTCCGCTCTTCACCCGGCCAACGCAAGTGCCGAATGTGTTTTCCTTGCCCACCGTACCGGCAATAATCTCCTGAAAGTCCATCTTGACTTCGTTGAAGAAGTGCTTGGGCAAATTGGAACAGTGGAAGCAGACGCACTTATCGGGATTGCTGCCGTAGTTGTTGTTCCAGTCGAGCAGCGCGGAAGGAGTGCCCGAAGCCAGCGCCAGCATGTGCATACTCAGGGTGCCGGGAACATCCACTTCGCAGGCCGAGGGAATCAGATCGTTGGACATCATGCTCATGATCGTGCAAGGGACGACGCCGAAGTATTCTTCGAGCGAAGTCCAGCACTGCACCGCGCTGATGGTGACCGAGACTTCCTTCATCCAGCCATCGATCACCGCGCCAAGTTTGGACATCTTGAGCAGCGCGGCTTCGGGAATGCCCGAGGTCGTCACATACTTCTTGATCGCCGCCAGCTTGGCCTGCGCCGAGTCATCCATATCGCCCATTTTGTTAATGCGGCCAAGGATCTCAGACAGATCGATAGGGATGATGGAGATGCCCGCCGTCTCGTAAATGCGCTCCGAGTAGCGAACGGTGTTGAAGGCCTGCGGACGGGCGCCGATCGCGCCGATGCGCAGATTCTTAAGTCCCTTGACCACGCGGCAGACCGCGCCAAACCATTCCAGATCGGCCGTGAATTCCGGCGATGAAAGCGACTCGGTGTGGAGCGTCGTCAGCGAATAGGGAATGCCGTATTGCATCAGATTGTTGCAGGCGCTCATCTTGCCGCAGAAGCTATCGCGCCGCGTGGCAATGGTCATCGCGTCGCTCTTGTCCGGCGTGGCCTGCACCAGAACAGGCACCTTCAGCCCCGAGAGCCGTATAGCATCTGCGATGCCGCGCTCGTCGCCGAAGTTAGGGAGTGTAACGATAATGCCGTCGATCTCATCCGCATGCTTCTTGAAGAGTTCCGCGCAGCGCTGGGCTTCGGCAAAGGTCTCCACGGCGCCGAACTTCGACTCCTGCGCGGAGAGCACAACAGCCTTGTTGCCTGCCGCCTCCAGCACTTTCACGATTTCATCGTGGCCGCTCTTCGCCAGGGAATCGGGAAAGAATCCGCGATTGCCTACCACTACGCCATAGGTCATACTCCGCTGCGCTGCCATTGCCTTTGCTCCTTGTGAGTTACCAGTGATGAGAAATATACGAGTCGCGCGTTTCGAAAGAGTTAAGCCTTCCCAGGCCGAAAACGAAGCGAATAAAAGAGACCGAGCGCGAGCATGATGGCGCCCCACCAGATAGGCGCGTGCAGGTTGGCCAGGATGACGCCGGAATTTCTCCAGGCGCCTGTCGCCAGTTCCCAGAGGCCGTAGACCCCGATCATCGCGCCGTAAACCGTAAGCAGCACACCGATGAAAAACCAGATCGAGATATCGCCAGAAGCCGTCGGTTCCATGAAATCCCCTCCTACCAGAAAACAACGTTGAGAGCTAAGAAGAGCGCGATTGCGAACCCCGCCCAGTACCACTCGTTCTGGTACCACGGTACCGGCTCTTCTTTGGGCAGCTTAGTCGCGCCGTAGACCAGGCCGTTCAACTCGGCCACCGGACGCGCCGTACCGAACATACTGACCACGAAGGTAACAGCGACGGTGACAATGAAGCTCCACAGCGCGCGATACATGTTTTCCGCCATGTCTTTGGCGTCCGGGGAGAAAGCCACATAGCGAAGGGCGGCTGGATTGAAGTGAACCCAAAGGAATAGTCCGATCGAAGTCAACGTACCGACCAACAATCCCCAGAAGCCGCCCGCCTTGGTCGCCCGCTTCCAGAACATGCCCATGAGAATTGCGCCCAGCAGCGGCGCAATGAAGAAGCTGAACAGCGCCTGCACGTAATCCATGATGCCCTTGGCGCCCATCACCATGTACGCCGCGAAGATCGAAACCACCACGCCCAGAATTGTCGCCCAGCGGCCCACCGCGACATAGTGCGAATCGGTGGCCCTCTTATTGATGAGCGGCTGGTAGATGTCGTAAGTCCACACCGCGGCAAAGGCGCTCACGTTCCCGGCCATGCCGCTCATAAACCCGGCGATCAACGCCGTGATGCCCAGGCCAAGCAGGCCGGGGCTGCAATAGCGCACCAGCATAAGAGGAAGCACTTCGTTGTAACTATGCAGCCCCGCGCCGGGATTGGCGCTCACCACATCTTCGCCGACCAGATGCATGATGCTCCCGTTCGGATTGTGCAGCACCACCAGCGCCAGCAAGCCGGGCAGAATCACGATAAACGGAACCGCCATCTTGAAGAACGACCCGATCACCGGCGCAATGCGCGCCGACCGCAGCGAGTTCGCCGCCAACACTCGCTGCACCACCAAGAAGTCCGTTGTCCAGTAACCGAAGCTGATCACAAACCCCAGACCGAAGACGATGCCGGTCCAGTGCACGCCCATAGGATTGTCGCTGAAGTGGCCGATGCCTTTCCACATATGCAGATAGTCCTGCGAGGGAAAGTTGTGAATGATCTGCGCCTTCAACCCGGTCCAGCCGTGAGCCTCAATCAGACCCAGAATTGGCACCAGCAGCGCGCCGCCCCAGATCAGCACAAACTGCAGCACCTCGTTGAAGATCGCCGAGCGCAGGCCGCCCAAGGCGACGTACGCCGCCACGGCGAGCGAGGAAATCACAATGCTGAACGTGATATCCCAGCCCAGCACCACCTTCATCACCAGCGCCATCGAGAACATATTCACGCCGCTCATCAGGATGGTCATGAAGGCGAAGGAGATGGCCGCCACGGTGCTCGATCCCTGGCCAAATCGCATCTTCAGATAGCCCGGCACAGAATGAGTCTTCGATACGTAGTAGAACGGCATCATCACGATGCCCAGAAAGAGCATCGCCGGCACCGCGCCGATCCAGTACCAGTGGGCCGCCAGAATGCCGTATTGATATGCGGAGCCAGCCCAGCCCATGAGTTCGAGTGACCCCAGATTCGCCGAGACAAAGCTCAAGCCGGCGATCCAAGCGGTCATCTCCCGCCCGGCCATGAAAAACTCTTCGCTGGTGTTGGCGCGCTTCTTCAGGTAGAAGCCGATCCACATCACCATGGCGAAGTA